>Ga0182744_1000737_pt1 | contig 30025 bp, 29 predicted proteins | sample eDN3rd30CKraftMG_FD_128525 | JGI IMG/M metagenome (GOLD analysis project Ga0182744, IMG submission 128525) | Enriched Miracle-Growth compost microbial communities from Emeryville, California, USA - eDNA 3rd pass 30_C Kraft MG (version 2) (version 2) ... | reverse complement strand
GGGTCACGTGAACCAACCGCGCAATTTCTAACGTTTCTTCCTGCCTAAATACAACTCGGTAAGCGTGCCTTCATAGGCCTCGGCAGCAAAGGCCAATGTCTCGGACAAGGTGGGATGGGGATGCGTCGAGCGTGGTTGCTTCTCGCCAATTCAAGTCAACGACGGCAAATGCATTATTGGGAATGGATTACCAGCATGCCGGGAACACTCCACGTGCTGGAGCACCGTAAATCGGCATGCCCTCCCTGCTTCGAAGGGCGCACAGATTTGTGTCGTAAATCTGTTGACGCCCCGATTAGCGTCCTCTAGAATTACGCACACGTGTGCGTAAATTAAAGGAGATGTGCAATGAACCCCATCTGGTCGTTCTTCGGCAGTATCCTGATGGCTGTCCAGACCTATGGACGCCCACTTGCCTGGAACTCGCTCACTGGCTAGCGCGTGCAAATATCATCACGAGTACTTCTTCTCCGTTTACCCCCGCACCGCCTGGTGCGTCTTGATGAGTGCTACCGCAATCCGTCGCATTTTCGCCCACCAGATCCTGGACTCGCGCGGCCGACCGACGGCACACTTTCAGTCATTGAGCAGACCCGATCCCACAGCTACGCATCCACTGTCTCCGCCAGTTCCGGGGAAACGGGAGCAGTTGCTGCTGAAATGTTTGGTGAACCGCTCGCTATCTAAACAGTTTCACCGCCTTCTGCGAGGCCTGCCTGGTTGGAGTAACATGGGAACCCCAGAGGCGCTGGAAGCCAGAGCTGTTTCCCTATTGCCCGCGCTGTTTCCAAGCAGAGTAGACAGCAAATCCCCGGTAGAATATCTTACCCATGAATCCGATAAGAACCTCGTGCGCCGCGTTGTCGCCCTTCTCATCGCCTGTTCGCCGTCCCGCTTGTTCGAAGTGGCTCGGCACTGGGCCGACTGTCTGGAGATGCGCGCTTGAGCCATGCCTCTCATGACGCGCATCGGAAAGACATCCCACGCAGAACCTACAATCCGCGACATTGCCGAGTACTTGCACCTGTCGCATCCCACCGTGTCGCGTGCATTGAGGGACCACCCCTCAATTAGCTACGAAACCAGGCGCAAGGTGCGTGAAGCTGCCGATAAGCTGGGATATGTCCCCAATTCTTCGGCGCGCATGCTGCGGCAGACGCAGAGCGACCTGATAGGCGTCATCTTTCCCGATATTCAGAACGATTTCTACAGCAGCGCTACGGCGACTCTCGGAAAAGCCCTCGTTCAGCGCGGGCAGAAGCTGATGCTGGCAATTTCCGAGGATGACCCCGCGTTGGAGCTAAAACTGGTCCAGGGTATGCGGGAGGCACGCGTGGCCGGCGTCGTCATTGCTCCGACTGCGGAGCTGCGCCCGGAAACACTGCGGCTGCTGGAGCCTATACCTACATTGCAGTTGCTCCGGCATCATCCTGGCTTGAGTGGCGTACTGGTAGGCGTCGACGAGAGCAAGGGAATCGCGCTGGCGGTCAGCCATCTTGCCAGCCTCGGGCATCAACGGATCGGCTTCATCGTCGGCAACAAATCGCTGAGCACGGGACGAGGCCGTACAGCTGGCTATCGCAAGGGCTTGCTCGCGGCCGGCCTGCCGATCGATGAAACTCTGATTCTGCATGGAGCGCCTCGCCCGGAGTTCGGCTATACGGCCATGGAGCAGTTGCTGGCCCTCCCGCATCCCCCCAGCGCAGTCGTGATTGCCAGCTCTCAACTAACGCTGGGCAGCCTCGACGCGTTGCGGCAGCATTCGATCAGCATTCCAAAGCGTCTTTCCGTGATCGCCTACCATGATCCCGACTGGTTTGCCCTGTGGGGCCCCGGTATTTCAGCAGTACGTCTGCCTGTCAAGGAAATGGCCGACACGGTGGCTGCGCTCTTGCTGCACGAATATCCTGGCACATCAGGACGTGCTGAAGATGTCGGGGCGAATCGTCTGAAGAAAATCACATTTGAACCGCAGTTGATCATCCGAGGAACGACGGCCAGGCCGGTGCTGCGTCAACGCCGACCCGACAGGGCATTATAGACGCAGCGCGCCCCTCGCCGTCGTTGGTATCTCACCGCGCCAGTAGCTGCACGCTCATGGACCTGCTCCCCTGACCGTCCCTTCGCACTACCAACCGCATTCCTTCGTTGCCTCTTCGTTGCCTTTTAGTAGACCGTGCTGCCGGGCTGCGGCTGGCACGGATATAACACACCGTGGGCAAAAATCATCGACGGGTTCAGTCTTGAATCTGTGGCTGAGCCGACGCCGACCTTCTTGTCTTCCTGCCTTCTTGCCTGGAACCAGAGCATAAAGAATGCAAAAGTAAACGCCTTGCAAATCCTGAGTCCCCGCGCGCGTGAAGCTTCTGTGTGGAGGCGGAGAGCTGGTATAAAGCCATTTTTTGTTCAAATAGCATATGACCCGAATAAACTGTGTCCCGGTCGCGGAATTAAGCGGCCCGCATCTGGTGGCGGAATATCGCGAGTTGCCCAGGGTGTTCGCCCTGGCGGAAAAGGCGGCAGCAGGCGGGAAACGCTTCCAGCCTGGCTGCTATACCCTTGGAAAAGGCCATTTGCTCTTTTTCTACACTAGGCTTTCTTACCTCGCCCAGCGGCATGCCGCCTTAGTGGCAGAAATGAAGCGACGAGGCTACAAGCCAACATTCCCCGGCATACGCCGCGAAGATTTTCCTTCGATCCCGGATGAGTACTGGGGCGAGTGGGAGCCTACCGCCGAAGCCTTGCAACTGAATCGCCAACGCATCCAGGAACGGAGCGCCAAAGGCGCCGCCAGCCGGCTGTAGTGTGAGGGCTCACAATGACACGCGCTGGGGCCGGGGATAATCTAGAGCTAGTTGATCTTGATGCCAAGTTCGTTGATCAAATCGCCCCAGCGCTTCCCTTCCGATTTTAAAAACTGGCTAAAGCTTTCAGGACTGTCGGCGACGACTGACAGACCTTGCTTGGCAAAGCGTTCCTGCATCTCGGGGGAATTCAATACGACTTTGGCTTCCGCGCCCCAGCGCTGAAGTATGGGCTTGGGCGTGCCCGCCGGCGCAAGCAAACCTATCCACGACTGGACGTTGAATCCTTCGAAGCCCGATTCATGCAAAGTGGGTACCTTGGGCAATGCTTTACTGCGTTCCGTGCTGGTAACCGCCAGCGCTTTGAGCTTGCCCGACTCAACGTGGGGAATGGCCAAGGCGGAAGATAAGAACATGATGTCCACGTGCCCGCCCAGCAGGTCGGTCTGTGCGGGACCGCCGCCGCGATATGGGATGTGGGTCAGCTCGACGCCGGCGCTCTTGGCGAAAAGTTCCGCGGTCAAGTGGTTGGAGCTGCCAGGGCCCACGGTTGCGTATGAAATGCTGCCAGGGTTGCGCTTGGCGTGATCAACCAGCTCCTGGACTGTATTGGCCGCTATCGAGGGATGAGCGAGCAAGACCAAAGGATTCTGGACCAGGCGCGATACGGGCGCCAATTCATCATCGCGATACGGCAGCTTGTCGTAGATGTAGGGGTTGACCGCATGGCTGTCGAATACCATGAGCAAGGTGTAGCCATCCGCAGGGGCGCGCGCAACATCCGCCGTCCCGATGGTGCCGCCCGCCCCGCCCTTGTTTTCGATGATGATTTGCTTGCCCAAGCGCTCGGACATCAAAGGCATCATCGGGCGCGCCAAGCCGTCTACAAAACCGCCGGCCGGGAACGGAACCACGACTCGGATGGGCTTGTCCGGGTAAGAATCCACATTCGTTTGCGCAAGAACCGGCGCAGCCAGCGTCGATAATGCAAAAGCAGCCAAAATACGTTTGAACATAGGTGTCTCCATTTGACGGCTCATATGCCGATTTGTCAGTCGATACGGGGTGCAGTGCACGCTCACTGCGAGCACTGATCATTCTCAAGCTGGTGGGCGCCCTGCTCTCGCATGTTCCAGCAGGGTACGCAGGTAGCCCTCGGTGAACGTGCGCGGGTTTTTATAAGGGTTGGCGCAAGCGATTTGCGCCGCCCGCGCAGGCCCGTCTTCGGGGAACCCGATATCGCCCAGCGTGGACGTAATGCCAAGCCGGCGATTCAGGTCGAAGAGCAGCCGGCCTATGTCTTCCGCATGTTGACCGCCCAGGGCCTGCGCCGCCGGCGCAAGCGCCATGGCCGCGGAAGACGCGTTGAATTGCATGGTGTAGGGCAATACGATGGCATGCGATTGGGCATGGGGCAAATTAAAACTGCCGCCCAGCGTATGGCATAGCTTGTGATGCAATGCCATTGTCGTGGAGGCCAGGCTGACGCCGGCCAGCCAAGCCCCGTAAAGGGCGTCAGCCCGGGCCTGCGCGTCAGCAATGTCTTGGGCCAAGCGAGGCAATGCCTTGGCCAATGCGCGTACGGATTCGATCGCCATCAGACTGATGATGGGATTGGTGTCCGCTGCGTACAAAGCTTCCAGGGCATGCGCCATGGCGTTCATGCCTGAACACGCCGTCAGTTCCGCAGGCAGGGTGTAAGTCAGCGCCGGTTCATAGATGACGGTGCGCGGTTGCACGATGGCGTCTCTGCCGGTCACTTTGACCCCATTTTCCGTCATGCCCCAGATGGAGGTCATTTCCGACCCCGCATAGGTGGTCGGTATCGCGACAATGGGAAGCCTGGCCGCAAGCGCCACCGCTTTTGCCAACCCTATGGTGGAACCGCCCCCTATGGCGATACAGCCGTCGGCCTGCACGCTTCTGGCATATTCGCACGCCTGCTCGGCGACATCTTTGGGAACATGCATGACAGCGCCCGGAAATACACCCGCCGCGTGTGCGCCAATACGGCGAGCGATGTCCTCGCCCATGGCTTGCTGTTCGGGTGTCGTCAAGATGAGCGCCCGCTGCATTCCTAGACGCTCGAGTTCCACGGAAAGCGATGCAAGCGAGCCGGGCCCGAACACGACGCGTGCCGGCAGCCCTTGAAAGACAAAGGATTCCATATTGGTTCAACGCCTGTAATAGGGCGGGATGTCGGCATCCACATTGACCCACACCGAGCGCGGTTCGGTGTAATCCCGCATGGCCTCGAAGCCCATGTCACGGCCATAGCCCGACTGGCCGACGCCGCCGAAAGGGCTGCCGGGGCTGACGCGCTTGTAAGAATTGATCCAGCACATGCCCGCCCGAATCTTGTCGGCAAAGCGATGGGCGCGCTGCAGGTTGTTCGTCCACAACCCGCTGCCCAAACCATAAGAGGTGCAGTTTGCAATGGCAAGCGCCTCTTCATCGGTCTTGAAACTGAGTACGGACACAAACGGCCCGAACACTTCTTCTTGCGCCACCGTGTCATTCGGCCGTGCACGGACGACGGTGGGCTCGATATAGTAGCCATCGCGCAAGCCCGGCGCATCGGGCGCCTTGCCGCCGGTCAAGACCTCATTACCCTCGCGGCGCGCAGTTTCCATGTACGCCAGCACGCGGTCTCTGTGCATGGCCGAGGTGAGCGGCCCCATTTCAGTCTGCGGGTCCATGGGGTCACCCAGCCTGATCGAACGCGCCAGTTGAACGAATTTTTCCAGGAAGGCGTCGGCAATGCGCTCGTGCAAGATAAGCCGCGAGCCCGCAATGCAGGCCTGCCCCTGGTTATGGAAGATCGCCCACGCCGAGCCGTTGACCGCGGCGTCCAGGTTCGCGTCTTCAAAAACTATGTTGGCGCCCTTGCCGCCCAGTTCTAGCTGAACGCGCTTCAGGTTGCCTTTCGACGCTTCAACGATGCGCCGCCCTGTAGCGGTAGAACCGGTAAAAGAGATTTTACCGACATCCTTATGTTCGGCCAGACGCTGCCCCGCCGTGTGGCCGTAGCCGGGCACCACATTCACCACGCCGTCGGGTATGCCGGCCTCTTGCATCAATACCGCAATCTGCAATGTGGACAAGGGCGTCAATTCCGACGGCTTGATCACGACGCAATTACCGGCCGCAAGCGCGGGCCCCATCTTCCAGCTGGTGAACATCAAAGGAAAATTCCAAGGCACGATTTGGCCGACCACGCCTATGGGCTTGCGCTGCACGTAATTCAAGAATCCCGAATCGACCGGCACAACCGTGCCTTCCAGTTTATCGGCCATGCCGCCAAAATAGCGGAAGCACGCCGCCGTACGAGGCACATCGAGGTTGCGCGTGTCGCGGATGGGATGGCCTGTGTCCAGGGTTTCAAGGCCGGCGAGTTCGTCCGCCTTGGCCTCGATAAGGTCCGCCAACTTCAACAAGCAACGCCCGCGTTCAGCAGCGGCCATGGCCGCCCATTTCGGAAAGGCGCGCTGGGCTGCTTGGACCGCGAGGTCTACATCGGCTGCGTCCGCCGCCGCGATCTCGGTAATTTTGCGGCCGTCAGCCGGAGAAAATACGTCGATGGTCGCGCCGCTGACGGCATCGACAAAACGGCCGTCAATGAAAAGTTTGTTGTACAAATTGCGCTGCATGGTGCCTCGAAGTTATGCATTCAGAATCGCCTGGAGCCTGGCTGCCGCCCTGGACCGTATTGATTCTAGGGTGAGCAACTGTTCGGAACAAGCTAGTTATGAAAAGCAGAAAGTTCGAAAAATACGAACAATCTTCAACGCATACCTCGACGCATATCCTCGGCGCGCACACCGTTTATGAGCGCACAGCGGGCAATACCGCAGGCTTAAGCCAGCCACGCTCGAGCAGCGGCACATCCCAAGGAGGCTCCGCCGGAACACGCTGCTCCAAAAATTCGATCAACGCACGCACCTTGCCCGGCCGCCGTTCCGTTACCGGATATACCGCCCGAAAAATCAAGGGGCTGAGCCGATACCTAGGCAAAACCGGCAATAAGCGGCCCGCCTGCAGATCTTGCGATACCACCAGCGTAGGCAGGCAAGCGATGCCGCCGCCGTTGATGGTGAAATCACGCAGAAGATGCACCGAGCTCGAACGCAGTTTGCCCGGCAGCACAATGTCCACCACCTCGTCTTCGCGCTGGAATTGAAATCGGTATCGGGACGGATAGCCATCGTATAAAGCCAGGGAATGCTGCAGCAAATCGCTGGGCTTGAGGATGGAAGCATTCGATTCCAGATAAGCCGGCGCCGCACAGAACAAGCGCTGGACCGGAAAGAGCCTGCGCTCGACCAAAGTGTCCCCGTTCGGCGGAAAGAGCTGCAAGACGACATCGAACCCTTCGGTAATAGGGTCGGCCACTTTATCGTCCATCACGACATCCATGTCGATGTCAGGATATTGCTCCATGAAGTCGGCAAGCAGGAAGCCGAAATAGTCGATCGCAAAGCCGGGGGCGATACGGATGCGCATCTTGCCGCGAGGCAGCTTGCTGAGCGCCCCCATGCCCTCGAAGAACGCATCGATCGACCGCAGAATTTCAGTGGCTTGCTCGACATGAGCCTCTCCCACCTCGGATAGGCGGACGTTCCGTGTGCTGCGATGGAACACGGGCGCGCCGATGAAGCGCTCCAACTGCTTCACGCGATGCGTGACCACCGATCGCGCCACCCCCAGCTGCCGCGCCGCCTCAATGAAGCTGCCGCTTTCGGCAACCCGGACAAAGGCTTCCAGACTGTGCAGACGATCCATAATCGGGCCTCAATATGCCAAAGGCGTTTGTTGGGCGTTGGACCGGGCATGTCGATGAATATCGACATGCCCGGTCCTATGTCCGCATCTTACGGCATGAGCGGGCCCGCGCGTCAATGTTCGCGTCGCAACGATGGGCGGCAGGCTCTTCAACGGCTCATTCCTGGCCCATAAGCGAGTCAAGCATCAAATCTTCGATGACTTTTCTTACCAGCTCCGACGATACCTGTTCCTTCCATATTGCATAAAGATGAAGGTGACCGGCACTATCGTCGAGATCCTTGAAAACGATACCCGGATATATTGACCGGGAATATGGCCTTGGCACGAGAGATATCCCTAATCCCAAACGAATCAGTTGGAAAATAGCGAGAGGCGTTCTTGCGTGATGAATTAAATTGGGCCGAAACCCTTTGGCTAGACAGCACGCCATCTGCGCGTCGTAGAGCGAGGGCGAATATTTCCTGGAAAAACCGATCAAGCGATAGCCTTCCAACTGCGCGACACCAATTGATCGGGATTCCTGCAGCTCATGGCCTTCTGGCAAGACCAGGACGAAAGGTTCCGAATAGATCGGTAATTTATTCAATCCCGATACCGCCGGGCAGGAGTGAATTACGCCAATGTCCAGTCGCTCCTGCAAGATGGCTTCAACTTGATCACGCGAGGACATGTCATAAATGCTCAATTCAACCTCGGGAAAACGAGTTGAAAGACGAACTTGTATAGTGGGCAGCACATGAAATAGAGCTGACGTGACGAACCCAACCCTCAGGCTGCCCCCATCACTCGTCGCGGCTCTTATGGTTGCGCCAATCGCGCTTCCCAGGTTGCCCAGCAGCCGCCTGCTTTCGTTCAGAAAAACCTTGCCCGCCTCCGTCAAATGAACTTCTCGTCGACTTCGTTCTAGTAGTTGGAGGCCCAGTTCGTCTTCCAGAGCCTTGATCTGTTGGGACAATGGAGGCTGAGACATATGAAGCTTGGTAGCCGCCCTGCTGAAGCTTAGCTCTTCAGCTACAGCCACGAAGTAACGGAGGTGTCTAATTTCTATGTTTCGCATGGCTGGCTTCTGCTTCAATTAACATTCGCCGCTCCTCATCGCATAAAGCCTGGATGCAAGTTTTATCTGTTATTTGCGAAACAAATAACTAGAGTATCGAAACGATATTGGACCACTGATCAAATGATACCTACATTATCTCCCACTAGTTCGGGAGCCCTGCTTAAACCACCAGGGCAACATTCTCACAATTACGAGGAGAGAGAAATGAAGCGCATCAAGATAGTATGCGGCATGGCGATAACAGCGGCAATGGGATTTTCTTCGCAGTCGGTGGCACAACCAGAAAACGATTCGAACCGCTACCCCGACCGGCCCATAACAGTTGTCGTCCCATACACGCCGGGAGGGTCGGTGGATACCGTGGCTCGTATCGTGACGGCACAATTGCAAAAGCAATTGGGGCAACCCATTGTTATTGAAAACAAGCCTGGAGCCTCCGGCATGATTGGATCCGAGCGCGTGGCGCGAGCAAAGCCGGAAGGCTATACGCTGTTGCTCCATGCATCGAGTCAAGTCTATCTTCCTATAGTGGACGCAAATGCGAAATATGATGCACTGAACGATTTCACTCCCATTGCGCGGATAGGGACTGTGCCCTTGTTGATCGTCGCAAGGCCCGAAGCGCCATTCAACTCCCTCAAAGAGATGCAAGCAATTGCGCAGAAGAATAAAGATACCCTGACCTGGGCAACTTCCGGCTATGGCACTTCCAGCCATCTCACAGAGGAAATGTTGAATCGCGACCTAAAGCTGGGCATGCAAATTGTCGCGTATCGTGGAGCTGCGCCTCAGTTGACGGACGTGATGGCCGGACACGTGTCTGCGGCCTCATCCCCGATGCCGGGTGTTTACCCATTCGTCTCCTCGGGGAAACTGAAAGCGTTGGCAGTAACAAGCTCATCCAGGGTGTCCAAACTTCCTGATGTTCCGACGGTGGCCGAAAGCGGTATTGAAAACTTTGACTTTTCATCGTGGTATGGAGTATGGGCCCCTGCCGGATTGCCGAAAGGCATCGCCGACAAGCTTGCCAAAGAAGTCATGATCGCAACTCATACGCCCGAAGTGAAAAAGCAGTTCGATACCATGATGTTCGATGTAGTGGAAAGTTCTCCGGCTGATTTAGATAGGGTGCAAAAATCGGAACGTGAAAAAATTTTACAGCTCGCGAAGGAAGCGAACATCACGATCAAATGATTTCCAGCACTTTAGTTGACCGTCGAGAAGGGCCGTTGTACGGCTCCGCCGAGCGGCATAAACGAACGACTCGGCTTATATAGATCGATTTGCATAGAGTTCACCTGCCATTTACCTGGATTTACAGCATGACCAATACCATCATTGAGGCAAGCGACGCGACCCGACGGCTAGTTCGATATCGTCCCCATACTGCGGACGCAGAGGTCCAGATCGAATATGCCGACCAGGGAGCCGGCCCTGCGATTTGTATTCTTCCTTCACTGGCGCGGTCGGGCCGCGATTACGACACTGTCGCAAATTATCTTCAATCATATAGATTCAGGGTGCTGCGTCCCGAGCCTCGTGGGATCGGTCAAAGCCGTGGAAAGCTGCAGGGATTGACGCTACATGACTTCGCAGCCGATGTTGCAGCGGTTCTGGATCAAGAGAAAGCCGGCCCCGCCGTGATTGTGGGACATGCATGGGGAAGCCAGCCCGCGCGCATGCTGGCTGCGGACCGACCTGATCTGGTATGCGGGGTAGTCATGGCTGCCGCATCGGCAGGTAAACTTCCCCCAGGCTCCCCAGAGCAGCCTTATAGCCGCCTGCGGGACGCTATCGATGGAGCCGGCAATCATGAATTATCCGAGGCTGAACGTCTTGATTGTTTGCGGCGTGCCTTCTTTGCGCCGGGCCACGACCCAAGCGTCTGGCTGGAAGGTTGGAGCGCCGAAGCACATGAAGCCCAAAGCCATGCCAGGCGCGTGACGCCCGTTGATGAATATTTCTCCGCAGGCACTCATGTGCCGATTCTGGATTTGCAAGCTGAGCACGATGCGGTTGTCGTGCCCAATGTAATGAAGCCCTATCTCGGAGATCGAGTGACGGTGCAATTAATTCGCAATGCGGGCCACGCTATGGCGCCTGAGCAGCCACGAGCCATGGCCGATGCCATTGCAGAGTTCGCGCTCAAGGTCTATGGCGACTTGTCTGATTAGCGGCTGGATTGTTCGTGGCCGATAATTACGGCCACGTTAACCGTCCCCTGAAGGCGCAGCGGCCACGAACCGCTCAGGCGCCATCAAAGCGATACAGGACCTGAGGATTATGCACCAACAGACGGTTCAATAGCGTCTCATTTGATGCAATCTGCGCCAGCGCGTCCACCAGGGCGCCATCGTCAGGAATGTGTGTGTGATTTGGATGCGGCCAATCAGTTCCCCACACCACACGATCAGGAAAACGCTCGACCAGCGTCCGCGCGATCACTACTCCCTTCTGGTAGCGATCTGCCAGCTCCGCATGAGCGTCCACACGGTCAATGCCACTGACTTTGACATAGAAGCTCTCATCGTCGAGCAGCCGCATCACCGCCTGGAAATCCTCATGCCCGACACCCAGCCGGGCATCGACACGTCCCATATGGTCGATCACCACAGGAACCGCGCTCCGCCTAAGCGGAGCGCTCAGCTCATGCACCAGGCTGCTTTCAAAATGCACCTGCAGATGCATACCGACCTCTGCCAGCCTTGGCGTCAATGCGAGGACCGATTCGATATCGGCGCCGGCCGCAATATGGCGCATAAAATTGAAACGTACCCCACGGAAGCCGGCATTGGCCAAGCGCTTCAGCTCTCGCTCCGACACATCGGGCTTTACCAAGGCAACGCCAAGATAGCGCCCGTTTCCGTGCGCAATCGCATCTTCGGCGGCGCTGTTGTCATAGCCATGGGTAATTGATTGCACAATTACGCAGCGTTCGATTCCCAATCGATCATGCAGAGCGTAAAGCGCTTCTTTGGGAGCATCCCTGGGAATGATCTTATGCCCGCCAGCATACGGAAACCGCGGTCGGGGGCCAAACACATGCACGTGGCTATCACAGGCCAACGGCGGAAGTTTCAATGTCGGCACAGACGGCGTCTGCAGATAGGTTTGCACCCCCGCGTCTGATGTATTCATAGCAGTCTCGTTCATGTGTGAGAAATATTCAAGGCGACCAGAAAGCGGGATACCATGTTGTATGCGGCTATGGTGGCGATCAGTTCCACCGTGCCCGTTATGCCAAATGCAAGCTTTATATCTTCCACCAACACTTCAGGCACAACGACATCACAGGTCATGCGATCGGTGAGTTCGATGACCAATAGTTCCAGAGGCATGTAGCCGTTTTCCGGCTTCCGCTGCCGCAGGCCATCAATTTTCTCGTCGGCGAGACCCGCCTTTTGGGCGTGAGGGACGTGGGCGTCGAATTCGAACTGCGCTTGGTTCAATACGGCAACGCGCAAGATCACCATTTCGCGAATTACAGCATCAAGGCTCGTGCGGTTTCGTACGGCGGTCAACATCGCCTCCCAGCCCTGGGCAATCGGCAGACTGTTCAATAGAGCTTGGTATAGCAGGGAGATACGCCCGCGCTCGGCAAGAATCCTGGCTTCAATACAGGCCAACTCGGCATTGGTTCCCGGTGTTACCAGAGGTATGCGAATGTGGTTAGTGCTCATTATTCAGGCCTGACGTCGTTCGCTTTGATCAAAGCGCCCCATTTGGCGGTATCGGTATCCAGAATCCGCTTCAATTCCTCCGCTGTGGACGCCTGCGGCAGCGTGCCCGCCTGGCTCAGGTGTTCTTTGACGGCTTTGTTTTCCATGGCTCTTCGGACTGCCACATTCAAGCTCTCGACGATACCGTCTGGAGTCTTGGCAGGCACGAACAATCCGTACCAGTTATTCGAATCGACCGATGCGAGGCCCTGTTCTTCAAAAGTAGGAACCTCGGGAAGCGCGGGATGGCGTTTCGACGCGGCAATTCCCAGAGGGCGCAACCGCCCCGCCCAAATCTGAGGAAGAACCGCCGCAACATCGGCGAATACTCCAGCCACCTGTCCACCGACGACATCGGAGATCGCCTGAGCCATGCCTCGATATGGAACATGCAGGAAATCGACATCCGTTGCCTGCTTGAGCTGCAGCATCGCCAGATGTGGAATGCCTCCAACGCCAGAGGAAGCAATAGCCGGAGAGGTTTTTGCACTCTTCGCATGTTCTATGAATTCCACCGCGCTTCCGGCTGGTACTTCAGCATTGACCACGAAGACCTCCACATTGTTCGCAATCAACGATACTGGCCGGAAGTCCTTTTGCATGTCATAGGGCAGGCCCCGGAACAAGGATGGGTTGATCGCCGCCGTGCCTACACTGGAAATCCAGATAGTGTTGCCGTCGGGTTTGGAGCGCGATACTTCCTGAGCTCCAAGGAAACCGTTGGCACCCGGCTTGTTGTCGACGATCACCGTCCTGTTCAGCTCTTTGCCAAGCTGCTCGGCGAGGATACGCGCAACCATATCCACGGGGCCACCGGCGCTGAAAGAAACAACAATCCGAGCCGGATGCTTACTGGCTTGCGATAGCATCGGCGTAGCGCCGATCACCGACGCAGCCATGAGGCATAAAAAAGATCTTCTCTTCATATTTATCTCCCTCGCTCAATCGCAACGCGCTGTCATACCGCCATCAACCACGATTTCCGTCCCTGTGATGAAGCTGGCATCTTCGCTTGCCAGATATAACGCTGCACTGGCCGTATCGCGGCCATCGCCCATGAAGCCCAGAGGAATACGCTTGACGCGCGATGCGAGCAGCGCCTCTACATCGCCTCCAGTGCGCTGCTTCGCCAACCTCGCCTCGACCATAGGTGTGTGAAGTTGACCAGGGATAACCGTATTCACCCGAATGCCATCGGGAGCATGCTGGACAGCCACCACACGCGACAGATGGATCACCCCCGCTTTGCTGGCGGCATAAGCTACCTGAGCGCTACCAGTCCAGCGCAGGCCGGATGTTGAAGCCACATTAACGATGGCGCCATGCTTGCGCTCGACCATGTGGGGAAGAACATATTTGCATGTAAGAAAAACACTCTTAAGGTTGACATCGATTTGGCTGTCCCATACCTCTTCGCTTAACTGGATTGGCCCACCCGCAGCCGAGCCGCCAACGTTGTTGATCAGGATATCGGGAGCGCCATAAGCCTGCAAGCAGGCCTCGACCATCGCCTGCACGCTGGAAGCGTCGGTCACGTCGCAAATACATGTGATGATCGATGCGGCGGCTGGGCCAGCCAGCGACAGTGTTTCGTCAAGGCGTTCCTGATCACGGTCGACAGCGAAAACCTTTGCACCTTCTTCCACCAACCGCAGCGCCATGGCGCGCCCATTTCCCCAACCAGCACCTACGCAGCCCGCCCCTGTGACTATGGCCACTTTGGACTCGAACCTATTCATATGCTTTCCTCTTCTTTAAAAAGAAACGCAGCTGCTGCCGGTTGCAGCAACGCAGTCAATTTGCGTGTTAGTTTGCACTGCAGGCAGATAAAGTTAAACTGGATACCTGCTATATCAGCTATGCATGTTAGCTATGGACTTGCGCCAACTGGAATATTTTGTAGCGGCAATCGAGCATGGAAGCGTCAGCCGCGCCGCGGCGATGCTTAATCTGGCGCAACCTAGTGTGAGCCGCCAGATTTCATTGCTGGAAGAAGAACTCGGGCAGCGGCTGATGGACCGTACGGGCAGGGGAGTCACGCCTACCAAGGCGGGTGAAATGCTCCTGTCGCATGCGCGCGTCATGCTCAACTCAGCGAGCCAGGCCTTGTCCGACCTCAAGGAGATGCATACAGAGCCGGTAGGCAACGTGGTGGTTGGCTTGCCGAACCGCGTGGCGACCCACCTGGCCGCTCCATTGATTAGGGAGTTCCGGCACCGCCTTCCATATGCGCTGCTTTCGGTGGTCGAAGGTTTAAGCCTGTCGTTGCGAGACGGCATGATTGCCGGTCGCATCGACCTGGGAGTGATGTTCGATCCAGCGCCAACGCCGCTGTTGATGTATGAGCCACTGATGCGCGAATCGATGATGCTGGTGGCCCCGAAGAACTATAAGCTGCCAAAGTCGGTCAACTTGGCCAAATTGGCCGACTTTCCCTTGGTTTTACCGGGCACCCATAATCCAATCCGCAATCTGGTCGACGCGGCACTAATCCCGCGGAAGATCAAATTGAATGTGGTGGCTGAAGTGGGTGCGGTGCTGACAGCCTTGTCAGTCGTCGAACAAGGGCTCGCATGTTCCATATTGCCCGACAGCGGCCGTCATTTGAATAGCCATACAGACACACAGTGGGCTCCCATCGGCCCACCTGCCATCCGCAATCTCTTGGTGCTTGCGATGCCCCGAGCGCGCCCGGCCAACCGGCTCATCATCGAAACCGCCAAGCTCCTGCGCGAACTGGATTTTCGCAATGCAACCTGACGAACTTGCTCGTCAGCTCAATGGATAAAAGCACGCCACCTTCCGCCCTGTTGATGTTTCCCGCAATTCCGGCACATGGGTGCTGCAGTTGGCGCGCGCATATATGCAGCGCGGGTGGTAGGTGCAGCCGGACGGCAGGTTGGTGGGCGCGGGCACTTCGCCGGTGATCCTGGCCAGTGTGATGCGGGCCGCGGGATCGGGCACCGGCGATGAATCGCGCAGTACGCGGCTGTATGGGTGCTCGGGCGCGTCCAGCACTTGCCCCGTTTTGCCGCGTTCGACAATGCGCCCCAAGTACATGACGCAGACCTCGTCGCAAAAATGCCGTACGACGCCCAAGTCGTGCGATACAAACACAAAGGACAGTTTGCGTTCCGCCTTCAGCCTTTCCAGCAACTGAAGAATCTGGGCCTGCACCGATACGTCCAGGGCGGACACGGGCTCGTCAGCGACGATCAGTTCGGGACCCAGGACCAGCGCCCGGGCAATGCCGATACGCTGGCGCTGGCCCCCTGAAAACTCGAATGGGTAGCGGTCCAGCGCGGTCTGTGGCAAACCGACTTCATCGAGCGTTCGCGTTATCGTGGCATGAATTTCTTGCGCGGAGCCCAGCCGATGTACCCGCAGGGGCTCGGACAGGGTTTGGCGCACCGTCAGCCTTGGGTTGAGCGAAGCAAATGGATCCTGGAATACGATCTGGATCCGCTTGCGCAGCATACGCAGCTGCGCTGCCGAAGCATTGCGCAGTTCGGTGCCATCGAAAAGGATGGAACCTTCGTCAGGCTCGACCAGCCTCAGCAGCGTACGGGCGACAGTCGATTTGCCGCAGCCCGACTCGCCCACCAAGCCCAGGGACTGGCCTCGCGCAACGGTGAAGGAAACGTCATTGACCGCCCGGACGATTTGTTTCGAGCCGCCAAGCAAGCCGCCGCCGCTTTCGAAGCGCTTGACCAGGTTCCTGACCTCCAAGAGCGCGCTCATACGTTTTCTCCGTGTTGACGTGCGCGAACAAAGCAGCGCACAGCCTGCCGCTTTCCGGATAATGGAGTCAAGAGCGGATGCTCCTGTTCGCACCTTGGTTCGCGCAAAGGGCAGCGCGAAGCGAATGTACAGCCTCTCGGCATGGCGGTAATGGCCGGCACGCTGCCTACGATGGGCTCCAGTGAAGCCGCGTCGGTATCCACGCGAGGCATGGCACGCAGCAAGGCTTCGGTGTACGGGTGGGCGGGCTGCTTGAACAAAGTTTCCGCATCAGTCTGTTCTACGATCTCGCCGCCGTACATGACGGCAACGCGGTCGGCGATTTGCGCCACCACACCCAGGTTATGGGTAATAAACACCACCGACATGCCATAGGCCTTCTTCAAGTCGTCGAGCAGCGTCAAAATCTGCGCCTGTATGGTCACGTCCAGCGCTGTGGTGGGCTCATCGGCCAACAGGACTTTGGGGCGACAGGCCAGCGCCATCGCGATCATGACGCGCTGGCGCATGCCGCCCGAAAATTGGTGGGGATAATCATTGAAGCGCTTGGCCGCCGCCGGTATTTTTACTTCCTCCAGGACTTTCAGCGCCACTTTGCGGGCGTCCGACCAGCTTATCTTGCGATGCTGGCGCACCGCCTCGGCAATCTGGTCGCCGATAGTCATCGTCGGGTTCAGCGAGGTCATCGGCTCCTGGAATATCATCGCAATGTCGTTGCCGCGGACATTGGCCATCTGCCGCTCCGACAGCGGCGTGAGATCGCGCCCTTCCAGCAATACCCGGCCTCCGCCATGCCGCGCGCCCGAGGCCGGGATCAGCTTGAGTATGGACAGCGCCATCACGCTTTTGCCGCTTCCCGACTCGCCCACGACGGCGAGCGTTTCGTTTTTCTCAACCTTGAACGATACGCCGCGCACCGCCGCATGCCACTTTCCGCCCACACGGAATTCAGTGACCAGATCGTTCAGTTCGAGGGTGGGAGATGCTGTTGTCATAATCACTCCGAACGCAGCTTGGGATCGATGGCGTCGCGCAACGCGTCGCCCAGTAGGTTCAGGGCGAGGACGGTCAGCAGAATGGCCAGGCTTGGGAATACAGTCAGCCACCAGGCGTCCAGGATGTTTTCAAAACCCTCCCGTATCATGCTGCCCCATGTCGCCGTCGGCGGCGGGACACCCAGGCCGATAAAGCTCAGCGAGGCTTCCGTACGGATGGCGGAAGCCATCCACAAGGAGGCGAGCACGACGACATCCGAGATCATATTGGGCAGAATGTGGATGCCCATCAGCCGCAGCGGACTGTAGCCCAAGGCGCGCCCCGCTTCGATGAAATCACGCTGCTTCAGCGCGATCGTCGGGGCCCGCGCTACACGCACAAAGGGTGCGATTTCGGTAATCGCAATCGCAATGATCAGGTTCTCGAGGCTCGCGCCCAGCATGGCGGCGATCATCAAGCCCAGCACCAGGGTGGGAAAGGACAGCAGCACATCCACCAAGCCCATGACCAGGCGGTCGAACAGGCCGCCTATATAGCCGGCCAGCACTCCCAAGGCCGAACCAATGGTCATGGCAATCAGGATGGCGACAAAACCCACCAATAGCGATACGCGTGCGCCATAGATCACGCGTGACAACACATCGCGGCCGTAGCTATCGGTGCCCAGCCAGAATTGCGCCGACGGCGGCTCCAGGCGGTAGATGATGTTTTGCTTCAGCGGATCATAAGGCGCGAGCCAGGGGGCCAGGAAGGCAACCAGGATGATGAGCAACAGCAGCGCAAGCCCAATCCAGGACAAGCGATTGCGGCGCAAGGCGGCCCATAGGGCATGGCTGCGCGGCGCGGCCGCTGCGACGGATGCGGTGGCAGTGGAACTCATTGGTATTTCACCCTCGGGTCGACCAGGCCGTAGACCAGGTCAGTCAATAGGTTGACGAGAATCACGCAAGAGGCAAAGACAATCATCAGGCCCTGCAGCAGCGAGTAGTCCCGGACGTTGAGCGCACCCAGAATCAGCTTGCCCAGCCCCGGCCGGTTGAAGACGATTTCAGTCAGCACCGAGTTGCCGATCAGCGTACCGAAATACAGGCCGATGACGGTGACAATGGGGATCAGCGCATTGCGCAGCCCATGGCGCAGAATGAGACGCATGGGGCGTATTCCCTTGGCACGCGCCGTGCGTATATAGTCCTCGCCCATGACGCCCAGCATCGACGAGCGTGTGACGCGCATGACATACGCCATCATGATCAGGCCCAAGTTGAAAGCGGGCAGCGCCAGGTTGCGCAGGTCATCGGCCCAGCTTCCTGTATGGGTGGCGCTGATTACGGGAAACCAGTTCAGCTGTATGGCGAACACCAACAGCATCAGGATCGCCGAAACGAATGCAGGAAAGGACAAGCCGGCCAGAGAAAACAAACGGCCCACATAATCGGGCCAGGCATTGCGGCGCAGCGACGCCCAGATGCCCATCGGCAGGCCGAACAAACAGCCTATGACAATGGCGGCGGCAGTCAACTGCAGGGTCCAAGGCAATACCGAGGCTACTTCACGCAGCACAGGCCGCCCGGTGGACATGGCCACGCCCAAGTCGCCCGACAGCACGTCGCGCAGAAAGGCAAAGTACTGCTGGTGCACCGGCAGGTCCAGGCCTAGCTGCATGCGCAAGGCCTGCAGGGCTTCAGCGCTCGCCTGGTCGCCCAGCATGACCGCCGCTGGGTCGCCCGGCACGAGCCGAACGAGCACAAACACGGCGGTCAGCATGGCCAGCAAGGTGGGAATGGCGAGCAAGAGCCGCTTGATCGCAAACTTAATCATGGAGTGCTTTCCTTGATCTGAGACGGTTGCATCAGACGACGCGCCGACAAACGACTGATGGGAAAGGCGGTTTTGCCCTGTGTAATCAGCTCTGTCATGACCGCGCCGACGATCGGAACCAGCTGAAACCCATGGCCCGAAAAGCCGAAAGCATGGAATACGCCAGGCGCGTTGGGCGATGCGTCGACAACGGGCAACTGGTCGGCGGTTTTTGCCTCCAGCCCCGCCCAGACGCGCACAATGCGCAAGTCCCGCACCGACGGGAACAAATCGGTGGCGGCGCGCGCCCCCGCCGCCAGCACCCGCATGCGCGCTGTCGACGTTTCCTTGTCCAGATCGGGAACGCCCTGCAGGCCGCCGCCAATGACCAAGGTGCCTTGGTCCGACTGCTTGAACGACAGCGAACGCCCCACGATGGACACCACGGGCTTGATGAACGGGTTGATGCGCTCGCTCACCATCATCATCGACGACTTTGTGGCCAGCGGAATCGCATCACCGACCATGGCGGCGATACGTCCGGACCAGGCGCCCGCGGCATTGACGATAAACGGCACGGTCCAGTCGCCTTGCCCGGTTCGCAGCTTCCAATCGCTGCCCTGCCGCTCGATGGCATCGACTCCGCATTGCTCCATCAAGCTTGCACCCGTGGCCAACGCGCTATCCCGGAAAGCCCGCAAGGCACGGTGCGGATCCGCCGCGCCGTCTCGGCGAGCGATGGATGCACCCAGGCAATGCGGACTCAGCGCAGGAAGCAGCCGCCTCAGCTCATCGGGACCGATCAGTTCTTCATGCCGATAGCCGTCGCGCTCCAACGCCTCGACATGAGCCTGGACACGCGCCAGCGCAGCGGCATTCTCCGCCACCCAGATCTGCCCATTGGCATGGAACCCGCAATCGTCTCCCACCAAGGCCCGCATGTTATGCCACATCTCCATGGCTTGCAGCGACAGGTCGAGCTCGCCGCGGTCACGGTTGAGCGTACGCACGCCCGCCGCGGTCGCCCCCGAAGCATGGCGGCCGCACCAGTGGCGTTCCAGGATCAGCACCCGTTTACCCGAACGGCCCAGGTGCATCGCAGCCGATAGGCCATGCAGGCCGCCTCCAATGACGGCAACATCGTAGATTTTACGCGCCATGGCTGCTAGGCCCCATCATCCAAAGAAGCCAATTCACCGAGCGTGAGCGGCTTGAGCGGCGGCCGTATCCGATAGAAGCCCACCTCCGCCACGGGACGCTGCTGTGCTTCGGCGAGAATATTGGCAATGGTGTAGCCGCATTGACGGCCCTGGCAGGGCCCCATACCGGCACGCGTAAAGGACTTGATTTGGTTGGGCCCAGGCCGCCCCAGCTTGGCATAGGCCCGGATTTCGCCAGCCGTCAGCTCTTCGCAACGGCAAACAATCGTGTCGTCGGAAGGGCTGGCCGTATCCGCCCGTGGGGGATACATGGCGTCGAGCAGCGGGCGCAAAGCGAGCTCGCGGGCCAGCCGATTCCGAACGGGCGCTGCCAGCTTGTCCGCTTGGCCGTCGCCAATCTTGCCCATATGCCGGGCGATTCCTATTCCGGCAAGCTGCCCGCGCAGACAGGCGGCGCGCGCGCCGGCAATACCCGCGCCATCACCGGCGATAAAAATACCCGGCTGGCTCGTGTGGCCCCATTTATCGGTGCGAGGCGAAAAACAACGCTGGGCAGGAACCCAGTCGAGCTTGCACTCCAGGGCGCGTGTCACATGAATGGATGGCACGATGCCTTCATGCACAAGCAGCAATTGGGCAGGAACGCGCTGCCGCACACCGCCCGCCGCTTGAAACACTATCTGCGACAAGCAGCCATCGCCTTCGGCGCGGATATCCGCCACCCCGCGGTAGATGGGGACTTTTGCCTTGCGCAAGGCCTGCATCCAGCGATAGCCTTTGCGCAGATCACGCCAGCCGCCCAGCGCTGATAGAAGGTGGGGCAGGCCACGCCGCCAGTTTTGTGTCGGCGCGGTGTCCAGCCACCCGGCCACCCGTCCGCCCGCCTGCAGTAGTTGCTTGATATACACCAGCACCAGCGGGCCGCTACCTGCGATCCATACAGGCTGGTCCGGCACTTGGCCCGAGGTCTTGAGCAGAATTTGCGCCGCGCCCACAGTCATGACACCAGGCAAGGTCCAGCCCGGAAAAGGCGCCGGACGCTCTTGCGCTCCGGTCGCAAGCAAGATGTTGTCAGCCTGCACCACCGTTGCTTGCTGCCCATGCGTCATGTAAACATGCCAGCCTTTTTCTATTTGCCATACCTGCGTACTCGGCCGGTAGTCAGCCCCACAGGCGCGGAAGGCGCGCACCACGGCGGCGCCCGCCTGGTAGTCCTCGCCCAGGATATCGCCGGTCGCCTTGGCGGCGGTCCGCTCCACCGCGCGCCAGATTTGCCCGCCGGGCGCGGGCTGGTCATCGGCCACGAGCACACGCAGTCCGTGGCTGCGAGCCTGAATGGCTGCATGCATGCCGGCCGGGCCGGCCCCGACAATGACCAGGTCGTATTTTTCCGTCATGCCACACTCCGTTTGCCATGCTGGCGTTCCACCTTCATTCCATCATGCACCGGCAACATGCACGTTTGCGTCGAGGCCATGCCATCCACAGTAGCCAGGCACTCGAAACACACGCCCATCATGCAATACGGGCCACGAGGGCTGCCATGCACCGGCGTCGTGCGCGTCACCGGCGACGACTGGCGCATCATCACACCGGCAACGGTCTCCCCCGCTCGCGCAGTGACGGCCTGGCCGTCTATATAAATTGTGAGCGCGGCCGCGCCCGGATCATCCAATTGTCGAAACATCGAATCGCCTATGATGAAAAAAATTGAATTCGGCCCCGAGCGCTGAATGGAACACCGCATCAGCAATCGGGCCGGCATGAAACGACGCCAGGGTGACGCCGGAATGGCATAGTGCGATCCAGGCGCCGGGATGCGAGCTTGACTGCGCGTACACCGGACAGCCGTCGGGGGTCATAATCCGCAGACAGGACCATTGGCGCACCAGGCGCGCCTTGGCAAGATCCGGCAGTACGCGCGTCGCGCGGCGGCTCATCTGAACGGCGGCGCTGGTCGTGGTGTGCAGGTCGTAGCCGACCTCTTCCTGCGTGACACCAATCATGACGGTGCCTTCACCCGTCTGGCGTATCCCGCTTGCCGGCAAGGGCAGCAAGGGGGCCAACCTTTCCGTCACCAGTATCTGGCCACGTTGCGGGCGCAAGGGCGCATCCAGCCCCACCATGCGGCCCAGCCGGCCGGAACCCAGCCCCGCGGCGATCACGACTTGCGCTCCTTCGTAGCGTAGATTGCCGGCATGCACCGCAAAGCCTCCCCCGGACAACGGGTCGATAGCCGTCGCCGGCGCATCGCTGATCAGCTTGGCGCCCCGCACAAGCAAGGCTTTATGCAGGGCCGCGAGCAGCTTGAGCGGATTGACGTGGCCGTCGGTTTCACCGAGGCTGGCGCCGGTCACGTCCACCCCCAAGCGCACGCCCGGCAGCAGGGATTGCAACTGGCCACGATCCAACATACGCGTACAGGCGGCCTCTTCGGGAACCTGCGCGTTCCAGGACGCCAGCCGCGCCTGGCGCTCATCCCATTCCGTGCCGCCTACGCAAAAAGACAGGCCGCCACGGTTTTCGTAGTCCAGCGCAATGCCGGATTCATCCGCCAGTTGCTCGCCGAAGGCTGGCCACATGCGGGCGGCGCGCCGCGAGATGCGTTGATAATCCGGTACGCCAAACCCTTTGCCCTGTACCCACACCAACCCAAAGTTGGCTTTGGCCGCGCGATAATCGTTGTCGGCGCCATCCAGTACCAGCACCTTGCAGTTCCGTCCGGCCAAGCCATACGCAATCGCCGCGCCAACCATGCCGGCGCCGATTACGATTACGTCATAAGATTCCATCGTTGTCACTCACTACTCGTTATGGGATAGGTGCATGAAGAAGTCACTGAATCTTCGCCAGATCGAAGCCTTCAAGGCGGTCATTGAATACGGCTCGGTCAATCGCGCCGCCGACGCGCTGTTCGTATCCCAGCCGGCCGTGAGCAAGCTGCTGCTCAAGCTCGAGCAAGACACCGGCCTTGCCTTGTTCGAACGCGTCAAGGGGCGGCTGGCCCCCACGCAGCACGGCATGCGCCTGTACGAGGAAGTCGACCGCACCTTCGTCGGACTGCGCCAGCTCGAGGAAGCGGTCGAATCCATTCGCCGCGATGAGCAACGCCAATTGCATATTGGCGTCATGCCCGCCTTGTCGGGCTCCTTTGTCCGGCGCGTCACCATGGAGTTCATCAAGCGGCATCCCGACGTCCACGTCACGATCGAAACACGCGGCTCTCAATTCCTGGCGGAATGGCTGGTGTCCAGGCAGATTGATGTAGCGCTGGTCGGCAGCAGCATCGACAACCCCTATATCGACCGCGAGCCACTGATCTCGTCGGCGCTCGTTTGCGCCCTTCCGATCAGCCACCCCCTGACGCGCAAGCGCGTGATCCGAGCCCGCGACCTGGATAACGAACCCTTCGTGGCGTTCGCGTCCAGCAGCCAAACCGACAAACTGGTGCGCAAGGCGTTCCTGGCCGCTGGAGCGCGGTTGCGCACCGTGCTCGAAACGGTTACGGCGCCCACCGTGTGCGAGTTTGTAGCGGCGGGTTTGGGGGTATCGCTCATCCACCCCTTCTTTGCGGAAGGCGTGCGCAACCGGCTGGTCATGCGGCGATTCGATCCGGAGATCGAGTTCACCTTCCAGCTTTGCCGGGTGCGGGCCGCGCGCAATGCCAGCCTGGTAGAGGCCTTTATGCAAGATGCGCGGCGCGTGTCGCAGCAGATCTCCGATGAATTGCTTCATGGCGTATAACGAAGCGCTTTACTTGGCCTTCAGCGTGGTGGCCTCGGTTATGGGAGGCGCCAAGTTAAGCGCGCCTTCGAGCTTGTAGCCGTAGTCCACGCGGTCGCTATGCAACCAGACCTGCTTCAGACCGAACAGGGGGATGCCGCAGACATCCTGGTGTATCTTCTGCTGGGCGTCCTTCCATAAAGCCAGTTGCTTTGCGCCGTCGGGCTCGGTTCGGGCAGCGCGGATGCTTTCGTCGGCCACCGAACAATGCGAAAAGTTGGACATGGCCGTCGGCGACCCGATCGCCGCCGCCGAATCAAAGAACTCGGACAAATAGGCATCCGCATTGGGGAAGCGGGCCGCGCCATAGAAGACCAAGGCGCTTTGGTCTTGCCGGCTGCGCGCCTGATAGGTAGCGTGATCGACCACCTCCATATCCAGCTTGATACCGGCTTCGGCCAATTGCGCCTGGACGATTTCCATAATGGGCAATTGCGCCGATATGTTCGAGACGATGGACTTGAGCGTGATGCCGTTGGGATGGCCCGCTTCAGCCAGCAGTTTCTTTGCCTTGGCGACATCGTGCTTGTAGGATCCAGCACTGCAATCTTGCCCCAGATAGCCATTGGGCACCACGGAACAGCCCTTGTCGGCCACGTCCTTGCCGACATATTGAATAATCTGGTCCACATTGACGGCAGCCGCCACCGCCTGGCGAACCTTGAGCTCGTCCAGCGGCTTGATATTGCGGTTCAGGTGCAGGATGCGGAATTCCGCGGGCTCAAAAATATCGACTTTGTAGCCGCGCTTGCGGGCCCGTTCAACCCAGCGCTGCTCACGCTTGCCTTGAATAATGTCGATCTCGCCGGATGTGAAGGCCAGGTCGCGCGCACTGTCCGAAGGAATCATGCGGTACATCAGGCCGCCGGCTTTGGGCCGGCCGCGGAAGTACGCATCATGCGCATTCAGTTTCACATACTGCTGGGTGACGTGTTCGCCAAAGGCAAACGGCCCGGTGCCGATAGGATGAGCACCGAACTTGGTGCCGAATTCCTCTGCGGCCTTCTTGCTGACGATATTGCCGCCATGGTAGTTGGAAACTCGTCCAAGAAAACCGGCGTCCGGGTATTTGAGCGTGATGCGGACAGTGTACTCGTCTACCGCTTCGATCTTCTCCACGCCGGTAAATGTCGCCGCGAAGCTGGACCGCTTGGGGTCGGCGGCGCGCTCGAGCGAGTACACCACATCGGCAGCCGTCAGCTCGCCATAATTGCCATGGAACTTCACGCCCTTGCGCAGGTGGAACGTCCACACCTTGCTGCCTTCGTTTTCCCAGCTCTCGGCCAAGTCCGCTTCCAGGGCTTTAGGATCGGCGCTGCCGGGAGGGAAACGCACCAGGCCATTGAACATTTGACTGACAACGCCCTTGTCGTGAGTCGACGTGGCGCGATGAGGGTCAAAAGTCGCATTGTCCGCCGCGCCCGACGTCACCCGAATCACAGGGCGTTCAGCATCTTGCGCGTGGGCGGATATAAACGGAATCGCACAGAACCCGAATACAGCCAGTGTCAGCGCGGGCAGCCTCTTCATTTTCATTGTTGCTCTCCTTATGAGTTGATGGTCATGCAACTGCCATCGATCTTATGGGCGAGCAACCTATGCGTCAAAGTCCTTTATTTCACGAATCGATTCTAAAAGGTTATGTAGCGGGTTTACGGATAGTAAAGCCAAGGGCTAAATTGGGATTGGCTACGGGTTAATACCGATTGGTTGAATAAGGGTAAATACTAAGAACGGGTTACGGACTACTATATGGTGGAATGATCAATAAGTAGTCGGCCAAGCAGCCATGTGGTGCTTGCCAACCCCGCTGGTTGGCCGCATGGTGTGCTCGAGCAGATAGACATCGCTTTATTGTCTCCGCCTATCCGCCCAGTACCTGTCAAGGGCCATGCGGCGCCGCTACTTATGCGTGTTCGCCCCGCCTCCAGACAGGCTTTAGAACTTGTGATGTATGCCTATCCGATATTCCTGACTATTCGCACCGTCGATATACGAAGGATTCTTCATATATGTTCCAACAGCATAAAGATTAGTACGCTTAGACAAATCATATGCGTAGCCCAAGCTATAAGACTGCTGACTGCCAACGCCATTGCCGCCAGCGGTGACGGCATCCAGATTGGAGTCGGACATCATCCATGCTGCCATCAGCGTTCCCCCGGCTATCGGGGCGCTCAGGCCGACTTCGAAATTATGGGCCTTGAATCCATCAAAGTGCCGGGCATTGGGAACTGGCACAACATTGCCCAGCGCGTTGACGTTGCTGCTCACGGCCGAAATCCGGCCGCCCCTGTCCTGACCATAGGCCAAGGCAAGCTTCACGACCTCGAAATTATAGGATCCACCCACTAACCATGATTTAATTGAGCCGGTTCCGCTGCCGCCTGCATCGGGCACTTTTGATAGCTGGTCAAAATCTGCAGTCAGCGCGACCGGACCGCTGTCATAGCGCACGCCCGCGGTCAGTACTGAAACTGTGTCGCCGCTCCAAGGGCTGCCACCCGCCAAACCTGTGTCTTTTGAGAATCCGATGCCGGCCTTGAAGCCGCCGAAGGTCGGGGTCGAATACTTGAATAGATTGTCGTAGCGCACCATGGCCGTCGGGAAAGTGACGGGTTGCGCGGCAAGCGCAAAATTGTTGCCAAACGGCCCTACGTTCGCGAAATAGTCGAAACCGAAATTGTACTGGCGACCCAATGTCAGGGTACCCCACTTGTCACTGGCCATGCCAGCAAAGGCCTGCCGGTTGAAGGCTGTACGATTTTTGTCGGCGGCACTTCCATCTTCGAGGTTGAAACCCGCCTCCAGCGTGAAAATTGCTCGCAGCCCGTTACCGAGGTTCTCCGAACCCGTCAGTCCCCAGCGGTTGCCAGCCTGCCCTCCGGAATGCATACCTGTTCGAGTAGCCTTACCAACATTATCGATCTCGACGGACTGGTATTGAAAGCCTGTATCGACCCGTCCATACAGTGTGACGGAAGTCTGAGCAAATGCGCTCCCACTTATACCCATGCCGAGTACAGTTGCAGCCATTGTCATTTTTTGCATGCAAGAAGCCTCCCCTAATTGTTATTAGGTGTTGAAAAAATCGGTAGTGATAAGAAAAGAAGGGCTTTATCGGCGCCGTGTCAGCAGGCCGCGTCCAACAACCTGAGCCTGGATTTCGGCCGCTCCCTCAAAGATATTGAGGATGCGGGCATCACATAGAATCCGGCTGATCTCGAATTCCAGTGAATAGCCATTACCGCCATGTATCTGCAGACTGCAATCGGCATTGCTCCATGCGACCCTCGCCGCCAGGAGTTTGGCCATGCCGGCCTCGATGTCACAGCGCTGGCGCGCATCCTTGCGGGTCGCCGCGTAGTATGTCAGCTCGCGTGCCATGAGAATTTCCGCGAGCATCAGGGCCAGCTTGTCGCCAACACGCGGGAAAGCAACGATGCGCCGGCCAAACTGTTGCCTGTCGTTTGCGTAACGCCACCCCAAGTCAAACGCCTTCCAGGCCACACCGACGGCGCGCGCCGCCGTCTGCACCCGCGCGCTTTCAAACGTCTGCATCAATTGCTTGAAGCCAAGCCCCTCCACACCCCCAAGCAACCCCTGCGCCGGGATGCCGAAGTCATTGAAGGCGATTTCATATTCCTTCATGCCGCGATAGCCCAGCACCTCGATTTCGCTACCCGTCATGCCTTGGGCGGGAAAAGGGTCGTCCAATGTGCCGCGCGGCTTGCTCGCAAGGAACATGCTGAGGCCGCCGTAACCGGCGTCGTCCGATCGCGTGCGCGCCAGAACAGTCATGAGGTCGCTGCGCGAGCCATGCGTGATCCAGGTCTTGTTCCCGTTCAAGAGCCACCCGCCATCATCCGACAGCGTAGCCCGAGTCCTGAGCGATCCTAAATCCGAACCCGTGTCCGGTTCGGTGAATACCGCCGTGGGCAGTATTTCCCCCGCGGCGATTCCGGGCAGCCACGCATGCTTTTGCTCTGCCGTTCCAGACAGCATGATCAATTCACCAGCGATCTCAGAACGCGTACCCAGTGAACCCGCAGCAATCCATTCGCGGCTCAGCTCCTCGGTAACCACGCACATGGCGAGCTTGCCCATGCCAAGGCCGCCATACTCCACAGCTATCGTCACGCCAAAGACGCCAAGCAGCGCCATTTCATCAACCAGTTCTTGCGGAATCAGCGCATCGGCCAAATGCCATGCGTGCGCCCGCGGTGAAATCCGCTCCCGCGCAAAGCGCCTTAGCTGATCCCGTATATGATTCAGTTCAGTATCGGCCAGATCCTCGGCAAGCGTATGCCCGGCTTGGAGCAATTCGATCAATCTTGATCTTGAATCTGGCGTATTGCCATGCTGTAGCAGCCATGACACGGAAGAATGAGCCCGCAGTCGAATGCATGCTTCATCGAGACCCAGCTCGGCGGGCCGGAATATCTCGTTCTGGCTCATGGGGATGCCACCCAAAAGCTGCTGCAGATACTCGCCAACGCCGATCTGTACCGCCAGGGCGTCAAGCTCGCCAAAATGGCCGCTCGCGGCGTGGCGGCTGAACCAGTCCGCCGCACAGCATATCGAATGGCTGACGGTGGCTATCCAGGCCAAACCGTGCAGCGCGCGCTGAGACGCCCGCAAGCGTTCCTGGTCAGGTTGCCCATCGGGTTGGATCAGCGCACGCGCCGATTCCGTCGCGCGGGCCAGGTACTCCAGTACAGGCGCATTCAGATCATTCAATTTCTCGACAAGCGTAGCGGGTTTGACCGCGGCGAGCGATGTATGAGATAGAGGTGAATTCATGGCATGTTCCAGGTAGTCAGGCGCTTGCGACCAGGCCTTGTTCGTGCAGGCGGCCGATCTGGGCCTGCGAGCAGCCGATCAGCTCCGCAAGCACCTGGTCGGTATGTTCTCCAAGACGCGGAGCCCTGGCGGCGCCATTCCGCTTCTCTCGAACGAAAGTTGCCGCTGCGCCAGGTGTAGGATATTGGGTTCCGCTGGGGTGCTTTACCTGCGAAAAGATGGGATTGCCGAAAACAAGCCGGGCATCATCCCGCACGGCATGCTTCAGCGAGCGATAAGGCCCCCAACAGACACCATGGGCTTCAAAGCTGCGGGACAACTCCTCAAAATAACGTTGGCTTATTGCCGTTTCGATCACCGCATCCAGCACATCGCGATGCCGATAACGCAAGCCCTCGTCCCTGGCGAAAGAAATGCCAAGTGCGCTTTCGATTTGCGCGACCTTGCCTTCAAGGCCCAGGGCGACAATCAGCCCCTTCCATTGGCGCGCGGTGAGAGCGACTATCATCAACGTGACACCATCCGCTGTCGTGAAATCCCTTCCGCAAGCGCCAAAAAGGTTGTTGCCGATCTTGGGCCGATCGTCGCCTTCGAGCACTTCCGCTATCTGCCCCATGTTTCCCATGGCGGCGATGGCGATATCGGACAAGGGAATGCGTATTTCCTGGCCCTCTCCGGTCATGCGGCGGTAACGTTCAGCGGCCAGCGTGGAAAATGCGGCATAAGCGCCCGTCAGCAGATCCCAGGCGGGCAGCACGTTATTCACTGGACGGCCTTCCGTTTCAGCTGGGCCCGTCATGTAAGGCACGCCTATCGCGGCGTTGACGGTATAGTCCACCGCGGGCGAACCGTCCGCCCAACCCATGATGCGGGTTGTGATGAGGTCGGGCCGCTGGCGGCGAAGGTGTTCATCGGACAAGAAACCATCGACGGGAAAATTGGTGACGAAAACACCGCCTTCCTCTCCGCTCGCACAAATCAAAGCCTGAACGATTTCACGGCCCTGCGGGCTTGAAAAATCAACGGAGACAGACCGCTTACCCTTGTTCAGCCCCTCCCAATACAGGCTCGCCCCCGACGCGGACTGCGGCCAGCGATAATAATCGGGGCCTCCGCCTATGGGATCTATCCGGATCACCTCCGCGCCCATCTGTTGCAGATGGAGCGAGCATGAGGGCGCGGCGATGAACGAGGCACACTCCACTACCCGCAGGCCCTTCAGTATCTGGTACATGTTCTATCCCGCGGCTGCTCAGCCCAGTTTGAGATTGATGCTGCGGGCAACCGCAGCCCATTTTTCCTGCTCGGCCTCAATGAACGCCTTGAATTTGGCCGGGTCGCTATCAACCGGAATGAGCCCTTGAAGCGCGAGGTCAT
>Ga0182744_1000736_pt1 | contig 30076 bp, 19 predicted proteins | sample eDN3rd30CKraftMG_FD_128525 | JGI IMG/M metagenome (GOLD analysis project Ga0182744, IMG submission 128525) | Enriched Miracle-Growth compost microbial communities from Emeryville, California, USA - eDNA 3rd pass 30_C Kraft MG (version 2) (version 2) ... | reverse complement strand
TTTTGCCGGAAACCAATATCAAGAGGCTATCCAACCACTAAGAATATTATCACCAACAATCTCTATCGTAGGTCTAAATTATGTGTTTGGTATACAAGTCCTTCAGGCTACAGGAAATGAGCGTTATTTTTTTTATGCTACCTTCGTAGGCATGATGGTTAGTATCATGTTCAATTTATTATTAATACCCTATTTTGCAGGAGTTGGGGCAGCCATAACCAATTTGTTAGTAGAGGCTTCGGTGCTGGCTATATCTTTCTATTTTGCTATTAAGAAATTTAACTTTGGAGTGCGGATAGATCTGGTGCTGAAGGCCGTGGTTGCTTCAACACCCTTTTTTTTACTAACCTATCTAGGTCAGTACTTTGATTTATCTCCTGTACAACAGCTTTTGGTTACCAGTTTTATTGGCGCAATATCTTATTTAGTTATACAGCACTACATATGGCGTAATTTATTATTAGGAGAATTATTGGACTTCGTATTCAGAAGAGGATAATGTCCACATAGAATAAAGAATGGCATTACTGAAAAAAATATTGATCGTATCTCCCATAACCTGTTATCCGCCTTTTTTCGGAAATTCGGCACGTATTGCCGCTTTCATAGCATATCTACAACAAGCTGATGTGGATTTTCGTTACTTACATTTGCCCGAAAGTCCTTTTGATCCAGCTCCTATGCAAGCTAAACTGGGAGATAAATACCTATATGAAACTTATCGACCTCGCAAAGAGGTAATTTATAAATTACGGATACGAGCTATCCAGTCTTTATTTTCGCGCAAGCCCGGGCGTATCATTAAGATTGATGATTTTGTGCAACGACAGGATATCGCTCGTTATAAAAAAGCATTGGCTCATTTTAAACCAGATACGGTACTGATTAACTATACCTATTTGAGCCGTTTATTCGATTATACACCTTCAGGGATAGAGCGAATACTGGATACACATGATTCCCTTCATCTTCGGTTTAAACAGCTTTATCAAAAGGGACCTAAGTTAGGTCAGTTTCGCATTGATGTTCGAGATGAAATATGGGGACTGAATCGAGCACATAAAGTGATCAGTATCCAATCGGCAGAAACACAGTTCTTTCAAAGTAATGGTTGCTTAAGGAAACTCTATACCATTGGGCATCTGACTGACTACCGTCCAGGGCCGGTTAATGAACATCGGTATAAGTTATTATACATCGGTGCTCATTATAGTGCCAATGTCGATGCGCTTCACCACTTCATTACAGACATATGGCCGCTCTTATTAACACGTTATCCTCAGCTGACATGTTATATCGCTGGTGGAATAGTAAAAGCATTTCCATTTTTGTCTACAGATAAAAATATCCAGCTATTAGGGTATGTAACCGATCTTGCTGCCTTGTATGGCCAGGTAGATATAGCCATCAATCCGGTACGTAATGGGTCTGGTTTAAAAATCAAAAATATTGAAGCGCTTTCTTACGGCGTGCCGGTTGTTACAACAACAATCGGAGCCGATGGCTTAACGAATTTTCAGGATAGAGGATTGTATATTGCGCATACACCGGTAGAGTGGGTCCAAAAAATCGGTCAACTTTGCAATACCGATAGTCGCTTTTATACCGATGCGGTTGGATCCATTGCCGTCGCCTTTGCTGAATATACTGAGGCTAATAAGCAACAACTTCATCACTTATTTACTGATTCTTATGAGCAATAACCTAGTCCTTTGCGTCAGATCAATGAATGTGGTGGGCGGCAAAGAACGAGCTGTCGCTCGGATTGCAAATGCTTTAAGTGCTTCTTATCACGTGTCTATTTTAGCAATGGACGGTGAAGTAGCGTCCTTCTATCCACTTCATCCACAAATTCAACAACATGCGTTACACACCTTGTCTTTTTTAGGCAAACCCAAGTCTATAAAAACTGTATTCCAATTTTTTATAGGAGTGGGGAGGCTTGCCAAGTTTATTCGCAAAAAAAAGCCAATGTTAATAATAGGTAATGATTTTCTGGTTAATATACAACTGATATTGGCCAAATGGTGTAGTTGCCTTTATAGCATCCCAATTATCGGGTGGGAGCATATAACCCTTCAAGACCCTGTTATCCAATCACGCAAGATGCTGGTCCGATTGCGCAATTTGTTTTACCAGAAACTGGATAGTTTAGTTGTAGTCACCTCTTCAGATGAGCACTATTGTAACAAACGACACATTAACTCCTATTTAATTCCTTATCCACAATCATTTACATTCAATGGCACGCTCCATTATGAACAAACCAAAATACTCACTATTGCTCGCTTTAGTCATCAAAAAGGCTTAGATCTGTATTGTCAGCTCATTTCGCTACTAAAGGATCATTTAGACGAATGGAAATTTATCTTAGTGGGTAAAGAAGATGATATGTCCTTATCTGATGTAAAAAGACTTGTGTACAACCACGGTATTGAAGCTTATGTCGAAATAAAATCACCTCAAGCAGACGTTGTTCCTTTCTATCAGCAGGCATCTATTTATTTATTAACTTCGCGGTACGAAGGCTTGCCCATTACCCTCATTGAAGCGCAGACCTGTGGGCTTCCCTGTGTCAGTTTTGACTGCAAAACAGGGCCTTCCGATATTATTGAGCAGGGGTTGAGTGGATTTATTGTGCCTCCATTCGATCTGAATGAAATGGCTAATAAATTACAACAGTTAATGAATAGTCTGTCATTACGTAAGGCAATGGGGCAAGCATCCAAGAATGCCGCAAAACGCTACGATGAAAATCAGATTGTGGCGCGTTGGCATATACTGATAACCAAAGTCATAAACAGAAAAGATCGGTGATTTATATTGCGCTGTACATATTATTAGCTGCTTTTGCGTTGCTCGATTTGTTAAAGGGTAGCGAAAGGATAAAGCCTGCTGCCTTCTGGCTCTTGGTGTTCCTGCTTATTTTTATCAGCGCTATCCGATGGAATGTAGGGACTGATTGGTATTCGTACACTGAATTTTTTCGAAATATTCAAAACTATGTAGAGCGACCCGAAACGAATATGATGGAACGAGGGTTTACCTATCTTAATTATTGGGTAGCCATACTCAATGGTAATTATACCATCCTGTTAACCGTGATGGCAATCGGGATGATTGGGTTAAAAGCAAAAGTATTTTATGAACACCGATCCATCATGATGATCTGTCTGTTTCTCTACTTTTGTTATTATATGGCCGATATTTTTGGTGTACGACAATATCTCGCTATCTCCATCACCCTATTCGCGGTCAGATATATTGAAACTAAACGGTTTATACCTTTTCTAATATGTATCCTGCTTGCTTCCAGTATTCATATTACAGCGATCATTTTTATTTTCGCTTACTGGCTGTACCATATCAAGTTTTCACCTATATTGCTGTATACATTATTATTCATGGCGCTTTTGTTGGGTTTTATGGATATTGGTGGTATAGCGGTTACCGTGGTGATGAATATGGTGGGAATCGATTCACGCGTAGGCGAAAAACTCATGCAGTATGGTGCCGATGGCGCTGAAATCGCAACTGGAAACCCTTATATAGCGTTTGCTATTGGTGTAATCAAACGGGCTGTCTTTTTGCCGTTGTTTATCAGCTGCCGGCGCTATATTCCCGAAATTAACCGTACTCGTTATACAGGCTACCTCAACCTGCTGGTTGTAGGCAATGTCATTTACCTTCTTTTTATGTTAAGTCTGCCAGTTATAGCACGTTTATCAACCGGTTTTTTGTTGTTCGAGATTTTTATTTTGGGTTATCTGGTTATTGCCGTACGTGATAAATGGCTGCGGTTGCTGGCTTTTATGTTATTGCTTTTGTTCGGTGCATTTCGTCTATATAATTTATTATCCGTTTATTGGGACTTATATGTGCCATTTGAGACTATTTTTGCACCTACAGATATCCAACGCGAATAGAGACCATGATTGTTTTTGCAGAGTTGTTTATGACAGGCGGACAGCATGTGCCTTTCAATGCGGCTATGCTGGCGGCATTTCGAGAGGCTTTGCCCATGCAAACAATCGAAGTGCATACCTCCAAGCAGCATTTCGAACAAATGTACGAGCTACAGTCCAATACCTCGGCTATCTTGTTGCACCAAAAGCGCGTTGTTCCAGACAAAATAGGTAGTAAACAAACTTGGTTGAAGAAGTTTGTCAATGAGGCGATACAACTTTTTCGTGTATTGAAAAGGGCTAAGCGCCAACAAGCAGATCTGGTTTATTTCACTTTTTTATCCCCCTTCGGGCAACTACTTGTTTATTACTATATTAAAATATGCCGCTATAAGAGACCGGTTTGGATTACGCTACATGGTTTGGAAATCTTAAAAAAAGAAAAACAACAAAAAGCCATTGACAGACTGTATGCAGCCTGTTTGCGATATGCTTTTGGTAAGGTATTACCCAACAGAAAGTATATGGTGTTAGAGGCAACCGTAATTGATTATTTAATTGTGCATCAATTATTGCAACCTCAGGTCATCTTTTATATTCCACATCCCTATATTTTTAAGCACGCGGTGCATGTCTCCGATACTACAGACGAACCGATTGTCTTTGCCCATTTCGGTAGTGCTCGGTTGGATAAAAATTCAGCTCTATTTTTTGAACTTGCCTTCCATTTTAGAGCAGCTGTCTACGCAGGTAAAGTGCGGTTTGATGTCATCGGACCGGTGTTGCCCGAGATGCAACATGCCATTCATCCGTGGGTTAACTTGGTAGCCACTACATCGCCATTACCGCGTCATGCGTATGAGCAAGCTTGCATGCGCGCTCACTACGCAGTTTTCTGCTATCAAGCAAACCAATATGAATTGACCAGTAGCGGCGCTGTGCTCGATGCCATAGCTTATAGCAAACCTATATTCGCTTTACGTAGCTCCATCTTTCAATACCTGTTTTCGATAACAGTAGAACCACCAGGACAGTTGTTTGATGATGCAGAAGCCCTTCGCCAAGGTATTCAGTCTATCATTGATCAACCGCATCATCTTGTAGCAGACTATCAGGCAACTTTCTTAGCTTTGCAAAAATATCATAGCATTCCACGGATTGCCTCTCTTTTAAAAACAGCAATGCATCAACAGACAATACCTGGCTCATGATAGCAAGTACATCATCTTCCACATATCACTCCAAACCCTTGGTCAGCGTTGTCATTCCCTTGTATCAGGCTGCTCATACCATTCAGCAGACCCTTCAATCGGTTATGCAACAAGATTACCGGCCCATTGAAATCATTGTTGTAAATGATGGCAGTACCGATCAGTCTTTGTCGTATGCTGACACTTTCATACAAGAAAATACAACTCATAACGTGATTTTTCAGGTTGTTAGCCAACCAAATCAGGGTGCATCCAGTGCTCGTAACACCGGTATGCGATTGGCAAAAGGTGATTATATTGCCCTGCTTGATGCAGACGATCAATGGTTGCCGGGCAAACTAACCAGGCAGCTGGCCATTCTGGAAACGCACCCCCATATTGATTTTTTAGGGACCACTCGTAATGACGAACGGTGGAGGCGTTGGTTGTTTAAATCATTCAAGGAATTGACCCCCATTTCTGCACATTTATTACTTTACAAAACCTTTTTTGTAACACCAACCGTTATCTTTAAAAGAACTGTTCTAGACAAAACGGGGTATTTTAATGAGCAACAACGTTATGCTGAAGAAGGCAATTATTGGATTCGGATTTGTCAGCAAAATCACTGTGTATTGTTAAATGAAAGCTGGGTCATCACAGGTAACCGGAAACCCAATTTTGGTTACTCCGGATTATCATCCAATTTGAAGGAAATGGAAAAGGGCGAATTGAAGAATATCCGTTTGGGGTATCAATTAGGGATTATTGGCATTTTCGAATATGTGTTTTTGGTTTTTTATTCTTTAATCAAGTATCTTCGTCGCATCGTCATTACAGTATGGAGGCGCTTGTATGATTAGAAAATACGGTCTTTTCGGAAGTGTTAGAATGCTTGCCCATTTGGTACGCACCCGCTTATTTTATTCAGGCGCTCGGCTCATCCGTTTTCCTTTTGAGATTCGTAACCGGCGTTATATAGAGCTGGGTAAAGGTCTAACTACTGGGACCGGGTGTCGTTTAGAGGCATTGCCCATTGAGCCAATCAATCATGCCTGTATGCGTATTGGAAAGCATGTGCAATTAAATGATCGTGTCCATATCGGGGCCATTCAGGAAGTAATAATTGGTGATGAGGTATTGATCGCTAGCAATGTTTTTATAACCGATCATAACCACGGGGCTTTTGATGAGCGCGATACTGGAGAAGAAATGTTGCGGGCCCCTATAAATCGGAAATGGTATGCTAAACCCGTTTATATCGGTCGTCATTGCTGGTTGGGCGAACAGGTAATTATATTGCCTGGTGTTACTTTGGGCGAAGGTTGTATCGTTGGCGCCGGTGCGGTAGTAACGAAATCATTCCCACCATATTCACTGCTTATTGGTAATCCTGCAAGATTACATAAGCAATTTAATTTTGACACGAATAAGTGGGAGCCAGTAAGTGATAAGATGTAGGCTTTTATTTTTCATTTTTACTTTTAATGAACATTACCGTTTCCATTGTATTGTACCATAACGAACAACAGCAAATTCAATTGGCTATTGCCAGTTGTTTGGCTTCTCCGCTAGTTACCATGCTTTACCTCGTCGATAATTCAACTACCGATTATTTTCGTTGTTTAGCTACGGATAGACGCATACAGTATATCCATACTAAAAAAAACATCGGTTTTGGGGCTGCACACAATCTGGCTATTGCTCGTTCCGTCGAGTCTGATTACCATTTGGTGCTTAATCCAGATGTTCGTTTTAATGGTGAAATTCTAGCGGAAATTGGTCAATTCATGGAAAAAAATTCCGATGTTGGATTAACCATGCCTAAAATACTATACCCCGATGGAACCATACAGCGCTTATGTAAACTATTACCCAGTCCGCAAAACTTGTTCGGACGCCGATTTGCCCGTGCCCTTCCGTATTTTAAAAAATTAGATGAGCAATACGAACTCAAGGGTTTTCATTATGATCGTCTGCTCGATGTCCCCAACCTATCAGGGTGTTTTATGTTCATAAGAAGAGCCACGTTAAATACCGTTGGTTATTTCGATCCCCGTTATTTTCTATATTTAGAAGATGTAGACTTAGTAAGGCGTATTGGTCAAATGAGTCGTACCGTTTTCTATCCATTTGTTTCTATTGTTCATGCTTATCAAAAAGGATCATACAAAGGTAAGCGGTTGATGTTCATCCATATTCGGTCGGCCATACGTTATTTCAATAAATGGGGATGGTTTTATGATCACTATCGAGATGCCCGCAATCAACAAACATGGGCTGCACTACAAGATACACCCCGTTAGGCCGTGTTCAAATTTATGTCAAGGGATTTCGCGAATACCAAGCATTTTATATAAGTTTGTTGCATAGCCAATTGGTGCATATGGCAGAACAGAAAAAAGACACACAGCAGATAAAACATGTAGATGATCAGATCAGTCTGCGCGAATTGCTGATTAAGATAGGCGATTGGAAGCGCTATTTGCTTTCAAAAGCGCGTATTATTATACTGGTCACCGTGCTCGGTGGTGTGCTAGGGTTCATCTATAGTTTGTTCAGCAAACCCAGCTATAAGGCATCGATGAGTTTCGTACTTGAAGAACAAAAAGGCGGTGGGTCATTGGGGTCTATGTCTGATCTCGCTTCACTCGTGGGCATTAGTCTTGGAGGAAGCGATCAATCGGGCCTCTTTTCCGGAGATAATATCATGGAATTCATCAAGTCCAAACGTATTATCGGCCAAACCTTGCTCACAAAAGCGTATTTTGATGGTAAAGAGCAGTTATTGGCCCATGGATATGTAAAGGCCACTGGTTTAAAGCAATATCTTTCATTTCATTTTGTACCTGATACAACAGGCTATGTCTTGCAAGATTCATTGTTATCGATATTCCACAAGCAACTCATAGACGATTACCTCACTATTCGGAAGCCCGATAAGAAATTAGCCATTATCCAATTGGATATTACGAGTACCGATGAAGCTTTTGCTAAGGCATTTTGCGAGGCACTGATGCAAAATGTAACTGATTTTTATGTGCAAACCCGTACAAAAAAATCGGCCGAAAACCTTGCCGTGCTTACTCGGCAGGTTGATTCAGTTAGACATGAATTAAACGCAGCAATCACTGGCGCTGCTTCAGCAACACAGGCCAATCCCAATCCCAATCCGGCTTTTCAAACGCTACGTGTAGCGTCGCAGCGTAAACAAGTCGATGTCCAAGTCAACTCGGCTCTATTAGGCGAACTCATTAAGCAACAGGAAGTCGCAAAGCTAAACTTACAGAACAGCACACCCTTGATTCAGGTGGTCGATGTGCCGACTTTGCCATTAGCTAAGAAAAAAACGGGGAAAGTGTTGGGGGGCCTAATCGGCATGTTCTTTGGAGCCTTTTTTGTTATTATGGGCTTAAGTGTTAAGCGTATCTATCAAGATATGATGCAAGCAGATAAACCGAATGAGCAAGTCTGATCACATATTGATAACTGGCGGTGCTGGTTTTATTGGCTCGGCCCTCTGTCTGGCATTGATTAAAAAAGGTTATACCATAACCGTCCTCGATAACCTTTCCGCTCAGGTACATGGTACAGCGCCCGAACGTACATCGCCTCTTTACACTGCCATTAAGGATCGAGTCCACTTTATACAAGGTTCGATCACCGATTATGCAGTTTTACGAGAGGCGATAGTAGGTCAAGATGCTATTATACATCTTGCTGCCGAAACCGGTACCGGTCAATCTATGTATCAGGTTAGCCATTATCATCAAGTGAATACCCTAGGCACGGCCCATTTACTGGATATACTAGCAAATCATCACCATCAAGTACAAAAAATTGTCGTGGCCTCTTCACGAGCCGTCTATGGTGAAGGGAAGTATATCAATGCCCATGGTCAAGTGTTTTTTCCCGGGCATCGCCAACAGGAGCGGCTGGAAACAGGTGATTTTGAAGTCTACAACGATGTGGGCGAAATACTAACAGCTGTTGCCACTGATGAAAATGCGCAGATTCATCCCACTTCCGTATACGGTATCACCAAGCAACATCAAGAACAGCTCATCATGACCGTTTGTCCCCTGTTAGGTATCGTGCCGGTAGCATTGCGCTATCAGAATGTCTATGGGCCTGGGCAATCCCTGCAAAACCCCTATACCGGTATCTTATCTATTTTTTCAAATCAAATCTTACACAAGCAAGATATTCAAATTTTTGAAGACGGGTTAGAGAGTCGCGATTTCGTTTATATCGACGATGTCGTGGCAGCCACTGTTTTAGGGCTGGAACACCCTGAAGCTCATGGAGAAGTATTCAACGTGGGTACTGGTGTGGCTACTTCTGTCTTGGAGATTGCCCAGATTCTATTGGCTAACTATCATATCGATGTTCCCTTACATATATCGGGGCATTATCGCTTGGGAGATATTCGACATAACTTTGCAGACCTCGCTAAAATCAGTACATCATTAGGTTTCCAGGCAAAGGTACCTATCCATAATGGGCTACGTCAATTTACTCGTTGGGTAAGTCAACAGGCTTTGGTAGAAAACCAATTCGAAAAGTCGCTCCATATCATGCGGGAAAAGGGGCTCTTTAAATAAGATTATGAAAATCGCACTGGTAACCGTACTTTATAAGAGTGAAGAGATGCTTGCCGACTTTTTAAAGAGCCTTTCCATTCAATATTTTCGAGATTTTCATCTATACTTTATAGATAACCATCCACAAGCCCATGCCAAAGCGCGATTACAACAGCTCCTGCAGAAATATTCCATACCTCATTATACCTATTTATCCAATATCCGCAATGTCGGTGTAGCAGCAGCTAATAACCAAGGTATCGAGGCGAGCTTAGCCGGAAAATATACGCACACCTTATTGTTAAATAACGATATCGTTTTTACAGACCCACATTTACTTGGAACACTTTACCAAGAGGCTATTCAGCGCAAACTGGCGCTCGTTGTACCGAAGATATGGTATTATGGTACACAAAAAATTTGGATGGCCGGTGGTATATTGCACACCAAGCGGGCGCTGACAGAACATATGGGCGATTTGCAGGAAGATGGCCCCGAATACAACCATGCGCGCTTTGTTAATTATGCACCTACTTGCTTTATGCTGATTGATAATGAAGTGTTTCGAAAGATCGGGGTTATGCGTCCGGAATATTTTGTTTATTATGATGATACCGACTTCCTCTTCCGTGCAGTTAAACGAGGTTATCAAGTGTATTATATGCCTCAATTAGGAATTTGGCACAAGGTGAGTGCAGCAACTGGTGGCACACAATCATTATTTTCTATTTATTACATGGCACGTAACCGCCTGTTTTTTGTGCGTAAAAACTATTTTGGTACAAGGTTTGTTGTAGCAATAGCTTTAAGTATAATAGATAATTTGCGTATAGCCCGTCGGTATTATAACTTTCAGCAGTGGAAAATGGTCTTAAAAGGCTTGTGGCATGGGTTGGTAAAGTAACGACACATACGCTACATAAAACAAGTAGCCATTTTCAATGAGCGGATTTCTACACAAATGCATGCTCCTACTCGCATTTATAGGAGTTAATTATGTTGTACACGCGCAAACCTTACCCGTTGGTACCCCTATATTAGAAGATTATTACCGCCGTATGCAGCTGATGGGTCAAATAGATTCGACACAATCATTTGCTATTCGGCCACTAACCGCAAGCGCACTTCAGAAAACCGATGTATATCATCCTGATGATATACAGACCACGCAAAATGCTACATTCAAGCTCTTGCCCGCTGTTTTACAATTTCAATATACCAGTGATCATCCAGTCGGGTGGAATGATGGTCCTATGATTCCAAACGTAGGCATTCAAACCTATCTGAGTACCGGCATCTATGCGTCTAGTAAATGGTTCAGTGTCCAGCTACAACCCGAGTTTGTATGGGCCCAAAACAAGCTCTATCGAGGCTTTAATGGGCAAACACGCGAGTCTTGGCAATTGTGGTATAGCTACACGAACAACATAGATATGCCAGAACGTTTTGGTAGCGGATCGTATACTAAATTACTCCCGGGGCAAAGCAGCATTCGTATTCATTTAGATCCAGTCTCGCTGGGGTTATCTACCGAGAATTTGTGGTGGGGGCCAGGTATACGCAATTCATTGCTCATGAGCAATACGGCATCAGGGTTTCCACATCTTACGTTAAACACTACCCGACCAGTCGGTACGGAACTTGGTTCCTTTGAGGGGCAATTGGTAGCTGGTCGCTTATCCAATTCGGGATATACTCCCACACCGTTGGGCAATCCCCGTCATTATGATGAATTTTATGAACCCAAGCCCGACAATTGGCGCTATTTCTCGGGCTTTATCATTACTTATCAACCCAAATGGTTAACAGGTCTTTCTATTGGTGCTAGTAGAACCTTTGTCGTTGATCACGATCAAATGGGTAGTGGTCTGGGAGCAGTATTGCCTTTCTTCCGATCGAGTAATGGATCCACGAGCGATTCGGAAGGGCCGATGACGGGCGAACAGCGCAAAAAGCGAGATGAGTATAAAACTGTTTTTGCTCGCTGGCTTATGCCAAAAGGAAATATGGAATTTTATGTCGAATACGGTCGAAACGATCCAGGTTGGAATAGCCGAGATCGTTTTGTAGAAATGGATCATTCCCGAGCCTATGTCTTCGGTTTGCGTAAATTGGTGCCCATTCGTGCCGACGAAGGGAAGTTCATCGATGTGGGGCTGGAGCTAACCCAGCTCGATCGTACGCGCACAACGAGCATACGTACCAGCCCGACTTGGTATATCAGTGATGCTGTACGTAACGGTTATACCCACATGGGGCAAATGTTAGGTGCAGGTATAGGCCCTGCCGGTAGCTTGCAATCATTAAACATAGCGTGGGTACATGGATTAAAGAAAATAGGCGTACAGCTAGAACGACAAGAACATCAATTGGATTTTTTCTACGAAGCAGTAGCGTACGAAGGTGATTTCCGTCGTAATTGGGTCGATATTTCGGCCAATATCATCGGAAACTGGGATTATAAACAATTTATATTCTTCGGTAATTTATGGCTCATTAAAGGCTTGAATTATCAATATCAATTACAAAATCCACTGAATCCGATTGGAGCAAACTGGTGGAATTTTAAACGGATGGATCGTTACGATGTACAGGCTAATATAGGCATGATGTATCGGTTTTGAGCATAAAGCATCAAGCAAGAAGCAGAAAGATGGGTAGTACCACATCATGATGAACTTAGGTAGGCAAGCTGTATTGCCATTAAAGAACAATTTATTCAAATGAAAAGACATGACCTATATTTACTCGTTATCGGCATACTAATCGCAACGAACCCTTTAACCGCACAGGTATTACCTGTAGGTACACCGGTATTAGAAGATTATTATCGCCGTTTACAGTTAATGGGGCAAATCGATTCTACCCTTTCTTTTACCATACGTCCGTTGAACAATGCGGCCTTAAAACAAGTCAATATTTTCGATCCAACAGGAAACAATAGGGAAGAAAATCGTGCCGTACAGTTGATGCCCGTTACCTGGAATAATCAAGTGGTATCCAGCTACCCTTATGGGTGGAACGATGGCCCGATGATACCTGCTACAGGTTTTCAAACCTATTTGAGTACCGGTATCTACGCTCAATATAAGTTCCTGAGCATTCAATTTAAACCTGAAGTGGTTTTTGCGCAGAACAGTCATTTTGATATCTTTCAGGGCGTATATCAAGACGATTGGCGCTTATGGTGGCAGCGAATAGGAAATAATATCGATGCCCCTGAGCGTTTTGGTACGAGCAGCTATACCCGCTTTTTTCCGGGGCAAAGCAGTATCCGGCTTAACTTTCATCCCATATCAGTAGGTATTTCTACCGAGAGCCTTTGGTGGGGGCCAGGCATGCGTAATTCGCTGCTCATGAGCAATACGGCGCCAGGTTTTTTACATGCCACCATCAATACTACTCGGCCAGTACGTACCGGCATCGGTTTGTTCGAGGGACAACTGGTGGGCGGTAAACTCGAAGCATCGGGTTTCACTCCCAAAATACTGACAGGGGATGATTATCATGAGCAATATTATAAGCCAAAACCTGAAGGATGGCGTTATTTTTCTGGTATGGTACTCACCTATCAACCTAAATGGGTGCCTGGTTTAAATGTAGGAATCATCAATGTCTTCACCGTTAATCGGTCCGATATGGCCCATAAACTAGGCGATTACATTCCCTTTTTCCCCTCAGGGTCCCATTCAGATGTGATTAATCCGGACAATCCAAAACAGGTGTCCGATTTGGGCGCACAAGATCGTAACTTTAGCATATTTGCCCGTTGGGCAGTGCCGAGCGTGCACTTCGAGATTTATGGCGAGTACGCACGCAATGATCATGCGTGGGATGTGCGCGACGTAACCGTGACACCCAATCACTCCCGTTCGTATATTATCGGTATGCGTAAAATCGTTCCATTACAAAACGTAGAAGGTGATCTACTGCAGATCAACGCCGAGGTCACCCAATTAGAGCCACCCCGAACGGTTTCTTTGCGGAATACGGGGCCCATGTATGGACATCATGTTGTACGCGATGGTTATACCCAGTTGGGCCAATTGCTAGGCGCTGGTGTAGGCATGGGAAATAATTTGCAATCGTTAAACATCAGTTGGCTAAGGGGGATAAAACAAGTGGGTTTCCAATTAGAACGTTTGGTACATAATAATGATTTTTTATATCGTTTGGTAAAAGATCCCCGTAGAAACTGGGTAGATCTAGGAGCTGCATTTCATGCCGAGTGGGATTATAAGCGTTTTTTATTTACCGGGCGTATGCAATTAACCAAAGCCTTCAACTATCAGTATCGATTGGAAGAAAGGCCCACATCGGCTAATTTCTGGGAATTTAACCAACAAGACAAGGCCAATTTCTATCTGCAAGCAGGCATGATGTACCGGTTTTAGGCAATTAGGTAAGAAAAATTGTTACTACAACGTTATCGTAAAAAAAAATATGTAAACGATTGCAACCCATTTGTTTGTTTTGTATCATTGTAGTGACAGAATAGTAACCAGTAACCCATTATAAACTTAATAAGCTATGTTATTCTGTAAATGTAAATGGCAACCGCCATAAAATGGTCCTATATAGTGGTTTGTTAAATATCCACATTATAAACTTTTATTGGACCTAATTATGAATAAATACAACTACCAGAAAAGCATGTTATGCATTTTTTGGCTTAGATTAAAGCATCCCATGCTTATCACGGCCATGTTATGCGTACTTTCCCTTGGCGCCCACGCGGGGTTGTCCAATAACGTACGCCAAAAGGCAGTCAAAGGAACTGTCAGAGATGTAAACGGAGTACCTTTGCCCAGTGTAAACGTATCGGTTCAGCATTCGGCAAAACGTTCAATCACCGATACACATGGTGTATATTTGATTGACGATGTCAAAACGGGCGACGTGCTGATTTTTACGTCAGTAGGTTTTAAATCCCAAGAAAGAACAGTTGATTCGAGCACTAGAATTGATGTAACAATGGAGGAAGACTTGGCCCTGCTCAGTGAAGTCGTAGTGGTGGGGTATGGGCAACAGAAGAAAGAAAGTGTCATCGGCTCCATTGTCCAAGCTACCGATAAAGAACTGAAAAGACAGGGCAACCAGCCCGATTTGGCACAGGCCTTAACAGGGCAACTGCCCGGGGTGCTTACCGTTACGGCTTCGGGCGAGCCCGGTGGGGTTACCACGGGCGAAACAGCTACTAACATCTTTATCCGTGGGCGCAATACCTGGAATGGCGGCCAACCACTTATCCTTGTCGACGGCGTTGAACGGAATATGAACAACATCGATGTAAATGAAGTAGCCAGTGTTTCTGTACTGAAAGATGCCTCGGCCACCGCAGTGTTCGGGGTAAAAGGGGCCAATGGTGTTATCCTCATTACTACTAAACGCGGTATGGAAGGTAAAACCCAACTCAATTTCAATTATACCGCCATGGGTAAAGCCATATCGAAACTTCCCGAAAAGCTAGATTCTTATGCTGCTATGATGGCCAAAAACGAGATGATCGAGCGCGAAGGTGTGCTGAATGAACCTTCATGGAACGCTTATGTACCCTTTGAAATCGTGCAACGCTATCAGCTACCTCAAACTGCGGAATATGCCGAAATATATCCTAATGTCGATTGGCAAAAAGCCATGTTCAAAGATGTGGGCTTCTCACATAAAGCCACATTGAATGCGCGTGGAGGAAGCAAAAAAGTACAGTACTTCGGCGCACTGGCTTACCTGCATGAAGGCGATATGTTCCGTGACATGGATAATCAAAAGGGCTACGATCCCAACTACAATTTCGATCGATTTAATTTCCGGAGCAATATCGACGTAGCTTTTACAGATAGAACTAAAATGAAAATTAATTTAGCGGGCTATTACGGACAAAAAAATACCAACTATAATAATGAGGGGAGTACCAGTCGTGCCGATGCCTGGATGTGGCGCTCAGTATATGGCTTAGCCCCCAATCTTTTCTTGCCTATGTACGCAGACGGCCGTTGGGGAGCCTATCAAGAAGGTGGAAATAATACCGTCAATCCATTAGCAGTCGTATATAACCTCGGCATTCGGCAAGCACGCTTCACGCAACTCAATTCAGATTTCCATATAGAACAAGATTTGGGTTTCGTTACCAAAGGACTCAGTGCCGTTGGCTCTTTCTTTTATGATAATGAAGTGCGATCAGAAGGTGGGATTTATGATGTAACCAACCACGTCAGGCCCGGAGAAGCTGTAACCAATGTCCCCTATAAACAGATTTATCCGAATTTGTACAAAGGACCTGATCAAGATCCCAACGAATATACGGTGTATCTACCTACCAGTGATGAAGAATATGATTGGATTATCCGGCCATGGACTATCCGACAAGAAGAAATCAACAACTCCAATTGGATTGGTTATATTCCCATTACACGGCGAATGATGTACCGCGCACAGCTCAAATACGAACGCCAATTCAACGATCACAACGTCACAGCCATGGGCCTTTTCCAACGCGAAGAATCAGCACGAGGTAGTCAGTTTAAAACCTACCGTGAAGACTGGGTGTTTCGGGCAACTTACGATTATAAAACGCGTTATCTGGCCGAAGTCAATGGTGCTTATAACGGCTCAGAGAAATTCGGTCCCGGTTATCGCTTCGACTTTTTCCCCTCATTGGGTCTGGGATGGAACCTGTCTAACGAGCCATTTTTCAAGGTAAGATGGGTTGATGCGCTCAAGCTCCGCTATAGTATTGGTGTAGTGGGCGACGATAATGGTGGTGGACGATGGCTATACGCATCACAGTACGCTTTTGGGGGTACTGGTCGTCTAAATAATGCTTCAGATGGCACAAGCCCCTATACCTTCTATCGCGAATCGTCTATCGGTAATCCCGATGTACATTGGGAAACGGCAACCAAGCAGAACCTAGGTCTTGACGCTGCTTTTTTAAATGGCTTAATTACGGTTACGGCAGATGTATTTAACGAAGACCGTACCGATATCCTCATCGCCGGAGGTAGCCGGAACATTCCACCCTTTTTTGGTATGACACCACCTGCTGCCAACCTTGGGCAGGTAAAATCTAAGGGATATGAACTGGAACTGGGCTTTAATAAACCCTTAAGCCCTCATGCTACCTTATGGGCTAAAATGGCCATCACACACAATGAAAACAAGGTTGTTTTCCGGGATGATCCACCGCTGCAATACGATTATATGAAGGCAGCCGGCTACCCCATAGACCAACGCAAAAGCCTCATCAATACCGGTTTCTATAATAATTGGGATGAGGTCTATGCCAGCGTACCCACAGAAACCAACGATATGCAAAAACTGCCGGGTTATTATAACTTACTCGATTTTAACGCCGATGGTATTATCAAGTCTAACGAAGATGCTGCGCCCATTGGCTACTCGGGTATTCCACAAAATACCGCAACGCTGACACTGGGTTTTGAGTATAAGGGATTTAATATGACGGCGCAGCTCTATGGAGCGAACAATGCCACCCGTTATATTCCTTTTAATAACTTCAACTATGACACCGATATTGTATTCGGGCATGTGGCTGATTATTGGTCAAAAGATAATCCAAATGCCTCTTCGTTCCTTCCCCGTTGGAAAACAGAGGCGGAGAACATAGGCGACTATTACGTATATGACGCATCGTTTCTTCGCTTGCAAATGGCCGAAATTGGTTACGCTTTCGGTAAGCAAAGCTGGATAAAGAAAATCGGGTTAGATAACCTACGGGTGTTTCTAAATGGTACCAATCTCTTTTTCTGGTCAGACCTACCCGATGATCGTGAAGGCTCTTACAGTGGAGGGAGTGATACAGAAGGATCCTATCCCAATATGCGGCGTTTTAATCTCGGAATTGATGTATCCTTTTAAACCTGAAGCCATGAAAATAAAAACAACAGTCAATACAATAATGGTCCGTATGCTGTGTCTCATGCTACTCCTCGGAGCTTCTTCCTGTGAAAAATACTTGGACAAAGCACCAGAAGCAGATATTTCTGAAGAAGATGTTTTCGGCAATTTTATCAGCTTTCAGGGTTTTGTAGAAGAGATGTACAATTGTATCATGGATCCCAATAAGGGTGGCGCTTGGAATCAGTATCTATTTGCAGACGAAACCCTTAACAATAGTCCTTACGCTTTTGATAATGGTAACTACTGGGGTAATCACGGCTATTTCTATGGCCAATCGGTCAATACACGTGATAATAATTCCCGTACTAAACGGGTATGGGAATATGCTTGGTACGCCATTCGCAAAGCCAATGTGGCACTAGAAAAGCTCGATCAAGAAGGCTTATTTAATGGCTCCCAAGAAGAACGGGATCACTTGCGTGGGCAGGCGCTATTTTTTCGGGGGTGGTTTTACTTTGAGCTAGCCCGGTATTGGGGAGGCATGCCCTATGTTACCCGTGCCCTTGGTCCTGCAGAACAGTTAACAACTGATGAGTTCCGGCGGTTAAACTTTCAAGAATGTGCCCTGCGCATGGCCGATGACTTCCGTGCGGCAGCGGATATCCTGCCCGTACATTGGGATCAATCGGGGCCAGGTCAACGCACATTAGGACATAATCGCGACCGTATTAATAAATTCCATGCACTGGGCTATTTGGGTAAGGCATTGCTTTATGCAGCTAGTCCGATGATGAACGAAGAAGCAACCGGTAGCAATACCTTTCAAGCAGAACTTTGTGGCCGTGCCGCTGAGGCTTTTGGCGAGCTACTAAAGTTAGCGGATGAAACCGGTACCTACCGTATGCAAAGTTGGGATGCTTGGACCGATAATTTCTGGCGATGGAATAATGAACGTCCTGGTGGCACGGAGTGCATCATGGTGCCGATTATTTATGATAGAAGCCGGGTTCGCTGGTCAACACTTGGAGCAACAGTACCTTCTTCATTGGGTTTAAATAGTGGTAGTAGTGCCGATGTACCCACACATAACAATACAAAAAACTATGCAATGGCCAATGGTTTACCTATTGATGATCCCGCATCTGGCTATAATCCCAATGATCCTTGGACCGGTCGCGAACCACGCTTTTATAAAGATATTCTCGTAGATGGCGATCAAATTATTAATGAGTCGGGGCCAGATCGTTATGCCGAGCTGTATTTGGGTGGTCGCCACCGGTCACAGATCAGTCCGCCGAGCGTAACCGGCTACTATGCCAAACGCTACTCGCCTATGGGAAGCGAACTGACCATTTCGCGGGCTGGTGGTTTACAGGCCTATGTGCCCTACCTTCGGTTGGCTGATATTTACCTAATGTATGCCGAGGCCGTACTGTTCAGTCCGGATGGTAGCCCCCAAGCCGCGAGTGAGCACTATTCCATGACAGCAGAACAAGCACTCAACGTGGTTAGAAATCGGGCACAGCTTCCCAATATCAGCGAGAAATACTCGGCCACAAAGGAAGCCTTTTTTGAAGAGATCGTGCGCGAACGTGCTGTTGAACTCAACTTCGAAGGTGCCCGTTTCTGCGACCTTCGGCGCTGGAATCGCAATGGCGACGCTAGATACCTCGATAAAACAGCCATCGACTTCAACCGAGGTACAGATGGAAAGCCCATCAATATTCGCGAACGGGTCATCGTCAAGCGATCAGTCGAGAAAAAGCACAATTGGCTGCCCATCCAAGTGCAATTTACAACCCAATATGAAGGGTTTCCTCAAAATCCCGGATGGTAAAAGTGGATGTTAAAAAGTTAAAAATGAAAGAATACATGAATCATCAATATAACAGTACATGGAAGGTTTTCGTGTTGCTAGTGCTGGTTATCATCCTAAGGGAACCAGTGGGGGCACAGGAACCCCACCCGGCTCCGGTGGCTTCATCGGATTCGACAGCGGCAAAAGAAGTGGATGTTGCCTTTCGAAAAGTGAATCCAACAGAGATCGTTGGAGCCGTGTCTGTGGTCGATGCCGTCGAGGTAAACAGCAAAGACAACACCATCTGGACCAATAATGTTTTAAATGGTAGAACGCTCGGTATGCTCGGTAGCACCAGTATTCGTGGGCTCGGCATCAATATCAACACAGCCGATATCACCGGAACCGGAACTGAATCGGGTAATGCCTTGTTTATCGTAGATGGTTTGCCACGAGATATCAATAATCTCCGGTTTTCCGAAATCGAAAGCATTAGCGTGCTCAGGGATGTGAATGCAGCCGTATTATATGGGAGCGCTGCGGTGAATGGCGTGGTATTGATCACCACCAAACGCGGTAGGGCCGATGGGCAACAACACGCAAAGTTTTCGCTCAATTACGGTCTCTCCACACCGCTCGAACTACCTCAATATCTCCATTCGGCCGAATATATGGAATATTACAATCAAGCACGTCTCAACGATGGGCTCGAAGAACAGTACACAACCGAAACCATCAATCATTTTAAAAACGGCAACCGGTATCGCTATCCCGATAATGATTATTACTCATCGGCCTATTTGAAAAATCAAAAGTCTTATTTTGATGTATTGGGAGAGTTTTCTGGTGGTGATGAAAATGCACATTATTATGCGAACATGGGATGGAATTCTGTGGGAAGTTTATTGGACTTCGGCGATTGGAGCAAAGCACGTTACAACACCTTTAATGTTCGCGGAAACGTCGATCTGAAAGTGGCCGACTGGATCACTACGCAAGTAGATGCCGCTGCTTACTTTGCCGTAGACGGTGGGCAGCGAGGTAATTTCTGGGACTTAGCCTCCAAAGAGCGTCCGTACGAATATGCACCACTTATTCCTATCGAGCTCATCAATCCAGAAGACCCCTTGCTACTGGGCCATAAAAATGATGTTGATGGCCTGTATCTGCTGGGAGGTAAGTCCAATTTTCTAACAACCCCCGCAGGTTATGGTTACTCGGGTGGGAAGAATGAATTTGTAGACCGCAAATACCTATTCAATAATCGGATCAATTTCAATCTAGGATCTCTCCTAGAAGGACTTTCTTTCCATACTAACTTTAGTTTTGACTACTATCTATTGTATAACCAAGCCATCAATAACCAGTTCTCCGTATACGAGCCTGTCTGGGATGACAATGAAGACCGTATTGTTTCCCTGAAACAGCATGGTACCGATGTGCGTACCGGTTCGCTCGATATCGGTACGCGTTCCTTTCGCCGGCGCTTTGGCTTTTATGGCATGCTGGCCTACGATCGCGTATTCGAACAAGATCACCATGTTACGGTCAACCTCATCGGTTATGGTAGCAGCTTTAAAGAACAGGGGAGCTTTCAAGGTGATAAGCAAGCGCATTTAGGAGTGCAACTGACCTATGGATACCGTAGTCGGTACCTTGTAGACTTCAGTGGTGCTTATGTTAATTCGGTGAAATTGCCCGAGGGCAATCGCCTCGGCTTTTCGCCAACCATCGGGCTGGGTTGGATAATGACTAACGAAGATTTCATGGCCAGTACCACTTGGGTTAACTGGCTCAAGTTACGTTTAAGCGGTGGATACATCAATTCAGATATCCCAGTGGGTAATTTCTTCTATTATGATAGCCGCTATACCACCAGCGGGAGTTACAGTTGGTACGAAGGCTCCCGTAGCCGCAGTGGTGTACAGTCTAGCTGGTACAGTAATCCCAACTTGGGTTTCGCCAGAAGGAAAGAAATCAACTTTGGGCTCGAAGGGCGGTTTTTTAATAACCTAATCGGTTTAGAAGCCAATGTGTTTTATGATCAATATACCGATCTCGTTGTACGGCCATCTACACGTTACCCCAGTTTTTATACGGATTTCATTCCTTACGAAAATTTTGGAAAAGATGAATATAAAGGCATCGAACTGGAGTTAAACGTACAACACAATTTTGGAGACTGGCATGTGTTTGCTGGACTCAATGCACTGTATGTCACATCTAAACGATTGGTAGTAGACGAGGTTTATAACAATAGTTACCAATATCGGGCAGGCTGGCCAGTAGATGCCACGTTCGGACTAGAAGCTATTGGCCTGTTTCAAAACCAGCCTGAAATTGATAACAGCCCATCGCAGACCTTTGGAACACCCAAACCAGGAGATATCAAGTACAAAGACCAGAACAATGATGGTATGGTCGATGCAGATGATGAAGTGTACCTCCGTAGATGGCAAGCACCACTTTCAGGTGGGGTACAGCTTCAGGTGGGTTACAAAAGCTTCAGTCTCTATGTCCTCGGTGCAGGACAATGGGGTGCCAAGAATTTCTTGGAAGGCGATTATTATTGGATAGATGGAAATAAGAAATATACCGAAGTAGTATATGATAGTTGGACTCCCGAAACCGCTGGCTCGGCTACTTATCCACGGCTCAGCACACAAACCAATAATAACAATAACAGGCGGTCAAGTTTTTGGCTCTACAGCAATGATTTCTTTCAGATCCGAAAAATCCAATTTAATTATCGCTTCTCAGAACGGCTTGCCAAGCACCTGCTCATGGAGGGCTTGCATGTTTTTGTCGATGCCAACGATGTGTATCAATTTGCTTCAAAGCGGAAAATCAGAGAGCTCCGCGTAGGAGCTGAACCCTATTACCGGACATTTTCCGTAGGAGTTAAGGCGCAATTTTAAAAAAGGAAATAAAATGGAACGCAAGAAAATATATATATGTGTGTATATACTGGTGGTAACCATCTTTCTCCATTCATGTAGCTTGATGGAGCCGTTAGATGACAACCACAGTACAATTGATCGTGTGTATGACGATCCCTCATTTGCTGAAGGGCTGCTCATCCGGGCATATACCCTGATTCCCACCAATGATTACCGGTTTGATGATGTCGCTACAGATGATGCGGTAAGCAACGACCGCGCCAACGATTATCTTCGGATGGCCAGTGGTGAGTGGTCGCCATCATTTGATCCGCAATCACTCTGGACAGACTGTAACCGAGCGATTCTCTATATCAATCAATTCTTGAGTATCGTAGATGATGTACCCTGGAAGTGGACGAATCCTGAGATTGCCGCCCTCTATATCCGCAAATTCAAAGGCGAGTCTTATGCACTACGAGGCCTGTTTAAATATTACCTGTTGCGTAATCATGGTGGACCAGCTGGCAGCGGACAACTTTTGGGAGCGCCTATTTACAATGAATTTATTACCTCAACCGAAGAGTTTGCAACTCCTCGGGCAGATTTTCAATTGTTCGTAGAGAGTGCCGTGGCCGATATGGAAGAAGCATTAAAATACCTTCCTGCCGACTATGGGAATGTAGGCGCTGTACCTCCGGGCTTTGACGGAACAGATGTAGACGCTTACAACGAAGTATTCGGCGATTTTGCCCAGCAACGCATGAGTGGGCGTCATACCAAAGCGTTGGAAGCCCGTTTAGCACTATTGGTGGCCAGTGAGGCATTCAATCCCAATCATAATACCTCCTTATGGGAAAATGCTGCTAATCAGTTTGCCGAATTGCTGACCGATATCGGCGGTGTAAATGGTATCGATCCCAATGGCCATTTGTTTTATCTCAAACAACAGGTTGATCAAGCTGATATTACTACAGGCGATAAGCGGGACCTCCAGGAAATTCTTTGGCGCAGACCAATTGCCAATAACCGGACACGCGAAGAAGACAACTTCCCACCATCGCTTTACGGAAAAGGACGCATTAATCCTACACAAAATCTAGTCGATGCCTTCCCTATGGCGAATGGATATCCTATCAATGATCCAAATGCTCACTATGACGAGACCGATCCCTATAAAAATCGGGATCCCCGTTTGCCGGCATACATTGTTTATAATGGTAGCCAACTGAAGAATAAAACCATCAACACGAGCCTATCGGGTGGCGAAGACGGCATAGACGAACAGCAGACCTCTACCCGTACTGGCTATTATCTCAAAAAATTACTGCGCGAAGACGTCAACGCTGATCCTGCGTCTCCATCCAGTCAGAAGCATTTTAATACACATATCCGGTACACCGAACTTTTCTTATCATTTGCAGAGGCGGCCAACGAAGCCTGGGGTCCAGATGGCTCGCGAGCCGGATTTAGCGCTCGGGAAATCATTGCAGCTATCCGGAAACGGGCTGGTATTGAGCAACCCGATGCCTACTTGGCATCAATCACGAATCCGGAAGCTATGCGAACACTTATTCGCAATGAACGGCGACTCGAATTATGCTTCGAAGGATTCCGGTTCTGGGATTTACGGCGGTGGAAAGTAGATCTCACCGAAGTAGCCAAAGGTGTGCGTATTGAAGAGAATACCTATCATTTTTTCACGGTAGAGCCTAGAAGTTATAACAACGACTATATGCACTATGGTCCTGTTCCGCAATCGGAAGTAGTCAAATTTGGATTCGAACAAAATAAGGGATGGTAAATAAAAAACAAAGGATAATGAAAAAATTGCTCTTATTATTATGTGTTTCAATCGGAATAACTGGATGTAAAAACAATGATCCCGTATTTCCAGATTTCAAGTATACTGTAGGCTATTTTCCGTATCAATTTCCGGTACGTACCTTGGTGCTGGGCGATGATATTTATGATAATACAAACGATAATGCCCACCGTTTTGTAATTTCTGTAGGTATGGGTGGAGTATACAGCAACGACCGCGATCGTGTATTCAATTTCGAAGTAGATGAGTCGCTGTGCGATGGTGTGGTATTTGCCGAAAATGGAAGGCCCATCCAGGCGCTACCCAAGACGTATTATACGTTGAGTTCAAATAACCAGATTACTATTCCCAAGGGAGAAATGAATGGTGGGGTCACTGTTCAGCTAACTGATGCCTTTTTTGAAGATCCAGCGGCCATCAGTTTGAATTATGTCGTTCCTTTACGCTTGTCGGGATCAAAAGATGTCGATTCGATTCTCAACGGTAAAACTTTGCGTACCAATGCCGATGTGCGCTTCGCAGGCGATTGGGATGAGGCTCCCAAGAATTTTACCATGTTCGGTATCAAATATATCAATCCGTTTCACGGAACTTATTTCCACTACGGAGCCTGTTCGGTAAAGGATGCCGGTGGCACTACACTAGAAGAGAAGGCATATAGTGCTGCTTATGTGGAGAAAAACCCAACCGTCCAATTCGTAACTACTGGGCAGCATCAGGTTTCCCTTGAAACCACCTTTCAGTCTGAGTTGATGACTGGATCATTCCATATGTTACTTACTTTTGATGGAGATAACTGTACCGTATCTGCCCCTGCGGATGCTACCTATGCCATCTCAGGAAGTGGAGTGTTTAAGAAGAATGCTTATACTTGGGGCAATAAACAACGCCATGGTCTACAACTGAGTTATATGGTAACAGATGGTACCCATACCTACGAGGCTAGGGATACCTTCGTGGTGCGTGACCGCGGTGTAGTCATGGAAGTCTTTAACCCACAAATACCTTAACAGATGCATATATTAACAAACACGTACCGTTTTCGCATAGCTTGGATCGCATTGCTGTTTGCAGGCTTTGTTGTCGCATTCACGGTAACCCCCGTTCGGGCAGACAGCATTCCGCAGTTAACAAACCCCTTTACCACGGCCTATTTGAAAAAACACCTCCGGAAATCCAAACCGCGTTTGGTGTTAAACAGTACCATTGAGAAGCGAGTCAGACAGCAATTGAAAACCGATCCGGTTACACAACGACTTTACCAAACGATCAAGCGTGATGCAGCGGTCATCCCAAAAGAACCGTTGTTAACGCGTAAGAAAATCGGCCGACGCCTCCTTTCCGTTTCGCGCGAAATGCTCAGGCGTATGAACATGCTGGGCATGGTTTATCGGATAGAGAAAGATCCGAACGTGCTTAAGCGTATCAATGATGAAGTGCTGGCCGTATGTCGTTTTTCCGATTGGAATCCTACCCATTATCTGGATGTAGGTGAGATGTCTATGGCAGTGGCTATTGCATTGGATTGGACAGCGGGCGACCTTCCGAAGGCAACAATCGAGGCCGCAGAAAAGGCGCTCATAGAAAAAGGAATTTTGCCCAGTTGGCCTTCAGATAATAAAAATGCTTGGTGGAGTTTTGGTAACAACAATTGGAATCAGGTTTGCAACGGTGGCATGATTGCGGCTTCGATAGCCATTGCTGATCGCGATCCCGAATTGGCAGCACGTACCCTCAAACGTGCATTGGATGGCTTGCCTCATGCATTGCATGAATACATGCCAAATGGCGTATATCCCGAGGGTTCTACTTATTGGGATTACGGAACTGGATTCTCGGTCGTAACCATCGCCATGCTCGAAAGTGCTTTCGGTACCGATTTTGGCTATGGTGATTTTCCGGGCTTTCAAGAGAGTGCGGTATTCCGTGTGCTTTCTAATGCGCCTTCTGGCATGTACTATAATTTTGCAGATTGTGGCGACCGCCGCGGGTCGGATGGTGATATCGTATTGGCTTGGTTTGCCAAAAAAACGGGTAACACTGCTTTTTTCGAAAAAGATCGCTTCTTGAAACCCCTCGAAGAGCAACGTAAACTTTCTCGCTTAGCCGGTGCAGGTTTGGTATGGGTAGCCCAGTTTGAACCCAAAACGACGGGCGAGATACCTACTGCTTGGAAAGGCGATGGCGCTAACCCCATTGTTATTTTTACAGGCGACATAAACGATCCGCATCAGTATTATTTCGGGGGTAAAGGTGGTCGGGGTACCGTGAACCACGGCAATATGGACGGTGGGTCATTTGTGTTCGAGTTAAATGGAGTGCGCTGGGTGGTCGATCCAGGGAACCAGAGTTATGAAGATTTGGAGAAAACCGGTTTCGATCTGTGGGGAAAATGCCAGCATTGCGAGCGATGGACACTTTTGACAAAAAATAATTTCGGCCATAGTACGCTCAGCGTCAACGGCCAATTGCACCAGGTAGATGGGATGGCTACCATCACCGATTTTAAAACAGGCCCCACACCATCGGTAACCATCAATCTCAGCGCTGCTTTTGGCAATTTGCTGCAGTCGGCCGAGCGCCGGTTTATCAAAGACAGTCCCACATCACTAACAATCATAGACAACATCATCCCTTCCGATTCAACGCAGGAGGTTGTCTGGCAATTGATGACAACAGCCGATGTGGAATTACAGCCCGATGGAGCCTTGTTACGGCAAGATGGAAAAACTCTGAAGGTGCAGAATAGCTCGCATCCCAAATTCCAGTTCTCGGTTGTCTCGTTAGATCCTGCTCCACTGAAATTAGATCGTCAGATTCAGGGCCTGAAACGCATAGAATTACGGATACCCCGGTGGACGATGGAAGGAGATAAGCAGCGCATTGAAGTGAGGCTTTCAGAAGAATAGCGTTAAATACTTCTTTAATTAAAATCGGTGTCAAGTAAGGGATTTATTTATCTCACGATACATATAAAGAAAGTATCCTTTAAAAATTCAGCGCGCATGTTAAAAAAGAATCATTTTATACTCGTTTTTTGCATCATCTTAGGCCTTTCTACAGCCCAAGGGCAGCAGCCGCGTTCGGGTGGAAAACAACGGTACGATGTGGCTGCCTTTTTGTATCCGGCTTATGCCAATGATGATCCCCGGCTTCGGCCGTTTTGGCCAGAAGGCAATGGCGAATGGGAAACCGTCACCACCATGCAAGAGCGGTATCCGGGTCATTACTGGAATAGAAAACCGCTGTGGGGTCCCATTAACGAAGCCGATCCGGCCATTATGAGCATGGAAATCGATCAAGCTACCAAGCATGGTGTCAATGTTTTTATTTTTGATTGGTACTGGTACGATGGTAGGCCATTTATGGAGACCACGTTGGATAACGGCTTCTTAAAAGCCGATAATAAAGATAAAATGAAATTTTATCTGATGTGGGCCAATCATGAAGTGGTGAACACGTGGGATACCCGGCTCAATAAATACCATGAAAACAACGTCATCTGGACAGGACAAGTCAGTCGGGACGAATTCGAAAAAATCTGCAAACGCAATATCGAGAAGTATTTTAAGCTACCCCAGTATTATAAAATTGATGGCAAACCGGTATTTATGATTTACGATGTACCCCAGCTCATACAAGGCCTTGGAGGTATAGAACAAACGGTCAAAGCACTCCGGTGGTTTAAAGAAGAAACGAAGAAAGCCGGTTTCCCAGGCTTGGAATTGCAACTAACCATGTGGTCGCAGAATGTCAATTACAGTGGCTTTGATGGTGGGAAAGGCAAGGCACCCGAGAACGAATTTGTCAAGAAACTCGGTTTTACCAGCGCAACGCATTATCAATTTGTGCACTTTACCGATGTGAATAAAGATTACCTGGATATTCTTGAAAATGTCAAAAAAGAATGGGCACGTATCGATGCCACCTATGAACTTACTTATTACCCGCATATCAGTGTAGGTTGGGATAACAGTCCACGCACAGGGCAGAGTGCCGTTGTCAAGAACAATACGCCCGCTAATTTTGAAAAAGCATTGATCATGGCAAAGGAATATGTCGATGCCCACCCTAATCAAGCACCCTTAATTACTATCAATAGTTGGAATGAGTGGACGGAGACCAGCTATCTCCAACCAGATAATCTATACGGTTATGGTTACTTGGAGGCAGTTAAGAAGGTGTTTCTAAAGTAAAAGCCGGTGAGCGGCTCCTTAATTTTACCCCTCTTCTCTCGGCATTTGAAGAAGAGGGGTAAAAACAAATGGATGCTTGTTATTAAAAACGATAGCTGAAACTCAACCGGAAGTTACGTGGCAAATCAGCTTGCCAAGAATACACTTCGGCAGAGGCAAAGTAATCGGTGTAATAAGAACCACCTAGCAACAAGTAACGATCCAGTACGTTCTGCACATTCAATGTTACTGTAAAATGATCCCGTTGGTAACCCAAGCCGGCATCAAAGCGCCAATAATCTTCAATGTTCCATTCCGGGTGTTCATTGGAGTAAAATTGGGTTGCTCGGTCTATATAGGTAGTCATGCCAGCCCGAAAGCTCAAGCCCTGTAAATCGCCTTTCAGCAAGGTGTAATCTAACCAAAGGTTGGCAATGTGTTTATCGGCCCCATCCAAACGCTGGCCTACATAATAGATATCGGCTACCTCTTCATTGACTTTGGTTATTTTTCCATCGGTATATGCATAATTGGCGATGGCGTTGAATCCAGGTAAGATTTGACCACGTAAATCAAATTCAATACCTTTTACTTTTTTCTGCCCAATTTCTGCCGTCATGTCAAATTGAGGGCCATAAGATGTGATTTCATTATTTTTAATTAGCTGATAGGCACTGATAGAGGTATTTAAACGGCCACCAAACCAATCGCGCTTCAATCCCAATTCATTAATATTTCCGGTGATGGGTTTTATTTCCGATCCACTCGTCAGGAATCCATTTTGTGGCAGAAAAGCTTGGTCATAGAGCCCGTATACAGACGTGCTTTTGTCGATCGAGTAGGATAATCCAACACGAGGAGTCACCTTTTTACTTTCAATCGGTGCATCGCCCCATGAAGCTTGAGACATATTGGTGAAGCGAGCCGCTAGCGTAAGGCGCAGCGCATCCTCAAAGAAACCAAGCTCGTCCTGAACATAAACAGAAGTATAATGAGATGCAATCGTTCCTCCTCCTTCCGCGCCACGCGTTTTGATCGGTATCGAACGGTCAAAAGGCTGGTAAGTAAAATCGAAGGTATAATCAGGATCCAAAGGATCAAACTCTCCTCCATTGACAGAATCCAAAACAAAAGAAGTATTCCAGTCGGCATAGTACTTCTTATCGCCTAAATCCAATCCGGCTAAAATTTTATGTTCAACAGCACCCGTCTTCACCTTTCCATTCACAAAAATCTGCCCCATGGCCATGGTACTGGTCGCATCCCAGATATCGCTTTTGCGTATCACGCTACCATCCGGGTATATATCTGCTGGCCAACTGCTGGCGCCAATCTGGTCATAAGCAAAATAAGCAGCCTGTGCCGTTAGCTTCCAGTTTTCAGCAAGCTGGTGTTCTAAGGTAGCAAAGGCGCTGTGTTCATTCACATCCAGGGGCTCTAATCCTTCCGAAGAAAAGGTCATGTCTCGTGGTAAAGATTTATAGCCAAAAGGAGACATCACGTAGCTCGATCCAATATCAGACATTTTTGCCTTTTGGTAGGTATATTCAAAAGTAGCTTTCGTTTTATCGTCCAACTGGTAAGATAAAACCGGCGCCAAAACCAAACGCTTGTTGTCTTCAAAAGGGCGGAACGAACCTTTCGTATCCGCAGCAATATTTAAGCGATAAAGCAGCTTCCGGTCTTTAGATAAAATACCATCTAAATCAAGGGTGCTGCGGTAACTAGAAAAGCTACCCAGAGCAAACGTTACCTCACCCTTCTCTATACCGGTTGGTTTTTTGGTTACCACATTATAAATACCTGCCGGATCACCGCTAGACATCATGAAACCAGCCGGCCCTTTCACAAATTCTACCCG
>Ga0182744_1000735_pt1 | contig 30080 bp, 31 predicted proteins | sample eDN3rd30CKraftMG_FD_128525 | JGI IMG/M metagenome (GOLD analysis project Ga0182744, IMG submission 128525) | Enriched Miracle-Growth compost microbial communities from Emeryville, California, USA - eDNA 3rd pass 30_C Kraft MG (version 2) (version 2) ... | reverse complement strand
TTCGCCTTTGGCAAAAAGTATTGGGAAGAGATCTCGCGCCCGTTTGAACTGGCCGTCCTCATTCCCACGGGCATGGAAGTCATCACCACACGCCTCACCAAGGCATAGGGCGCATCCACTCCATCTATATGTAATGGCTTATAAAAAGTTGAACAGGCACAAAGAAAGAGAACGGCGCTTCCCCAAAGAAGCGTCTTTCCCGAAAAATTAAGATTTTTGAGCATCTTTAAGGAATTGTTCGATCCCTTTATCAGTGAGCGGGTGTTTTACAATCTGAGTCAGTACTTTATAAGGAACAGTGACGATGTCCGCGCCGATCAAAGCCGACTCCAAAATATGGATGGGATGACGAACACTGGCGACCAACACTTGAGTATCCAAGCCATAGTTGTCAAAAATCTGAGTAATCTGACTAATCATTTCCATTCCATTGGTGGAAATATCGTCCAACCGACCGACAAAAGGAGAAACCAGGGTCGCTCCCGCCTTTGCCACCAAGAGGGCCTGCAAAGGAGAAAACACCAAAGTCACATTTGTTTTGATTCCTTCACTGGAAAGCTTGCGCACGGCAACAAGACCTTCTTCACTCATGGGAATTTTCACGACCACGTTGTCCGCGATCTTCGCCAGTTCATAGCCTTCCTTCAGCATACCCTCGGCGTCCAAACTCAGCACTTCCGCGGACACCAATCCGGGAACCTCTTTACAGATGTCCTTGATCACGTCCTCATGCTTGCGGCCCGTTTTCGCAACCAAGGTCGGGTTTGTGGTCACACCATCCACCCAGCCGCGTTGATTGGCCTTTTTGATTTCTTCAATGTCTGCGGAATCAATATAAAATTGCATGAGGTCTCCTTTGGAAGTGCCTCAAGGGTTAAAACGGGGCCTTTTAAAAATCAAGGGTTAGATCGGTGAGCGCATAGAATCCCGGCTTTTGGGAAACCAACCAAAGACCCGCTTGCACCGCTCCTTGAGCGAACACACGCCGGTCCGTGGCCCGATGTTCAATTGAAATCTCTTCATAAGGTCCCTTGGCCGTGATCCGATGCTCTCCAATCACTTCCCCTTGGCGAAAAGACGTGGGGTCGGGGAGAGGTTTATGAATCACTCTTTCCAAAATTTCTTTTAATTTTAAGGCCGTTCCGCTGGGGCGGTCTTTCTTATGAACGTGGTGGGTCTCCTCGATGGAGAAGGTCCAATCGGAAAGAAGCTTTAACTCTTCGAGCATGCGGGAAACCACCATCACGCCGAGACTCATGTTGGGGGCCCACAGCACCGGCACTTTACGACCGAGCTCTTTGAGTTTTCGCTGTTGCTCGACGGAAAAACCGGTCGTCCCGCTGACCAAGGGGGTTTTCGTGCTCTCACAAAAACCCACCAACTCCTCCAAAGCTTCCGGTAAAGAGAAATCAATCACCAGATCCACGGATTCTTTGAAGGAGGAAAAACGGCGCACCGGGTAAACCGCGCGGAAGACGTCGTTCCTTCCCTCGGCGATTTTAAGAACCTGCGTTCCCATTCTGCCCGTGGCTCCGGACACCGCCAGCTTCAAATCACCTGGTGCTTTTGCAGACATCCCGTCAACCTTTCCGAGAGCTCCGGCGTCAGTTCCACGAGCGGAAGCCGCAACTCCGCGCGCTCAAAAATCCCCAGTAATTGCAGCGCCTTTTTCACCGGAATGGGATTGGCCTCCACATAAATGGAATCAATCAGTTCCTTGAGTTCCAAAACTTTCGTTCGAGCGCTCAGGTCCCGCGCCAAGGCACGGTCGATTAAATTCTTGAAAACGCCCGGAATCAGATGGGTGACGACACCGACAACTCCGTCGCCGCCTTGAAGACAAAATTCCACGGCGGTTCCGTCGTCTCCGGACAACAAGGAAAAATCCTCGGGAACGTCCGCCTTGATCTGCGCCAGGAACTCCAAATTTCCCGTGGATTCCTTCACTCCGGCGATCTTTTCATGACGAGAGAGCACGTGAATACTTTCGGCGCTCAAAGTCTGCACGGTCCGACCGGGAACGTTGTAAAGAATCACGGGAACCTCACTGGCCTCCGCGAGAGTTTCGAAGTGTTGAATCAATCCCCGCTGCGGAGGTTTGTTGTAGTAGGGGACCACCGCCAAGGCTCCATCCGCGCCCCACTCATTGGCGCGGCGGATCCATTCCAAACTGCTCAAGGTGTTGTTCGTTCCCACGCCGAGAACCATTTGCTTGTCGGGACAATCTTTTCGAACCCATTCCACCAAAAGCTTCACTTCTTCCACGGTCAGAGTTGGGCTTTCCCCCGTCGTGCCGTTGACGATGAAACCGTCGATGTTTCCTTGCATTTGCGTTTCCAGAAGACGGCGGAAAGAACCTTCGTCCACATGACCGTTTTTAAAAGGGGTCGCCAAAGCCGTGTAAGTGCCGCGAAATAATTTAGCGCCCATTTTCATCCTCTTTGTTGATTTTCACCGGCTTTACTTCTTTGACCGCGTCTTTAAAAGTCGGCTCTCCGCGTCCCAAAGCCGCTGGAGTGAGCGGCGGTTGCGGATCACCCTTGACGCCGCACCCAACAAGAAACGTCAGGCTGCCCAAGAAAAAGATCCATTTGATTTTCTTACTCATCCACATCCTCCAAGCCGGAAACCTCGTTCTGATACTGACAAATCCAGGGAAATTCCTCGAACTTTTTCACCCATTTCATTTTTTGAGTCTCACAAGCGTGCTTGTATTTCAAGCCGGCGTCCAACCTTTGCGGGTTGACCTTCCATAGCCAATAAGAAATTTCCGGAAAATCCGGATTCAACTCCGCCGCTTTCAAGAACGCGTTTTCCGCCGCCTCTTTCTTATCTCTCCAGAGCGCGAACACGCCGTCGAAAAAGCTTTTCATCCACAAAGAAAGATTCTCGTCGGAAAATTCCGCCGGAGCGGAACCCTTACAATACCAAAAGAGCGCGTCAAAAGCGTCGAAGGGCGAACTCTGAACGCTCCGCCATTTCTGAAAATTTTCTTTGGCGGAATCGCATTGCCCGTCTTTCAATTCGGCCAACACCAATCCCTTTAAAATCAAAACGTTGTCTCCCTCCAAAGCCAAGGATTCCGCCATTTTTTTCGCGGCGAGAGGGGAGGAAATAAGATAAAGATTCTTCGCCGACTCATAAAGACTCTGCCCGCGGTCGGTGAAAAAAATCTCCTCCACGCGCTTTTGAGCGGCCTTTAATTTTTCCTGATCGCTTTTCGAAAGATCTTTGCGCTCCAGAGCTTCCGCCAAAACTTTCAGCGCTTTTCCCCGCTCTTTTTGAACGACGAAGCCGGTGGACTCCTCCAAAACCTGATCCACGGAAACCCGGGCCTGAGCAGCGAAAGAGAAAAATAAAAAAACGGCAAAACCCCAACAGCGCATATCCGGGGACTATAACCCGGGGCCGTCAGGGAGTCAGCGGGGAAGTTCCTTAATCAGTACCTGACGCGGCTTCGAGCCGTTGGCGGGCCCGACGACGCCTTCCGATTCGAAAATTTCAATCATGCGCGCCGCGCGCGGGTAGCCCAAACGGAATCGGCGTTGAATCAAGGAGGCGCTCACCTCTTTTTGGGTGGCCACGTATTCGAGAATTTCGTCGTATCTTTCGTCTTTAATTTCATCGCCGCCGTCAAAGCTTGCGCCCGCCGCCCCGGAAGCGCCGTCCATACCGCCCTCAACGGCCTTCATCGCCACGGGATCGTATTCGGGTTCACCCTGTTCCTTCCACCGATGGACCACCGCCTCGATTTCATCTTCCGACAAATAAGGTCCGTGATGGCGTTCCGGCTTTGACACTCCCGGCGCCAGAAAGAGCATGTCCCCTCGGGCCAGCAAGCGTTCCGCGCCGCTCTCATCCAGAATGATGCGCGAATCCATCTTACTGGCGACCTTAAAACTCGCCCGCCCGGGAATGTTGGTTTTGATCAAACCCGTCACCACGTCTTTGCGCGGACTCTGCATGGCCAACACAAGATGGATTCCGCAAGCACGCGCCATTTGCGCCAAACGCACCACCGCCTGCTCCACGTTCACCTTATCGACCGCCATCAAGTCCCCAAATTCCTCCACGACGATACAAACATAGGGAAGGGGCTCATAGTAATAAGACTTCGGATGATAAGGTCCTTCCAACTCTTCCTGATAAGCCACGTGTTCTTCGATTTGTTCTTTAGAGAGAGCGCCCACGGTTTCGTTGAAAGACTCCAGGCCGCGCGCGCCGAATTTCGACATTGAACGGTAGCGTTTTTCCATTTCGCGGATCGCCCACCTCAAAGCGCCCACCGCTTTTTTGGAATCCGTGATCGGCGGCATCACCAAATGGGGCAAATCGCTGAAGGCGGCCAAATCCACTTGCTTCGGATCCACCAGCACCAATCTTAAAGTTTTCGGCGAGTGACGCAGCAAAAGCCCGGTGATCATGGAAACCACAAAAACGGATTTTCCCGAACCGGTGGATCCCGCCACCAACAAGTGGGGCATCTTGCGCAGATCCACGATCCGCGGCTCTCCATCCGCTTTGCGTCCCAAAGCCAAAGGAAGCTTGACGTCCTCATCCCAGAAAAAATCGTCCTGAATGATGCTTTTCAAATACACGGTTTCGCGCTGACTGTTGGAGGTCTCGATGCCGACCACATCCCGTCCCGGAATCGGGGCGACGATCCGAACGGATTCACTGCTTAACGCCAGCGACAAATCATCCGCCAGATCGGTGATCTTACTGATTTTAACGTCGGCGTTCGGTTTGAATTCGAACATGGTCACCGCGGGTCCGGGCTTGATGCCGGTGACCTCGCCCTTCACCGAAAATTGCGCCAGCTTTTCAACCAGCAATTTGGATTTCAGCTTCAGTTCTTTTTCATCCAGCTTCGTGCGCGTGTGCGGAGGGTCTTCCAACAAACTGATCTTCGGAATTTCCCAATTCTCCACCCGGGTCGTCATCTTCGGGCGCTTTTTTCGCGAGGCGCGGTCTTTGGATTTGCGGCTCAAGTAACCGGATAAAGTCAGCTTGGGCGCGGGCTCTTGCGGCTCTTCTTCTTGCGCCAGGGATTCCTCGTCGAAATCTTCCGCGTCCACTTCCTCAAGTTCTTCTTCCTCTTCCCGCTCATCGTTCAAACGAAAAAAGCGTGTCCCGGAAGAAGTTTCCTTTTCTGAACGGATGATTTGAGGTTGAGTGACGGGTTGGGGAAATTCCGGAATCATATTCCGAAGCGTGGCGAAGGCGTTCAAGACGCCGTCCTTCATGACCGCTCCGAAATAAACGACCCACTCTTTTGCGAAGTTCAGAAGTTCAAAAACACGGTGAGAGGTGAACAAAGACAAAAACGCCGCCATGGAAAGCCAAAGCACGATCGCCAATCCGATCTTGTGAAACACGGGCAAAAGAGCGCCGACGATCAAGGCCCCCAGAAATCCGCCCGCCTGAGTGTGCCCCTGATGAAAACGCAGGTCCGTCAAATGCAAAGCCAAAAGACAGGAAAGCAAAACCATCCCGATCGATCCGAACAACCACAGCTGACGATCCAGGCCCTCGCGCTGACGTGTGAAAAAGATATAGGCCTGATAAAAGAAAACGCCCGCCAAAACCCAGGAGCCGCCGCCAAAGCCTTGAAACAGAAGGTCCGAAAGGACCGATCCCAAATACCCGCAAAGATTCTGGGGGTTGCCCGCTCCAAACGAATTCAGAGACGGATCCGAGGGATGATAACTCCATAGGGAGATCAAAAGAAGTAAGCCCAAGCCCGCAAAAAGCAGACCCCACAGATCATCAAGCGCATTTCCGGATTTTTTTGCCATCCCAAAAAGTTTAGAAGACCCCGACTCTCTTTGAAAGTCTGGATTTTTCTGCTACAAACCGACAAACGTATGGAACGCACACTTAAAATCAATGAAATCTTCCACAGCATCCAGGGGGAATCCTCCCGGGCGGGAGTGCCCACCACTTTCGTGAGGACTTCGGGCTGTCATCTGCGCTGCACCTACTGCGACACCACCTATGCTTATCATGAAGGAAAGCCCATGAACCTGGACGCCATCATGGAAGTCGTGCGTTCCAACGGAGCGCCTTACGTTTGCGTCACCGGCGGCGAACCCCTCCTGCAGAAAAACGTTTACCCTTTAATGAGCCTGCTTTGTGATGAGAGCTTTAAAGTTTCTTTAGAAACCAGCGGCGACATCGACTGCAGCCAAGTGGACGCGCGCGTTTTGAAAGTTATCGACGTTAAAACTCCCGACAGCGGAGCGCCGGATAAATTCTGCATGAAAAATCTTGATTTCTCCGGTCCGCAAACGGAATTCAAATTTGTGATCTGTTCAGAAAAGGATTTTGAGTGGGCGGAGAAGTTCTCCCGGGAAAATAGACTTTCTGAAAAATCAATTGTTTTATACAGTCCATCATTTGAAAAAATCGATGAAAAATGGCTTGCAAAAAAAATTCTTTCCGAAAAGTCGCCTGCACGGTTGCAATTGCAGCTGCATAAGTATATTTGGTCATCCCACACCCGCGGGGTCTAAAAATACTTGTCCAGGAGGAACTTCGATCTATGACGCCAGAACCGACGCTTCAAAACTCCGATCATCTCTTAGTGGCTAATCTTCAAACCATCAGCCTGGAAAAATTGGTCCGCAGCAAATTGGAAGTTCTCTTTCAACAGCAGGATGAAGCTCAAGTGGAGTTGGATGATCTGCACAAGTTGGTTTTGGAACAGGTCGAGAAGCCTCTGATCGAACTGGCTCTGGAAAGCCATCGCGGCAATCAAGTGCGCGCCGCACGCATGCTCGGCATCAATCGCAATACCTTGAAGAAAAAGATTGATAGCTATAAGATTCGTGTAAGACAAAGATCTCAAGCTTAGATTATATTCAACTTTGATCCACATCAGCGGGCCCCGGCGCATTTTCATCTCTGTCGATGACCCGCAAAGTTTTTTTGGGGGAGACCATGGATTCAAAGTTTTCAGACCACAAATTGCCGCCGCAAAATATCGACGCCGAGAAATCCGTTCTTGGGGGATTGCTGCTTGAGCAAGAGGCCTGGGACGAAGTTTCCGACCTCCTGTCGGAAGAAGACTTTTATAAGCCTTCCCACCGCAAAATCTATTACGCCATTAAAGAACTCAAACGCAGGGAAATGCCCACCGACTTGGTGACCGTCTCCAACCTCCTTATGGAAAAAGGGGACTTGGAAACCGTCGGCGGCGCCACTTATCTGGCGGAAATGATCGACCAGACGCCCTCCGCCGCCAACATCGTTTCCTATGCCAAAATCGTTCATGAAAAGGCCCTGCTTCGGCGGGTGATTTCCACCAGCCAGGATTTCATCACGAAAGCTTACGACGGCGACTTCGAAGATCTCGACGCCTTCATGGACACCTTGGAGTCCAAAGTTTTTCATCTGACCGAAGCTTCCTCCCAAGGGGGCCTGGTGGACGCCAGCTCTTTGGTGAAGGCCAGCCTGGAAAAGTTGGAATCCCTTTACGGCCAACAATTGACGGTGACGGGAATCCCTTCCGGCTTCACCGAACTGGACGAGTTGACCTCCGGGTTTCAACCGGGCGAACTGATTGTGATCGCCGCGCGGCCTTCCATGGGGAAGACCGCTCTCAGCTTGAATTTGGCCCTTCACGCCACGCTTCGGGAAAAGAAGAAGGTGGCTTACTTCTCCGTGGAAATGGGCAAGGAATCCGTTATGGTGCGTTTGCTGGCCAACGCCGCGAAGATCCGTATGGGAGATCTGCGCACGGGCCGCATTGACGATCAGGTCTGGCCGCGGCTGATCAACACGGCCGCTTCCCTCAGTGAAACGGGCCTGTTCATTGATGACACTCCTGGCATCAGTCCTTTCGAAATTCGCGCCAAATCCCGCCGTATGAAGGCCAAACACGGCCTGGACATGATCATGGTGGATTACCTTCAGATGATGGGGCTCAAGCAAAAGGTGGAAAGCCGGGAACGCGAGGTCAGTGAAATTTCCAAACTGCTCAAATCCATCGCCAAAGAACTTCAGGTTCCCGTGATCGCTCTCGCTCAGCTCAACCGTGGAGTGGAAGCCAGGGGGGACCGGCGTCCGATGCTTTCCGATTTGCGGGAATCCGGCTCCATCGAACAAGATGCCGACGTGATCGCGATGATCTACCGGGAAGATTACTATGACCGGGAAAATCCCGAAATCAAAGGGATCGCCGAAATCATCATCGCCAAACAAAGAAACGGTCCTACCGACGTCGTGAAACTGCGCTGGGTGCCCGAGTACGGTATTTTTGAAAATCTGATTCGCGGCCCCGAAGCTCCCCTGCCGACAGTGCCTCACCAGGGAAGCACCCCTAAAAGAGCGGGCGGCAAACCGCTGAACTTCGCTCCCGGCGCCGGCTAGCACGCCTCAAGTCTTGATTTAAGAAAAAGCCTTCTCTTCCGTTTAACCCCTTGTTCAACTGGATCTGTCTTCACTGTTGTGAGGAAAGAGGGGGAGCCATGGAAGGCAAAGCCTTGATTCAAACGCTTCTTCAGGCCACCGGCCTTGCAGGGGATAGTTTGGACATGGAATTCGGAAGAGTTTTAAAAAACTCCAATGTCAGCGAGGAGACCCTGACACTGGAGCAGTTAAGAGAGGTGCTGGCCTCTTATCTGCAAGAAGTGCTGATCGAGGCCAAACGAAGTCTTGATTAGTCTTTTTTATCCACGGCGATGGTGATTTCGGCTTCAAGGCCTTCACCCAATTTGATCGACGCCTTATGCTGTCCCAAAACTTTGATGGGCTCTTCCAAATGGATGTCGCGTTTATCCACGAGATAGCCTTGTTCTTCCAGCTTATCGGAAATGTCCATGGTGGTGATGGAGCCGAAAATTTTCTCGGACCCGGAAGCGGATTCCATGGCGAAATTCAACGTCACGTCTTTCAGTTTGTTCACCAATTCTTGACGGGTGGCCATCGCCTTTTTCTTTTTCGCGTCGGACACTTTCTGCAGGTGATTCCACTCTTTCACTTTCTTTTCCGTCGCCAAAACGGCCAATTTTTTAGGAAACAGGTAGTTTCTGGCGAATCCGGTGGCCACTTCCAACAACTGGCCCACTTTCCCCACGTTCTTGATGTCTTCCTGAAGAATGACTTTCATTTTTCTCTCCTCTTGTAAGTTTCAAGACGGCTCTGCCGCCATTTAATTAATTTTGTTCGAACGTCCAACCAATGATCCGCCAACCCCAAACAGCTGACGAAGATGAAAAGCTGAACGATCAAAAATAAAACAAGCAACGTCTGCCAAAACAGGCTCACTCTCATGGAGATCAAATACTGATGAATGATGCCGATCCCCTGAAAGAAGAAAATGGCGATGCAAACGTTCAAAGTGTTCGTGGCCGCCAATTGAAGCCACGCCGGACCCATGCTGCCGAAAGCCGGCAAAAGACTCGCGATGAAAACCCAAACCACCCATTCCGGAGCGCGAAATTGGAACATTTCCGCCCGGGTCACGTGGGGACGGGGAGCTCCCGCAATGCGAATTCGCCCCTCCATCAACACCGAACAGTAAAGCGCGAGCATCCACAAAATGATGATCACGGAAGGAGTTTGGGACAACAACTGCGTCGCCGGAATTTCCAGACTGGCGCTTTTCAAAGACTGCTCGAAAAGAGCAGTGATTTGGGCCACCAGAAGTTTCCCGTGCATCCAAAACAAGATGCCGGCCACGCCTAAGGATAAAAACGAAAGAACCAGAAGGGAAAAAGCCGCGCTCAAATCGAAGCTCCATCCGGATTCCTCAAACTCGCAGAAAAGTCCGATCAGAGTGGCCACGGAAAGAAAGGATCCCCCGACCCACAGAAAAAACCGCGCGGACTCCGCGGCACTGAACAGACCGAAAACGATGGAACTCACGCTTAAGACCATGACGAGAGCCCAATAAAAGCCCCGCCCCATTTGGGAACGCACGGCCCTTAAGGGACCCGCCCCCAAAAAGTAGGTGAGTGCCGTGAGCACGTAGGCCCACAACATCCAAAATGATCCCAAGCGCTTCTCATTCATGGGCTTTTAGTCTCTGGGCTGGCGTTTTGCGGACATGGCCGCTTTACGCTGCTGAACTTTGGCTTCGCGTTCTTTTTCGCGGCGAGCGGCTTCCGCCAAGGATTCTTTGAAATTCTCAAGATATTTGGCCAGGCTCACACGATCGTCCAAACGGGTGTGTTGGAAGCGCAAAACACGGTCGTTGATGCGCATGGTTCTTTCCAACTCGGCGATGGCTTCCCCTTTGGCTTCAAAAGTGGTGTGGAAGTAAATCCCGCGGGTCAATTTGTGGATCGGATTCGCCAAACGACGACGTCCCCAAGTGTCCAGGTGGTTCATTTCCCCTTCAAAGGCTTTCAAAATTTCTTTGTTCTTTTGGAAAAGCGTCTTTTGCTCTTCTTCGGAAGTGTCCGGGTGCATGATGATCACGGCTTCATATTTACGGGGAGGTTGGGCGGACTTTTTCAGCAATTCTTGATCCATGGAAGGATCTCCTTTCGGTTAAAGCCCCTTTCAAAGGGAGCAAGGTTATTCCACAAACGCTATGCATCTAACATGGCTGGGTTTGTCAGACAAGGTTTAAACTAGGGCGATGGCTCTTTATGTTGTCTTGAAATCAGGCCCCGCTCAAGGGCAAACCTATGAATTGACGGACGGTCTTACGATCGGGCGCCGAGGTTCCGGAATCCGTCTGAATGACCCTCGCGTCTCTTCGGAACATGCGGAAGTGGTTTTTACGGCGCCCGCTCAGTTTCAGTTAAAAGACCTCGGCTCTAAAAACGGCATCCACCTGAAAGGGGAAAAGGTCAGCCTCCTCGATCTGGAGGCGGGCTTGGAGTTCGAGATCGGAGACACGCGCTTTGCCGTCTATGACACGGAGGGCCCCAGCTCCGTGGCGGAACCTAAAAAGGCCAAGAAACCTCGGCGCAAATGGAATGAAATCTTGTCCGGATTTCTTAGAAAATCCCTCTTTCAGTTCGAAAATCGCCCGAAAGAAATGACGCCCTTGGAGCCCGCCTTGGTGTTGGACTTTCTGCGAGGGCCCCAGGCGGAAACACGGTGGGTGCTGGGATATGGGCCGCGAAGGGTTGGGCGTCTGTCCCTGGATCTTCCTATTTTCGAGCGCAAGGCTTCTCCCACTTGTTTTGAAATCTTTTCCTCTCCGGAGGGGGTGCTTTTCAAGGCCATCGGTCCCGAAGTCCGACTTAACGGTGAAAAAAAATCTTCCGAAGTGTTAAAGGTGGGAGATCGCATTCAAATTCTGGGCACCGAAATAGAAGTGGATTTCGCCAATGAGCATGACTGAAAAGAAAACCGGCACCTTTAAAAGCTTCGACGGGACGAAAATTTATTACGAATCCCGCGGTGAAGGCCCTCCCTTGATTCTTAACTACGGCATCGGCTGCCTGATGAATCACTGGCATTTTCAAGTCCGGCATTTCTCTTCCCACTTTCGCGTGATCACTTATGATTACCGGGCCCATCATCTGTCCGACGTGCCGGAAAATTTTCGTCATCTCGACCTCGACTCCATGGCCCGCGACATCAAGGCTTTGTGCGACGAATTGGGGATCGAGAAAGCTCATTTCTGCGGTCACAGCTTCGGAGTGCAGCTTTTGGTGAGGGCTTACGACATGTACCCCGAACTTTTCGAGGATCTGGTTTTCATCAACGGATTCGTTCAAAATCCTCTGGCGGGAATGTTCGGAAACGACGTGGCCCTCAGTTTTTTTCATCTCTTCAAGAGCGGCTATGAACTTTTGCCGGAAACGCTCACTCACCTGTGGAAAATGGCCATTGAAAATCCTCTGGCCGTGCATCTGAGCGCCCTCGCCGGAGGCTTCAACCTGAAATTAACGGCGCTCAAAGACGTCGAAATTTACGCACGGGGCGTTTCCTCTTTGGATCTCAACGCTTTTCTTCGCATGTTCGAATCGATGCTGAATTACGACGGCAACGCGGTCTTGGAGCGCATCGAAGTTCCGACTTTGGTCATCGCCGGCGCCAAGGACGCGGTCACGCCGCTCAAGCACCAGGAAGAAATGCATCAGCAAATCAAAAACAGCTCTTACTTGGTCGTCCCCATGGGCTCCCATTGCAGTCAGCTGGATATGCCGGAATTGGTGAACTTAAGAATGGAACAATTCTACCTGCAGCCGCAAAAAAAGAGCCTTCCCGTTGAGGAAGGCTCTTAGAAATTTTCCGATGAAGCTCTTTCTTATTCGTGAGCGATGCCATCGGCAACAAAGCCGTATTTGTTCACGGAGCGGTCGGTGGTGAACACGACGCGCACGTAATCCGTTGCGAACACGGGAGAGAAAGCGTCCTCTCCGAGCTCTCCGGACATGGTGCCCAGAACTTTTCCGTCTCTGTCGTAGAAAGTCAGAGTGTCATAGCCGGACTCAGTTTCGAATTTCGAGAAGTGCAAAGCAATTCTTTGAGCGCCGTCCACGGAAGCTTCCCACTCGGCGGTGAAGTTGTCCGCGTAAGGGTGAGCGGATTCCATTTGGAAAGCCACACGGTCCCAACCACTCGGATCATTCGGATCGGCGGGAGGTTGTTCACCGGACAAAGCGTAGTAAGCATCCAACATTCCTGTCGCCACTTTTCCGCGCAAAGACGCGATCGGACGGGCGGAGCTTCTGATTCTCTCTTTCACGTCCGCGAAAGTGCGGGTGGGATCTTGAGAGAACAACAAGGCGGCCACACCGGAAACGTGGGGGCAAGCCATGGAAGTTCCGGACCAGCTCTGCAAACCGTCGGGAGTGGTGCTCAGAATGTTCACACCGGGGGCCGCAACATCCACGGAATGTCCGTAGTTGGAGAAGCTGGCCAATTGACCGGCTGAATCCACAGCGGCCACGGAAACGATGTTTTCCACTTCGTAACCGGCGGGGTATTCAGGACGGCTGTCCATGTTCACACCGCTGTTTCCAGCCGCGGCAACAAAAAGAATTCCCGCGTCGCGGGCGCGTTGGATGGCTTCCATCAAAGCTTCACTGCGGCCACCGCCACCCCAAGAGTTGGACATGATGTTCACGTGAAGGCCGGTCGCATAATCAATGGACTTGATCGCGTTTTCCAAACTTCCGCTGCCGCCGGCAGTCAGGAATTTAACTCCAACGATGGTGGCGTTCCATGCAACACCCACCACATCGGTGTTGTTGTTGGCCGCACCGGCGATGGTTCCGGAAACGTGAGAGCCGTGACCATGATCGTCCATCGGATCGCCGTCGTTGTTCGCAAAGTCGCATCCATGAATGTCATCGATGCAACCGTTATTGTCGTCATCCACGCCGGGCTGTCCGTTCAACTCCGCTTCGTTGGTCCACACGTTGGGGGCCAAGTCGGGAAGAGTGTAGCCGACGCCGGTATCGATCACGGCGATTTTCACGTCTTTGGATCCGGTCTCGATCGCCCATGCTCTTTTCGCATTGATGTCAAAGCCGGGAAGGCCGGTGATCGTGCCGCCATCGCCCGTGGATTTTTGACCTTCGTTGATCAAGCCCCACAATTGTCCCAATTGAGGATCGTTCGGAAGAGCATCCGAACCGCCGACAATTGTATAGATGTAGTTGGGTTCGGCGTATTCAACCAAAGGATTTTGTTCCAAAGATTGAATGGCTTGGCTGCGCACTTCGCCCACGGGTCTTTTCACAAGAAGAGTGCCCGATGCTTTCGTCACTACGCGTACGGTGGAAGCATTGAAGGCCTTTAATGTGGAAGCGGCTTCCAGCATTTTCGGGTTCTTCAATTTAACGATGAACTCCCCCGGAACCGCGGGAAATTCTTTTTCAACTTTCTTTGCCTGAGCCGCCGCACCGATAAGTACAGACAACCCGAGAGCAACAAGTGTTCTTCCTTGAAACATATGTCCTCCGCTCCTTCTTGAGCTGATAGAGATTAAACTTAGCTGCGCTCAACCCTCGTCCTGAAGATTCGCGGCTGAATGATTCAGCAAAGGACAGCTTAACCAGTTCCAAAATGGTACCGGCTGGCCTAAGGAATGGAAAACATTTTTTTGGATCTTATGAAGAAGTCCCGGACTTAAGCCCACTCTCATCGAGGTCAAATTCCAGTTGTTCGGGAGAGGGAGGCGGTTCCTCCGGTCTTGGTGACTGCGTCATCTCTCTTTTTAGATAGCGCAAAAAAGCCAGCTGAGTGCTTTCAGGGGCGTCTTTCTTAAAACCTAAATTTTCTAAAATTTCTTTCGCTGATTTCAACGTGCTCATCGTTCAGCCCCCTTAAGGGCCTGTATCGGACACGAGAAAGAAACAATTGATGCCTGGCCCCCAACAAATAGACAGGGTCTAGACAGAGAGAGGGTTAGGGCGTCCGGAAATCTGGACCAAAGGAGGGCTTAAATACCGAATATTTATCCAAAATGTGGATAAGTCTGTGGTTTGTTGTTTATAACTTCCTATTTATGGGAGGTCTTCTCCACCCCCACCACTAGATACAGGGGGTTCGGAAACAAGAAGTCTTTATTATCTGCTTTTTGCTGAATATTTAGCAAAATCCCGATTCATGCGGGCAATGTTTTCCTGACTGATCTCTTTGGGACAAACCGCCGAACAAGCTTGGGTGTTCGTGCAGGCCCCAAAACCTTCCGCATCCATCGCCGCCACCATCTTGATCACCCGTTGCTCTCTTTCCGCCTGACCTTGGGGCAGCAGACTCAAGTGAGCCACCTTCGCGGCCACGAACAATGAGGCCGAAGCGTTTTTACACGTGGCCACACAAGCACCGCAGCCGATACAAGTGGCCGCCGCAAAAGCAAGGTCCGCTTCTTCTTTGCCCACGGGAAGATCGTTGGCGTCTTGAGCGCTGCCGGTATTTGCGGAAATAAATCCTCCGGCCTTTATGATGCGATCAAAGGCGCTCCGGTCCACCACCAAATCTCTGACGATCGGAAACGCTTTGGCGCGGAAAGGTTCCACCACGATGGTGTCTCCGTCTTTAAAGCTGCGCATGTGCAGCTGACAGGTGGCCGTGGCCATCTGAGGTCCGTGGGGATTTCCGTTGATCACCATGGAACAGGCCCCGCAAATTCCCTCCCGACAGTCGTGATCGAATTCGACGGGATCTTTGTTTTCCCGAATCAATTGTTCATTCACCACGTCCATCATTTCCAAAAAGGACATATCCGTTGAAATTTCCTTCGCTTCAAAGTCCATGAAGTGGCCTTTGTCCCCGGGTCCTTTTTGTCGCCAAATTTTTAATTTCAAGTTCATAACATCAGTCCTTATTTGTAACTTCTTTGAGAGGGATGAACATATTCGAACTCAAGTTCTTCCTGGTGCCGAGCCCACTTCATGGAAGTGCCCGAGCCTTCAAATTCCCAAGCCGCCACGTGAGAAAACCCTTCGTCCCGGCGCAAAGCTTCATGTTCCGGCGTCTGATACTCCTCCCGGAAATGACCTCCGCAGGATTCCGCCCGCTCCAAGGCGTCTTCGGCCATCAACTCGCCCAACTCCAAAAAGTCCGCGAGCCGCGTGGCCTTTTCAATTTCCGAGTTTTTATAATCGGGCGTGCCCGGAATCTTCACGTTTTGCCAGAATTCTTCACGCAGCTTGCGGACTTTTTCCACCGCCTGCTTAAGGCCTTCGGCATTGCGGGACATTCCGACGTGCTCCCACATGATCGCCCCGAGTTCTTTGTGGATGTCATCCACGGAGCGCTTTCCCTTGATGCTTAACAATTTGTTCAGTCGCTGGGTCACTTCTTCACGGCTTTCTTTGAAAGCTTCATGGTCGGTCGTGATCTTTTCCATTTTCGCCGTGGCGATGTAATGTCCCAAGGTATAGGGAATGATGAAGTAACCATCCGCCAAGCCCTGCATCAACGCCGAAGCTCCCAGCCGGTTGGCGCCGTGATCGGAAAAATTGGCTTCACCCAGTACGTGAAGACCGGGAATCGTGCTCTGCAAGTTATAGTCGACCCACAGGCCGCCCATCGTGTAGTGAACCGCGGGATAAATGCGCATGGGAACTTTATAAGGGTTTTCGCCAGTGATCTTTTCGTACATTTCAAAAAGGTTTCCGTACTTCTCGGAAATCTTTTCTTCGCCCAGCCGCTTGATCGCATCGGCGAAATCCAGATAGACCGCCTCACTGGTGGGGCCCACTCCGCGCTGCTCGTCCACCCGAAATTTGGCCTGACGGGAAGCCACGTCCCGAGGCACCAAGTTTCCAAAGCTGGGATAAATTCTTTCCAGATAATAATCTCTTTCCGACTCGGGAATTTCGTTCGGAGGTCTTCGATCCCCTTTATTTTTCGGAACCCAAACGCGTCCGTCGTTACGCAAACTTTCGGACATCAACGTCAGCTTGGATTGGTAATGCCCGGAGCGGGGAATACAGGTCGGATGAATCTGAGTGAAGCAAGGGTTGGCAAAGAAGGCGCCCTTTTTATGACAACGCCAAGAGGCCGAAGCGTTGGAGTTCATCGCGTTCGTTGAAAGATAATAAACGTTTCCGTAACCACCACTGGCCAAAATCACCGCATCTCCGGCATGGGATTCGATTTCACCGGTCAACAGATTGCGCACCGTGATTCCTCGCGCTTGGCCGTTGATCAAAACCAGATCCAACATTTCCCGGCGCGGATACATTTCCACATTCTTTTGCGCCACCTGCCGCATCATCGCGGAGTAGGCTCCCAGCAAGAGCTGCTGTCCCGTTTGTCCACGCGCATAGAAAGTTCTGGAAACCTGAGCGCCCCCGAAAGAGCGGTTGTCCAAAAGACCCCCATATTCCCTGGCGAAGGGAACTCCCAAAGCCACGCAGTGGTCGATGATCGCCGGAGAAATTTGCGAGAGCCGATAAACGTTGGATTCCCTCGAGCGGAAATCGCCGCCCTTTACCGTGTCGTAAAACAAGCGGTAAACGGAATCTCCGTCGTTCTGATAGTTCTTCGCCGCATTGATTCCGCCCTGAGCCGCGATGGAATGGGCACGCCGGGGGGAATCGTTGATGCAAAATGATTTCACGTGATAGCCAAGCTCCGCCAGACTGGCGGCCGCGCTGGCTCCGGCAAGGCCGGTTCCGATGATGATGATCGTGTGTTTTCTTTTGTTCGCCGGATTCACCAACTTCATGTCGAAGCGGTGTTTGTCCCATCTGTTTTCGATAGGACCGGAGGGAGAATTTGATTTTAATTTTTCATGTGTTGCCATTTGAACCTCACCTCACGCGAAAAAATACACATAAACGGGTTGAACGATAAATCCGAGGGAAACAATCACCGCATAAGCCAAGCCTATTTTACGGATACAGGGCGTGTACTTGGGATGGTTAAAACCCAGAGTCTGAAAAGAAGACGCCACCCCATGGGACAAGTGAAATCCCAAAAGCAAAAGACAGATCACGTACCAAACCACGTAACCGGGCGCATGGAAGACCTCGAGCACCAGGCGGTAAAGATCGCGGATGTCCCCCTGGCCGTAATCGACGGAATAATAGGTTCCGTATTTGAATGTCACAAGGTGAAGAATAATAAAGACAAGAATGATGATCCCTTGGGCCCACAAAGACCTTTTTACCGGGGAAGTCCCTTTGGGACCGTTGGACTTCACCGCATACCCCTGTGGTCTTGCGGCCCAGTTGCGCAGCTGAAGCGCGAGAGAAAAAATCACGTGCACCAAAAAGAAGAGGACCAATCCCGCTTCCGCCAGGTAAATCAATTCATTGGACGTCAGCGCGTGACTGTATTCGTTGTAGGCCCGCGGTCCCACAAAGATCAGTAAGTTTCCCAACATATGAATCAAAACAAAGAGAGCCAAAGCCAGGCCCCCAAGACCCACCATCTGCTTGCGACCGATCGTCGACTTCCAATACTTCATGTGGTTTCTTCCTTCGTGTTATCGATTGACTTTCAATTAATTACCCCACAAAGATCGAAACGTCCAGACGAGCTTCACGACGTCAAAATAATGTGGCGAAAAACCTCTTTTCATCCAGCCAAAGCTCATCTAAACAACAAGTGACAAGGAGAGGACATGAAGATTTTCGTATGCGTTAAACAGGTGCCCGACACTGAGACCAAGATCCAGCTCAAAGCCGACAAATCGGGGATCGAGGAAGGCTCCATCAAGTGGGTCATGAATCCTTACGATGAATTCGCCGTGGAAGAAGCCCTCAAATTAAAAGGCACCACTTCGGACACCGTGGTCGTCGTCAGCGCCGGTCCCAAAACGCGGGTGGTGGACGCGCTCCGCACCGCATTGGCCATGGGAGCCGATGAAGCCGTGGTGATCGACGCACCGGAAACCCTGGACGATTTTCTTGCCGCCAAAGTTCTTGCCGAGGCCATTAAAAAAGAAGGCGATCCTCGAGTGATTTTCGCCGGGAAACTGGCGATCGACGGCAATGGCGCCGGCGTCGGTCAAATGGTGGCCGAGTTTCTCGATGTGCCTCATGTCAGCGTTGCCTCCAAATTCGAATTCTCCGAAGACCACGTGGTGGTGGAAAGAGACGTCGAAGGGGGCACAAAAGAAGTCTTCAAATTGAAAACCCCTTGCGTGGTGACGGCCAACAAAGGCTTGAACACACCCCGCTACGCCAGTCTTCCCGGAATCATGAAGGCGAAGAAAAAGCCTTTGAAAGAACTTTCCCTGGCGGACTTGGGCCTCGCGGAGGCGGCGGCTAAAGTGACTTTCAAAAACTTCAGCCTTCCCCCGGAAAAACCCGCGGTTAAAATGATCGACGGCACTCCCGCGGAACAGGCGAAGAAATTGGTGGATCTTTTAATGAACGAAGCGAAAGTACTGTAAAAGGGAGCGGCAATGAGTCAGGTATTTGTTTATTTGGAAGCCCATGAAGGAAAATTAAAAAAAGGCGGCTTGGAACTTCTGAGTTGGGCCAAAGCCAACAACCTTGAGTGCAGTGCGGGATTGATCGGCTCCTCTCTTGGTGAAGCCGCCAAACAAGCCGGTCACTTCGGCGCTAAAACCGTTTACGTCTGCGAGGTCGCGGCGCAAGGACACAATCCGGAAATTTATGTTCCTCTTTTAAAGGACATGGTCTCTCAAAGCGGAGCAAAGATCGTTTTGGCCAACGCCTCCGCCTTTGCCAAAGACGCTTTCCCCCGACTGGCGGCCAAGTTGAATTCCGGAATCGCCAGTGACTGCACGGATCTCAAACTCAACGGCTCCTCCGTGAGCGCCCTCAAACCTCTCTATGCCGGAAAGTGCACGGCGGAAGTTGTTTTTGCCGAGGACTCCTTAAACATCGTTCTCATGAGATCCAACCAACTGCCGGTCAACACGCCGGACGATTCCCTGAACGCGGAAGTAAAAACATTGAGCGCCCCCGCGCCCGCGGGAAAAACCGCCATCGAAAAAGTGATCAAGGGCGCTTCCGACAAACCCGATCTGACGGAAGCCAACATCGTCATCTCCGGCGGACGCGGAATGGGCGAGGCGAAGAACTTTGAAATCCTCGAAGATCTCGCTGCGACTTTGGGTGCCACCGTCGGCGCTTCTCGGGCCGTGGTGGACGCCGGATGGGTTCCCCACAGCATGCAAGTGGGACAGACGGGAAAGACGGTCTCTCCCAGTCTTTACATCGCCTGCGGAATTTCGGGCGCCATTCAACACTTGGCGGGAATGAGCGGCAGTAAAGTGATCGTGGCCATCAATAAGGATTCTGAAGCTCCGATTTTTCAAAAAGCTTCTTACGGAATCGTCGGCGACATTTTCGAGCTGGCGGGACCGCTTAAAGAAGAATTCAAGAAGGCTTTGCACTCATAAGGAGGACGGCATCTTTCGGCGGTTCCTCCTCCCACGGCTTGTGTGGTGGTTTTATTTCCTGTGGTCCTCCACGTGGAGAGTGAAAGTCCATTGGGAAGATCCGGAAATGAAGGACCAATCCCTGATTTTCGCCCATTGGCACCGCGACGAATTGGCCATTCTTCCTTTTGTAAAAAGCCTGCACATCGCCACCATGACCTCCACCAGTAAAGACGGCCAGCTCATCGATTTCGTGCTTCAAAAATTTGGTGGAGCGACTTCAAAAGGATCCTCCACCCGCGGCGGCATCGGCGCTCTCAAAGGTCTCATCCGTCTTACCAGGAACGGGTGGAACTCTTCCATGGCCGTGGACGGTCCGAAGGGACCCATCTTCAAAGTAAAGCCCGGCGTTTTCGAATTGGCGAAACTCACGAAGGCCCACATCATTCCCATCGGCGTTGCCAGCCACCCGCACTTCGTCTTCGAAAAATCTTGGAATAAGGCCCGATTGCCGAAACCATTCGCGAAAATTTTCGTCTACTTTTCCCGGCCTTTAGACCTGGATTTGGAAAACATAAAAGACACGGACTCCTCCGAGCGTCTTGCTAACGCCATTGCTAATGCCTGTGAGCAGGCCGCAATTTTTTTGCGTCCCTAGCCCAATCGGGTTAGCCTTAAATTTATGAAAATAATCCACTTTTTAATTTTATCCGCCGCTCTCTGTCTGTCTTCCGTTTCCTTTGCGGAAACCGCCTTTTCCGTCGGTTCCAAAAAAGTTTCGGTGGAGGAGTTCCAACAAAGACTCAATCAGGTTCAAAAAAGCTCGGTCAATCCTCCCTCAAAAGATCAGTTCCTTAAGGACTGGATTCATTTTGAAATGGGCGTGAAGGAGGCTTACGCGCAGAATCTGCAAAAATCACCGGCGGTGATTCAAGCCATGGAGCAGGTTTTATATAACGCCCTTCTTGAAAAAGAAGTCGGACGAAAAATGCAAAACCTTCAAGTCAAAGAAGCGGAAATGAAATCCTATTACCGCGGCAACCCTGACGTCCACACGGCCCACATTCTGGTGGCCGTCAAAGCGGACGCCGACGCTCAAACCGTGGCCGCCGCCAAGAAACGCGCTCTGGAAATTTATCAGGAAGCGCGCTCCGGAAAAAAATCTTTCGCGGACTATGTGAAACTTTATTCCGATGATTTGCCGTCAAAGACAAACGGTGGCGACATCGGTTTTCAAAGTCGCGTGACTTTAGTGCCCGAATACTATGAGGCCGCCAAGAAACTGCGGACGGGACAGGTTTCCGCCCCCGTTCAAACGCGTTACGGTTTTCATGTCATCAAATTGATCGGAACAAGAAGCTACGCGGATGCGGACAAATCTCAGATCCGCGCGGCGGTCCTGGATTCCAAACGCAATCAACTTTTCGAAGCTTATTTTAAATCCATCCAAGGTAAATACCCTGTTTCCATCAATAAAGCGGCGCTGAAGAAAATTGATTAGAAATGAAATTTCTTTTACCGGTTCTTGCCCTCTGCCTGATCTTCGGCGGCTGCACCTCCAAAGACGATCTCAATAATAAGATCGTTTTGGACGTCAATGGAGATCGCTGGACGGCGGAGGACTTTTCAAAGGAACTGGTTTTCCGTTTGCGGGATGAGGACGCCCTCATGGCGAAAAACCCCGCTCATCTTAAAGACATCAAAAAACTCATCACCCAAGACTTCATCATTCAGTCCTTAAGCGCCCAGTGGGCACGCAAAAACGGCCTGATCGTCAAAGCGGAGGATCTCAACGGCGAGATCGAAAAAGTCAAAAAGTCTTATCCGGACGACCTCGCCTTCAAGGCGGCCCTTGCCGAGCAAGGCTTGACCTTTAAGGGTTGGAAGGCCCGCATGGAACAGACCATGATTCAAAAACTGATCGTCAAGAAGCTGGGCGAGAGCCTTGAGCCTCCCAGTGCCGCCACCCTGCAAGCCTATTACAAAGAGCATGTCGGTGAATTCTCCCGAAAGGAACGGGTGAAAATACGTCAGGTTCTTTTGCCGCTCAAAAGAGACGCCACGCTGATCGAAGATCAGATGAAAAAAGGCCTTTCCCTGGAAAAACTCGCCTCGGTTTTAAACGCGGATGGGGAGCATCTGCAGCCTGAAGTCTTCTGGGTTGAAAAAGGGGAGTCACCTATTTTCGATCCCGCGTTCAAGATGGCGGTAGGCCGCCGAAGTTCCGTGATCAAGAGTTCATTTGGCTTTCATATTTTTGAGGTTCTTGCTAAACAATATGCTCGGGATCTTCCTCTGAAGGAAGTGAAGGACGACATCACCCGGCGTCTGATGGAAGACAAGCAGCAGGAAGCTTATTCCAAATGGCTGGATGAACAGGTGCGAAAGGCCAGAATCTATAAGAATCAGGAACTGATCGACGGCCTACGTATCGAAACAAAGGAGTATTGAATGCTCGCCTTGCTTTTTACGGCCCTCTTAAGCGCCCCGCCCGTGCATGCCGAACTTGTGGATAAAGTTGTGGCCGTTGTGAATTCAGAAGTTCTTACTCTTTCGGACGTGACCAAGGAAAAGCATGCTCTCGCCGGTAAGGGACTCGTCAACGATCTGCTTTTTCAGATTTACAACAAAGACCGGCTCTTGAAGGATCAAAAAAATCTTCTGAACTATTTGATCGACGAAAAACTTCTCGACAGTGAAGTCAAAAAGAACGGCATGGAAGTCACCATCGAAAGAGTGGAACAGGAGATTCAAAAGGTCGCTCGGGAAAACAATCTGACGCGGGCCCAATTCAAGGAGGCCTTGGCTCAACAGGGCGTCTCTTTGGCCCAGTATCAAAACTTCGTGAAAAAGGGGCTTGAAAGAAAAGCCCTCGTGGACAAAGAAGTGAATTCCCGCATCCGCATTTCCGATGAAGACGTGGCCGCCTATTACCTGAGTACAAAGGGTCCGGGAAAAGCGCAGGTTTACGAATTCACTTTAGCGCATATTTACTTTTCTCCCAAAAACGGGGGAACCAAGGGAGCCAAAGCGCGCGCTCAGGAAGTTTATAAAAAACTGGAGCGGGGACTTCCTTTCGAAAAGATGGCCGAGCAGTTCAGCGAAGATCCCAACTTCACCAATGGCGGCGTGATCGGTACCTTTGCCGCCACGGAGCTGTCACCAGCCATCCGCAATGCCGTGGCCTCCCTGAAAGAAGGCGAGTATTCCGCTCCCGTGGAAACCCCTCAAGGCGTCAGTGTTTTTCGCGTTCTTAAAAAGTCTCTGATTTCCGATCCCGAGTTGGAGGAAAATCGCGACCAGATCATGAACATTCTCCATCAAAAATCTTTCGCCCGCCAATTGCGCGCTTGGCTGGATCAGAAACGCGCCGAAGCTTTTATCCGCATCAATGAGTGAAATGAGTCTTCGAAAAAAGATCACTCTTTTCGTCACCACGGGAGACACCGACGGGATAGGAATGGAAGTGGCCACAAAGGCGCTTCTTGACCTGGGCCCGCAAAACGGAGCGCGTTTTTTTGTTTTTACGAATTCCGCGGGGGCGGCAACCTGGGGCCCTCTTCTCCAAAAACGCTTTCCGGTGAATTTAGCTTCTTCGCTTACGGAAGCCCTGGGGGAGGACTTCGACTCTTCCGCTCTGACGTTGATTCTCTCCGAAGAAGCTCCCGTCAAATGGGTGGAGGAAAGCGCGCGGATTTGTCTTTCCGCGCCCACTCAATTTGCTCTCGTCACGGGCCCGCTCTCAAAAACCGGAATCCAAGATGCCGGCGTTCCCTTCATCGGACACACGGGTTTACTCAAAAAAATCAGCGGAGCGCGCTTTTTATTTCAAACTTATCTGGGCTCTCAGTTCAATGTTCTTTTGGTCACCGACCACATCGCTCTTCAAAAGGTGCCGCGGTCTTTGATGAGGTCCGGTCTTCTCACCGAAGCTCTTAAAATGAGCGCGCAGTTAAAGCGCCGCCTGCGTCTTAAGGGAAAAATCGCTTTGCTGGCTTTGGATCCTCATGCGGGGGAAGAGGGCGTGATCGGGAACCAGGACGAAAAACACCGTCTGCTTCTAAAAAAAGTTTCCGGCCCCTTCATCGGCCCCTTGCCTGCGGACACCGCTTTTGAGGAAGGGCGACGCAAAACGGTCGGACTTTATGTCGCTCTTTACCATGATCAGGGTTTGATTCCCTTTAAGGCTCTTCACGGCTTCAATGAGGGCGTCCATTTGACACTGGGACTGCCATTTGTCAGAACCAGTGTGGATCATGGAACGGCAAAAGATTTGTACGGAAAGAATAAAGCCCAACCGGGTTCCATGAAACACGCTCTTATAACGGCTCTTCAACTGTTAGGAAAAACGCCATGAAAATGAATCCCGTGATCTTCAGAGAGTACGACGTGCGCGGAGTCTACAACCAGGATTTCGACGCCGACTTCGCTTATCTTTTAGCCAAGGCCCACTCCCGCTTTATCGCCGCAAAATCTTCGGGAAAATCCCTCACCGTGAGTGTCGGCCACGACGCCCGTCTTTCTTCCCCGGAAATCGCCCAGGCGGCCGTTCGGGGATACACCGAAAGCGGCGTGAAGGTCTTTGAACTCGGATTGATCACCTCTCCGATCAGTTATTTCTCCACCTTTCACATCCCGGAGCTGTCGGGAGCATTGATGATCACCGGATCTCACAACCCCCCGGAGTACAACGGCTTTAAGATTTCCGTCGGCAAAGGAACGATCTTCGGGGAAGACATTCAGGAGCTCCATCGGATCATCCAGAAAAAGGATTTTTTGAACGGAAAGGCTTCCTCGGAAAAGCTCGATATTTTTACTCCCTATGTGGAGAAATATAAAAAGGAATTCGAAGGCCTGAAGCCCATTCCCGTGGTCGTTGACGGCGGAAACGGCGCCGCCGGTTGCATCGTCAGACGCCTTTATGAGGCTTGCGGTTTAAAGCCCGTGATTCTTTTCGAAGAACCGGACGGACGCTTTCCCAATCATCATCCCGATCCCACCGTGGAAAAAAATCTCGTCTTTTTAAAGGAAAAAGTTTTGGAAACGAAAGCCGTCGTAGGGATCGGCTTTGACGGAGACGCCGATCGTATTGGGATCATCGACCACACGGCAAAAGTGCTGTGGGGAGACGAATTCATCTCCCTGATGACTCCTTCCGTTTTGAAAACAAGGCCTCGCGCAAAAATCGTCGGTGACGTGAAGTGCTCCGACAGAATGTACGACTTCATTAAAGCGGCCGGTGGCGAGCCGATCATGTGGAAGACCGGTCACTCGCTGATCAAAGAAAAGATCAAGGTGGAAAATGCCCCCTTCGGCGGAGAGTTGAGCGGGCACATCTTTTTTAACGATAGAAACTTCGGTTATGACGACGCCCTTTACGCCGGTCTCCGCTTGATCGAAGTCCTCGGTCAGACCGGAAAAACCATTCCCGAACTTCTTAAAGACTTTCCTCCCGCCTACAACACACCGGAAATCAGAATCGACACCACCGAGGAGAAAAAGCACTCCATCGTGGAAGCCCTGAAAACGGCTTTCAGCGCGAAGAGCACTTCCTACGAGACCAATTTGATCGACGGTATCCGGGTCAGCTTCAAAGACGGATGGGCTTTGGCACGCGCTTCAAACACTCAGCCGGTTCTGGTTTTAAGATTCGAATCGAAAACGGAAGAGGGCCTTGCCGAGATGAGATCCCAATTCAACGAAATCATTCAGCCGCTTTTGTAAGATTTTTTTAATTTACGGGTTATGGCGGCTGCTTCCATCGCCGCTTAAAATAAAAAAGCCAGTCCTTTAGAGACCGGCTTTTTTATTTCTCTTATCTAAAACGTTGGTTTTAGATTTTGTTTTGAATGAACAATGCAATCAAGAAGGACAAGATCACCAGGGATTCGATCAAGGCGAAAGCCAAGATCATCGGTGTGTTCAATGCCTTTGCTGCTTGAGGGTTTCTTGCAATCCCTTCCATCGCAGCGGCGCCCACTTTACCTTGTCCAGTGGTTCCGCCGAGAGCGGCCAAGCCCAGAACGATACCTGCGCCGATCGCATAGTATCCGGCATTACCCACTCCAGCCGCGGCCTGAGTGACGGCTTCTTGAGCCATAGCGGTCATGGAAAACAATCCAACGCCCATCGCAAACAGTGTCTTTTTCATTTCTTCTCCTCTTATTGTTGTTTTCTTTAATGATCGTGTGCCGTGGCCATTGATATATAAATCATGGACAACATTGTAAACACGAAAGCTTGTACCACGGAAATAAAGATGCTCAGCCCGTAGAAAATCACGGGAACGGGGATGAGCCACACCGGTGAGAACATATCGACGAACACGCTCACCACCGTGTGATCCGCCAAAATGTTTCCGTAAAGACGAAGACCCAAAGTCAGCGGACGAATGCAGTGGGAGACGATTTCGATGGCGAACATCAAAGGCGCCAACCACAGAACCGGACCCATGAAGTGTTTCAGATAAGACCATCCGTGTTCTTTGATTCCATAAAAATTATAAAGCAAAAAGGACAACAGACCCAATCCAACGGTCGTATTCAAATTGTCCGTGGGAGGAGTCATTCCAGGAATAATTCCCACCAGGTTATTGATCAGAATGAAAAAGAAGAGCGCCGCGAACATGGGAACGAAGTTGCGTCCTTCTTCCCCGATGACGAGATCGTTCAAGCCGACGATGAACTCGATGAAGGCTTCCATGATTCCTTTGATGGAGAATTTCCCTGAAGGCTCCAGAGCTTTTTCACCGCTTCCCAAGGCCCACCGGCCCACGAAAGAAAACAAGATCAGAAAAACGGCGGCGGCGATGCCTGTCCACACGTGAAGCTGCTCATGCTTAACGAAGGAAAGTAATTGCAGCCAGTTAAAATGTTCCATAAATCACTCAACTCCGTCTTCTTCGAGGCCTTTTTCCGAAAGCAGACCGAAAATAATTAAGCTCGGAAGAATCAAAAATACTCCAAGACCCAACCATAAGATGTCCATCTTAAGAGTTTGGGTTAAGTAGTACAAAATCCACCCAAGGAGTGCGTACTTGATTACAATGCTTCCTGTAGTAAGGGCAATCGGTTTTTTTTCCATCATCCGATGAATACTCCAAACGACACCCACAAGGGTGAGTAGGGAAACCACCCCTCCGGCGCATAGCGTTACCGCTGCTTCTCGTCCGATCAACGCCGCCGTCACAGCCCCGCACAAGAGAACCAAAACGGCGTGAATCACAAGGGAAGACCATGGTTTTAAAGTCATGACGGATCCTCTTCATCCCTGCTAAATTTTTGCAGCAGGACGATCAAGTGGTAAAACCAACTGATCAAACAAACGATGATCAAAGTGACCGTCGCATAGCCTTTCCAGTGATAATGTTGATCGATCTTATCTCCCAGGTAGGCGGCCCCTAAAATCAGGATGAGAAGCTCAAAGCCGATTCCCATGAAAACGGCGGATTTGGGATTCATTTCTTAAGTCCTTTCGCTCCCGGCATATTGTCTTTGCGCTCTCTCAAACGATCGATGCGCATCTCAAGAAATTCCGGATCCGGATAAGTCTTTTTCATGTCATTCATGGCCTGTATGGCCGCATCGAAATTTTTCATGTCTTCATAGCAAGCGACAAGATTCATTTCCAAACCGTCGGAGCGCGCCCGTTCCGGGAACTCCTGGATCAACCGCTTTAAGAGGGCCGCGGCCTTTTCGTGCTCTTTCTTGGAAACCAAGAGATTACTTTCGAAAACGTCGCCCTCGTATTGCATGGAATTTGAGGGCTTGAGATCCCGAAAGGCCTTCAATTCGGCTTCCGCCTGATGAATCTGCGCGAGATTGTAGTGGGATTTCGCCAACAGCAATTTATATTTGGCTTTTTCTTCCTTCGGCAGGGGAAATCTCACCATGGTTTCAAAAATTTCAATGGATCTTTGGTAATCCTTTAACTGATCGAAATAAATCATGCCCAAGGACCGCAAGGCCCCCAGTTGCTCGTCGGAACTGTCCGAATAGTTAAGGAGATAACGATAAAAGGTGATCGCCGAAGGATAATCTCTCAGCTGCAGATGGGCGACCTGGGCGCCGTACTGGGCCCATTCGAGGGATTCTTTGGAGTTTTGCGTGGAATCGATTTCCTTCAGCAGGTAAGTGACGGCTTCCTTTTTCTGCCCTCTGCTCACGAGATCCTTGGCGCGGGACAAAGGATCTTCGCTAAAAAGAGTGCAACTCGAAATCACACCGAAAAACGGTATCAGCAAAAGAGGAAGAAGACGCCTCCATCCCCGCATTAGGATCTTTGATCTCCTTCATCAGAGATCTCTTCCTCATCGATCAGGGCCACGCTGGTGATGTATTCGCCTTCGTTCAGACTCATCAGTCGCACTCCCTGGGTGTTCCGTCCAATCAGCGAAATGTCCGAACACTTCATGCGGATGGATTGTCCGTTGTTGGTGGACAAAAGAACGTGCTGGACGTCGCTCACGATGCGGGCGGAAACGACCAACCCGGATTTATCGGAAGTCTTTTGAGTGATGATGCCGACCCCGCCACGGCTTTGACGGCGGTATTCACTGACTTCCGTTCTTTTGCCGTAGCCGTTTTCGGTGACGATCAGAATTTTTTCCTGGCTGTCTTTGTTCAACACGGCCATACCGACGACCTTGTCATCTTTGGCTAGGGTGATCCCCTTCACTCCGCGCGCGTTTCTTCCCATGGCGCGAACGTCCGACTCATCAAAGCGAATGGACATTCCCTCTTTGGTCACGATCAAGATGTCATTGGCCCCATTGGACATTTGGGCGTCGCAAAGGTTGTCTTCCAATTCGATGGTCAAAGCGATCAGGCCGCTTGGACGAGGACGGGAGAAAGCGTCCAAAGACGTTTTTTTAATGATGCCTTTTTCAGTGATCAGAACCACGTAACTCTTCGGATCGAATTCCTCCACAGGGAGAACCGCACGGACGTTTTCACCGCTGGAAAGCTGAATCACGTTGTTGATGGCCTTTCCCTTGCTGGTGCGCGACCCTTGCGGAAGTTGATAGGACTTCAGCCAGTAAAGTTTTCCGCGGTCGGAAAAATTCAATATGGTCGTGTGCGTGTTCGCGGCGAACACTTTCCAAACATAATCCTCTTCACGGGAGCCGGCGCCTTTAAGACCTTTGCCTCCGCGTTTTTGCAAACGGTATTCCTCAACCGGAATGCGCTTGATGTAGCCGGAATGGGTCAACGATACGACCACGTCTTCCTTGGCGATCAGATCTTCATCCAACAAATCATCGTCATCGGCGGCCTCAATCCGCGTGCGGCGAGGATCGCCGTAGGATTTTTTGATCTCTTCAAGCTCTCCCACGATGATCTTGAAAATCTCTTCCGAACTTCCAAGAACCTTCTTCAGCCAAGCGATGTGCTTCATCAGCTCATCCAACTCGTCTTCGATCTTTTGTCTTTCCAGGCCGGTCAAGCGTTGGAGACGCATTTCCAGAATCGCCTGCGCCTGCTTTTCGGAAAAACTGAATTTTTCCATCAAGGCGGTCCTGGCGACATCGGCTTCCTTGGAAGCACGAATGGTTGCGATCACGGCATCAATCTGATCCAAAGCCTTTTTCAAGCCTTCCAAAATATGCGCGCGGGCTTCGGCTTTTTTCAGGTCGAAGATGCAACGGCGAGTGACCACGTCTTTGCGATGGGCGATGAAAGCCTGAAGCATGGATTTCAAATCGAACGTTACCGGCTGATTTTTCGAATCCAACGCGAGCATGATGATACCGAAGCTCATCTGCATCTGAGTGAACTTGTACAAGCGATTCAAAACGACTTGTGCGTTTTCCCCTCGCTTCAACTGAATCACGATCCTCATTCCCTCGCGCGAGGACTCGTCGCGGATGTCGGAGATTCCTTCGATTTTCTTTTGTTTGACCAACTCAGCGACACTTTCGATCAGTTTGGCCTTGTTCACCTGATACGGAATCTCGGTCACAATGATGTCTTCGCGATCTTTTTTGGGAATGGCGACGATCTCTGCAACGGCTTTAAGGGTGATGATCCCGCGTCCTGTCTTGTAAGCGGAAATGATCCCTTTGGTTCCTTTGATCACTCCGGAAGAGGGAAAATCGGGACCGGGAATGATTTTAATGAGTTCATCCAAGGATAAGTCGGGGTCGTGAATCAAGGCGACGCATCCGTCGACCACTTCGGACATGTTGTGGGGCGGAATGTTCGTAGCCATCCCGACCGCGATGCCCGAACTGCCGTTCACCAAAAGATTCGGAAATTTCGCCGGAAGCACATGGGGAATCAACAAAGAATCATCGTAGTTCCAGCCGAAAGGAACGGTTTCCTTGTCGATGTCTTCCAGAAGCTCTTCCGCCAAG
>Ga0182744_1000734_pt1 | contig 30103 bp, 31 predicted proteins | sample eDN3rd30CKraftMG_FD_128525 | JGI IMG/M metagenome (GOLD analysis project Ga0182744, IMG submission 128525) | Enriched Miracle-Growth compost microbial communities from Emeryville, California, USA - eDNA 3rd pass 30_C Kraft MG (version 2) (version 2) ... | reverse complement strand
GACCGGCTCACGGATGGTTGCTCCGGCGGCCTCGGCTGAAGCGACGACCGCATCGACGTCGGGCACATACAGGCCGAGGGAGTAGCAGTCGTCGTCTGCCGCCGGTGGGGCGACAAGGCGATAGTCGGGCACGGGTTCGCCGAGCTGCAGCAGTCCATGCCCGAAGTCGAGCACGGCGTGGACCACGACGCCGCCCATCTCGGTCACGTCGACCACACGGGCGCCGAACACGTCCCGATAGAAGTCGATCGCCTCACGTGCCCGGGGGATCGCGAGGAACGGTGTGATGCTGCTCGCCCCGTTGGGGGTGCCGTGGTCGGTGTGCTCTCCGTGCGCTGCTGTGGCCATGCATCCAAGCATGCGCGGGCAGCCGATGACCGGCTTGCAGATTCGCGTCAGATGCCGAGCGGATAGCGTGAGCGGAATGGCAGAGATCGCAGCGGCATCTCGAGGCGTGCTGTACCCGACTCGACTCCCGACCTTCCACCGGGAGCCCGTCACGGGAGAGCTCACGGCGTTCGTGCGCTGGTTCTGGATTCCCGAGTGGGACATCGAGCCCGGACGCAGCTCACGGCAGCACCTGATCGGGTTCCCGGCCTCCAACCTCGTCGTCGAGAACGGCATGACCGGCATCTCAGGCCCGACAACTCGTGCCTCCTTCCGCGATCTCACCGGCAAGGGCTGGGCGCTGGGCGCACTGCTGCGCCCAGCTGCGACACCCGCGCTGGTGGGGGATGCGGCACGCTTCCGCGACGCCTACCAGGAGGTGGAGCTTCCTGACCTCGCCGCTGCTGTCAGCTCCGCCATGAACACCGATGCGCCGGCAGACGAACGCCGCCGCACCGCGATCGTCGCCTTCGCCGACTGGCTGCAGAACCGACTGGGTCCGCCGAGCGACGATGCGCTGCTCGCAAACCGGATGGTCGAGGCTGCCGAAACCGACCCGTCCCTGCTGAACGTGACCGACCTCGCCGCACATCTGCACATCTCGACTCGGAGCCTGCAGCGCCTCGCCGCCAAATACGTCGGCTTGCCGCCAGCCGCCCTGATCCGCCGTCGCCGACTCCAGGAAGCCGCCGAACGGCTTCGCCAAGACCCTCTCCTCGATCTGACGGAGCTCGCGCACGAGTTCGGCTACGTCGATCACGCGCACCTGACCAACGATTTCCGCGCCAGCCTCGGCTTCACCCCCAGCAGCTACCGACGCTCACTGCCCACCAAGTGACCTGGCGCGCAGCCCGGGTCATCGCCACCATCATCCGCGAAGCGGAGGTAGACGAAGACTGGAGCGGAACACGAACACGACATCAAGTCATGTCGCATGTTCTCGTCAGCACGTTGGGGTGGGCGATGCCGGACTCGAACCGACGACCTCTTCGGTGTGAACGTGCTCTGAGGGTGGGTTCCCCTGATTCTTCGGGGCCTCGGGGTGTCTCGCGGGCCCCTGAATCCTCCCTCGGGGTGATTTTGGGGTGAATGTGCGAAGCCTCTTGGATGTCCTCGGGCGGTACGGTGAGGACATGCTGACGCGACTCGAGGTCTCGGGCTTCAAGAACCTCTTTGACGTTGCTGTCGACTTCGGACCTTATACCTGCATCGCCGGGCCGAACGCGGTCGGAAAGTCCAATCTGTTCGATGTCATCGAGTTTCTATCGCTCCTCGCCGACCATTCATTCATGGATGCTGCGCAGCAGATTCGCTCCGCAGGAAACCGTCTTGGCGATCCGCGAACTCTTTTCTGGGTTGACGGCAATGAGCCGCCGCCGCCGATGACCATTGCGGTCGAGATGATCGTGCCCGATCGAGTGTTCGACGACTTCGGTCAGGAAGCCAAGCCGTCGAGCACCTTTCTTCGCTATGAGCTAGAGCTTGCCTACACCCGGCCGGCGGTTGACGGCCCTGTGCAGATCGGCGGGATTCGCTTGGTCCGTGAGGACTTGGACTACATCACCCAGTCGAATGCTGCCACGCAACTGAAATGGAATCACAGCGCGACCAGATTCAGACGGCACGTCGTCAAGAACACGAGGAAGAGCACTGGCTACATCTCCACCGGCGGGGACGGGGCGTTCCAAGTCCACCAGGACGGCGGCAGCCGAGGACAGCCTCGACGGTCAGCCGTCGCTCCGCGGACCGTGCTTTCCACCATCAATACTTCGGATGACCCGACCGCTCTGGCGGCCCGGCGCGAGATGCAGCAGTGGAGGAAGCTCGCGCTTGAGCCCTCCGCTATGCGGGCGCCGGACTCGATCACCGGCGGTTCTTCGATCGACTCAAATGGTGCCCATTTGGCAGCGGCTCTCTTCCGCATGTCCAAGCAGGGGACGGACGCCGATGTCTATGCGGGTGTGGCGGCGACCGCCTCGGCCCTCACGGATATTCGGGCCGTCACGGTGGATTTTGATGCACGGCGGGACGTGCTCACGCTCGAAGCGAGGATCGGCGCTGGACCGTTTCTTCCCTCTAGGGCGCTGTCTGACGGGACCATGCGCTTTCTTGCGTTGTCGGTCATCCAGATCGACGAATCCTTCGGTGGCGTCATCTGCATGGAAGAGCCTGAGAATGGGATTCATCCAGCCAAGATTGAGGCGATGGTGAAGCTACTTCGGGATCTCGCGGTGGATCCCGAAGAGGAACCGGGGCCGGACAATCCGCTACGTCAGGTCGTCGTGAATACCCACTCTCCTCGATTTGTTCAGTTTCAGGAGGCAGCCGATATGCTCCTTGCGCTTCCGAGGAGCGTTATTGTTAACGGCCGGCAGGTGCAGACCATCAAGTTCAGCCCAATGTGGGATACCTGGCGATCTTCCTTGGCGGGCGACGGAGTATCGAAGGGTCTCATTGCGGACTATTTGAACGCTCCTGACGACGCCCCGATGCTGCTTGACTATCCCGGTCGCGAGATCGAAGTTCTCAACTAGATGACCGACTTGCATTTCGCTTTGATCCGAGAGGGAACGTCGGACGAGGGACTCATAGCGCACATTCGGACGCTACTCATTCGCGCCGGAATCTCGTCTGTGGTCGGTGCGGCTCGACCGTACAAGGGCACCACGAAAGAACGAATTGCAACCGTTCTGGCAGAGTCGTCCGCCCCCGATCTGATCTTCGTTCATCGCGACGCGGATGCTCGAGACCCGTCCCCGCGGCACCAAGAGATTTCGGCCGCCGCTGAGGACCTGGGGTGCGCAGAGAGCGTTATCGCGGTTGTTCCAGTGCAGGAACTCGAGGCATGGTTGCTGACGGATGAAGCAGCGATCCGCGAAGTGGCCGGCAAGCCCCGCGGCCGAACCACGTTGAATCTTCCCGGAGTGGGGAGGGTCGAGACGACCTCGAGTCCTAAGGAGGTCCTCCAGACCCTGTGCTTGATCGCAAGCGAGACGTCGGGGGCGAGACGCAAGAAGGCGGCCGCAGCCTTCAATGCTCATCGCGCCACTCTTTTGGACCGCCTCGATGTTGATGGGGCAGTTTCAGGGCTGCCTTCATGGCAACGTTTCGTATCCGACCTAAATGCGGCTGCGGCGCGAATGCTCGCAGTAGCCGTGACGGATGCTGCAACTACGACTGGCGAATTTGCGGCCGAAGCGGAGCCCTGAACTGTTCGTGTCTTAGATCACGTATTGCCGCTGGGGTGCCCGAGCTGACTTGCGCTGGCTCATCCGGGTTGGGGAGATAGAGTCGGTCTCCAACGCCGCGACCCACCAGAAGTTCACGGGCGGGATTGCGTTTGCTGCATTCGGCGCGACGGCGGCAGGTTTAGGGGACGACAGTCGCGGCTTCGCTGAACAACGTGTGCGCTGTCGCGGGACGGGCTACAGGCTTGGGGCGTCGCGCTCCGGCCCGGTCTTGCCATGGTCGCTCGACGGCCGGTACTGGCCGAGCTGGGCGGCGCGCTTCTCGCGCGCGGCCCGGGTGCGCTCGGCGGCCTGCCGCTCGGCCTCGGCTCGGGCGGCGCGTTCGCGGACGTACTGGACGGCCTCGGTGACGGGCAGCGCCTCGATCTGGGCGAGGTCGTGTCGGGCCTGCTCCGCCCGAGCCCGCCACCCGGCAGCGCGAGTGCTGGCCGTGCTCGGGGTCGCCGAGCCGAGCACCTTCAGACGCAGGCCGGTGGACTCCCGCAAGTGCCGCTCCGCGAGCCGGGCCTCCTCGCGGTGGGCCTGCTGCGCCTCCTGCCGCGTCTCGGCCACGCGCGGGTCGGCGTCGGCCTGCGCCCCGGCGACCCTCTCGGCCCACGGCTCCACGGCGCCCGCCCCAGTCGGCAGGCCGCCCCAGCGTCGCCGCACAGCATCCTCCGTCGCGCGGTGCGTGTCTGCGGCCTCGGTCGCCACGCGCCCGGCGGCGCGCTTCCGCAACCGCCCCGCCTGGCCGTGCGCGGTCTGCGCCTCCCACATCCATTCCCGGCTGGTGAGGTAGGCGGTGCCGTCCGCGGTGGCCTGCTCGATGAGCGGGGCGGCGACCTCGGCGCGCACCTGCGCGGCGCGGGCGTCCGCAGCGACGACGACCTCCTGCTGCTCGTCGGCCTCGGCCCGGTGCGCCGCGCGCTGCCGGTCCAGCGCCGCCATAACCCGCTCCCACTTCTCCGCTTGCCGGTCGGCGTGTTCGATCCGCTGGGTCAGGCGGGCGCGCTCGGCGTTCACGAGACGCACCGGCCCATCGGCCGCGAGCCCGGCCACGGCCTCGCGCGCGGCCTGGGTCGCGGCGACCAGGCCACGGTCAGCGCGGTCGCGCTCGAGCGCGGCGGTGAACTGCTCCCGCGCGTCGTCCACGTCGGCCGCGACAACATGGAGCCGGTTCGTCTCCTGGCCGCGGGTCATGCCGACATAGACGCCGGAGGCGTCCAGCGCATCGGAGAGGACCGTGTGCGATGCGGGCACGGTCGCGCCCTGCACCCCGTAGGCGGTCGAGGCGTAGGCGAGGTGGGTGTGCTCCGCGACGTACTCCGCGGGCAGGCGCACGGTGCGCTGCCGCCTCCGGCCGGTCCCGTTCTCCTTCGCCCACACCGTCCCGTCCTGCCCGACGGCCTGCACGGTCCAGGTCTGCCGGTTCGCCACCTGCACGTCCGAATCGTTCTGCCGGGTCTGGATCACATCGCCCCGGCCGATGCTCAGACCGTCGCTGCCGGTCGTCATGCGGGCATCGTCGACCACACCTGCGCGCACCCGCTCGTCGCGGATGCGCGCGTTCAGCTCGCGCGCCTCGTCGTTCGTCGCGGCCGTGATCGCGTCCCCCTCGCGCGCATCGCAGGCGATCGCCTCCTGCACCGCTTCGGCGCTCTCATGCAGCACCACGAGTCCGAGGACGTGCAGCCGGTCGAACAGCAGCGCCGGATGCTCGCCGCAACGCATCTGCACGGTCAGCTCTGCATAGGCGGGATCGGCGAAGCGATACACGGTCGTCATGTCGAACGTGCGCGCGGCGAACTGCGCGGCCATGTCGAGCACGCCGCCCCGCCCGACTGCGGGGAGCTGCGCGCGGTCGCCCACGAGGGCGAGGGTTGCGCCGTGCTCGTCCGCGACGGTGAGCAGCGCGAGGGCGGTGTCCTGGTCGAGCATCCCCGCCTCATCGACCACGATCCGCTCACCCCGGACGAGCTGCGCGTTGGTGGAGGGGCCGAGGTAGGTCGCGCCGGTGTCCGGGTCGGTGTCGCCCGGCGCGAGGCGGGTCCATACGCCGTCGGCGTTCCAGCGCCAGCCGTGCTCGTGGACGAGCTTCGCCACGCTGTCGGTGCTCACGCCGAGTTCCTGTGCGGCGACGTCGGCGGCCTTCTTCGTCGGCGTCACGACCCGCGTGCGCCGCCCCTGCCCGGCGGCGGCTTCGATCGCGGTCCTGAGCATGGTGGTCTTTCCCGCGCCGGCCGCGCCCTCGACCACCACGAGCGGGCCGGTGCCGGCGACCGCGGCGGCGGCCTGCGCCTGCTCCGGGTCCAGGCCGGCGTTGCGCGCCAGGCGCGTCACGTCCGGCGGCTGCTGTGCGCCACGGGCGGCGCGTGCCTGGATCATGTCGCGCAGTTGCGTCTCGACCGCGACGACGTGCAGCGTCGTCAGGTGCGCCACATGCTCGGGCTGGATCGAGTCCGGCGGGAGCACGGACAGGCAATCCTCCACCGCGAGCCGGGTTGTGATCGCAACGAGGTCGCGCAGCGCCTCCGGGGTTGCACGCACTCCTGCCTCGGTGATGATGCGGGTGACGTGCCCCTGAACGTCATGCACCGTCCACGTCGATGCAGCAGCCGCGCAACGGTCCAGCGCCCGCGATGCGACCTGTTGCACGCGCAGCTCGTCCAGGGTGCGCGCGGGTTGCACGGCGGCGCGCGCGAGGTCCGGGGTGTAGCCGGCGTCTTGCAGCTCGCGAAGCCAGCCGGCCTCGGAGCCGAGGGCGGAGGGCTTCTTGTTCGGCCGCTCGTGGTCCCACGCCTTCTTCTGCAACCGGGCGGTCACGACCGGGCCGGGCTCCTGGCCGGGATGCGCCGCCTCCCACTCCGCGCGGAACCGCGCCAGGTTGCGCGCCACCTGCTCGCCGCGTTTGGACATCACCGCGTTCCACGGCACCAGCTCCGCGACCTCCCCGCTCACCGGGTCCAACGTCAGGCCGTGCGCATCGAGCACGGCCGCGAGCTGCGGGTGCGCGGCGATGACGGCGGTGCCGAGGGCGCGGATCGCGCCCTGCTGCCGGAACAGCGCCCCGGTGTCCAGGCCGCGCCACGCGCCCGCCGCCCAGACGCGCGTGCCGATCTGGAAGTGGATGTGTCGGTGCGGGTCACCGGCGCGGGAGGTCTTGTGTGAGACGGCGACCGTCTCCAACTGCTCGACCGGCACCACCTCCTGCTTCCCGCGCGGCCCGACCCTCGTGACGGAGTGCTGGCCGAGCCAGGACCGGATCTCCGCCACCGCGTCCCGCTGTGCCGCATCCAGGGCGTCGGACACCTCCGGGTGCAGGGCGGCGGCGATCGACAGCGACTTGGGGACGTTCACGACCATCTCCGCGAACCGTGGGCTGCCGCGCCGATCCGGGCCGGGCTCTCGGGGCCGGCCCATCGACTCGCCTGTGAGCGGGTTCGTCCAGTCCACCCACTGGCGGTACTCGTCCGCCGTCAGGCCCAGCTCGCCGATCACCCGGCCCCGGCCGTCGACCGCCGTGAACTCCGCGAGAGCCGTGCCGCCCTCCAGGTAATAGTCATCGGCCAGCGAGCGGTCGGACTCCAGGTAGCGCAGCGCATCCGATCCGGTGCCCCGGAACAGGATCACGCCGCCCTTCATCGCCCCGCCTCCGATCATCTAATGGACTGGCAACTACCTCAGGTAGTATACGTCCCTTGGGTTGGAGAGGTTGGAGATTCGTGACGTCGGGAGGGTGAGCGGGGGAGCGGTCGTAGGGCCGGATGGAGGAGCGGAGTCGGACGGCGGAGAGCGGGCCGGTGATGATCGAGAGACAGCGGGCAGGCACCGTGACAGTGGTGGGGCGAGGCGATGCGGGGACTCCTCCTTTCGGGGGAACTGCCCGCTGCCCGGTATGACTTCTGGCAATAGTCCTGGTTGAGCACCGTCGAGCGTCCTAGTTTGAGGACGTGGTGAGAACCCCTGGTGTGGTCCGACGCGATGCTCGGCGATGGTGGCTCGCGATCGAGCCGGTCGCCGCGGCGGTGCTGCTCGCGTGGTGGCTGCTCGGCCCTGCGCAGCCGATCGCCAGCCTCAGCGTGGTACCGATGCGAACGGAGACGACGCTCACGAACGTCTACGCCGTGCTCATCGCGGTCGCGTTCGCGGTGGCGCTCGCGATCTCCCGGCTGAGCCCGTTCCTGACCCTCGCGCTCGTCGCCGTCGCGCTGGGCGCGCAACTGGTGGGGTGGGCGGCGCGGTTCTCGCAGACCGGTTGGGCCGCTTACCTGATCCTCCTCGCAGTCGTCCTCGCGCTCTCCGGCCACGCCAGAGGTCGTGTCCGCGTCGCGGCGATCGTCGCGGCGCTTCCAATGGCGGCAGGGATCTCGGCGCTGCTGAACTTCCCGTCGCTGTCGCTGTCCGGCCAGTGGGGGATCATCAACGGGATGGGCTGGGGCTCTCCGGATGTCCTGTGGGGCTTCGTCATCTGGACCGTGGCGCAGCTGATCGTGACGGCCGGCCTGTGGTGGCTGCCGGCCTGGCTCCGCTCCCTCCGGCGCACGCCCACTTCCGCGGTTGAGACGACCGCCGCGATCCCGGCCGCGCTGTCGCGGCGCGAGCAGGAGGTCTACCTGATGGTCGCCCGTGGCATGACGAACGCCGAGATCGGCGCCGCAGCGCACGTCGAGGAATCCACCGTCAAGACGCACATCTCGAACATCCTGGCCAAGCTGGAGCTCTCCTCGCGCACCGCGGTGATCGCCCATGCCTACCGAACTGGCGTCCTCGTACCGGAAGCGGCAACACCGGCGCGCTGAGGGCTCACGCTCGTAACGCGGGGGTTCATAGGCTGGGTAGGTGTCCGACCGTATCCCCATCCCATCGCTGTGGTCGAGGCTGTGGCGTTGGCTCAAGCACGGCCGTATGGGCGGTGGCAGGGGATGGTCGATCTATCTGAGTGCCGGCCCGCCGAAGTGGTGGCAGATGCCGCGGCAGATCTGGCTGGCGCTCGCGCGGCGCCGGCGCATCATCCCGAGCCCGCTGCTGTATCTGGCGGTCGCCGCTGTCGGCGTCCTTATCGGCGTCGTGCTCCAGGTGACCGTCGGCGTGTGGTGGTGGCTGCCGCCGCTGGCGCTGCTGATCGTCGCGTGGCTGGTGTTCCTGTCCTCGATCTGGTGGCCCCCGCGCACTCGCCACGACAGTCTGCGGGTCGCGCTGCTGTCGGCCGTCAACCCGCGACGCGGGTTCGAGGCGCGCCGCCGGGAGCAGCGCGAACTCGTGCTGGCCTCCGGTCTGCCTCTGTTCGAGCTCGAGTCCTGGCCGGGCACTGTCAGGGTCGCCGGCTGGGGCGGCCCCCCGGAGAGGATCACGCGCGTCAGCGTCGGGTTCTGCGCTGCACCCGACTCCACGCCGATCGTCTCCGTCACGACCATCGCGGACCAGGCCGAGCACGAGGACCGCATACGGGAGCAGCTGCTGGACGAACTCAGCGGCCGCGACCTTGAGATACGCACGGGGCCGCTCCCGTCACCCGAGGCCATCCGCGACGCCATCGCCCAGGCTCGGGACGAGCTACGGGCCCTGAGCTGGGCGCCCGTCACCATCCGCATCGACGGTCGCGACCATGAAGGATTTGCGTTCCGGGGACCGCAGGGTTCCGCGGCATACTGCGCGCTGGGCGACCTGTGGGTGACCATCGCCGCGGCGGGGCGGGCCGACTACCCGCTACGCACCCTCGGCGAGCCCGATCGGATCTTCGACACCGCCTGAGTCTTCACCCTGCGCTTCATGCCTGGCCGGGGTCTCAGCGAGGTGGGTCACGTCGATCGAAATGGTCGCGGGCAGATCGACCGCGGCCGGGTCCACCCCGTTCACACGGTCGCCGTCTCTGCCGCTCCCCGCATATCGGCGCGCAGCGCCCAGGTGGCGGTGAGTCGCCAGCCGAGCGCGACGGTAGTGGCGGTGGTGCCGGCCATCAGCAGGATCATCCACCAGTTCGCCAGGATGAGGTCGAGCGGTGTCGGCGGGGAGACGTGGTAAGTGATCGTGACGCCGGCCGGCGGGATGGAGCGGTACCAGGTGTAGACGATCGTGGTCGCGGCGCCGACGAAGGCGCCGAGCCCGGCGAACGCCGCCCGGTGGGTGCGCCTACGGGTGGTGCCGCGCAGCGCCCGCCCCAGCACGAGTGCCAGCGGAGCGCCGAGGATGAGGACCGCGCCGAGCGACCACGGCACCAGCACCATCGGGGCGATCACCAGCGTTGCCCCGGCGTAGCCGATCCCCGAGTTGTGGGGGATGAGCAGGCCGGCGACGATGCCGCTGCCGGCGATCACGAGCGGGGCGAGCAGGTTGAAGCCCAGCCAGGCGATCAGGGCGCCGCGGGTGAACTCCCATCCGGTGAACGCCATCGGCAGTTCGGACGTGCGCGGCGACGGCAGGCGGTATCGGCCGTCCGGCCCGGTCATGGCTGTGCCTCCGCCATGGCACGGGCGTCCGCGCGCAGCGCCCGCCTGACCGTGCAGGTCCACCCGAGGGCGACGGCGAGCCCGGTGGTCGCTGCCAGGGCGATGGGTGCGCCGACGGTCAACGCGGGAACGATGGGGGTGTCGAACCCGATTGTGAGGGCGATGAACAGGAGCGTGGTGCCCGCGCCCACGGCGAGGCCGAGGAGGGCGAAGGCGGCCAGGTGGACGCCGCGGTGCCGCACCCGCCGCAGGCTGTGGCCGATGGCGTATGCGAGGGCTCCGCCGACCAGCACGGCGATCATCGACGAGGGGATGGCGTAGATGTAGGAGAGCAGCACCGTCTGCGGTATCTGGCTCGGCCCGTGAGTGAGGAACCTCAGCGTCACGGGATCGTCCATCGCGTCGATGAGCAGGACGAGGCGCGGCACGACGAGCAGGCCCAGCATCACCGGCCCGAACAGGATCAGGAAGAGGCCCCATGCGGTCAGCGCGCCGCGGGTGAACTCCCAGCCGGTGAACGCCATCGGCAGCTCGGCCGTGCGCGGGGACGGCCGACGGCGGGCCGGGAGCGCGGTGGCGCTCATGCCCGCACCTGCGCGATCAGCTCGAGCAGCTCCCGCAGAGGGCGGCGCAGCACCGGCATCCGCACCAGCGGCAGGGCCATCCCGAGCAGGCCCAGGCCCCCGGTCAGCAGCGCGCGGGTGCGGGCCTGGCCGGGCGAGCGGTCGTAGGTGAAGAACAGCGCCAGCAGCAGGTAAGCGATGGTCAGCACCTCCGGCAGCGCCTCGGCGATGTCCGCCGGGAGGCGGTGCCGCGCGCCCTGGACGGCCTCGCGGAACACCGCGATCGCCTCCGCCAAGGCCGGTTCGGACTCGCCCGACAGTGGGTTGATCGGCGAGCGCGGCGACATCGCCGCCGACAGGAACCCCGGCGCGAAGCCGTGGTAGGGCTCCAGCACCTCGATCCCCGTCTCGAAGCCGATCCGCAGCCGGCCCACGAGATCGTCCGTCCCTGCCATCCGCTCGGAGGCGGCCTGGTGGAACTGGCGGGTGACCTCCAGGTAGAGCTCCTGCACGAGATGGTTCTTGCTCGGGAAGTGGTAGTTCGTCACCCCCAGCGAGACGCCGGCTTCCTCGGCGATCAGCCGCACGGTCGTCGCCTCGTAGCCGCGCTCCCGGAACGACCGCAGCGCCACCTGGCGGATCAGCGCCCGCGTACGCTCGCCCTTCGACCCCTCGACCACAGAACTGAACATGTTCAGATGATACTCATGGGCTGTGGACGCTGACCAGTCCGGGCGTGTGCCGGCCCTGCCGCTGCTGGCGGGAAACCTCCTGGCCGTCGCGCTGCTCGGGCTCGTGCTGCTGGGTGCGGTGTTCAGCGGCAACCGCGCCGTCCGCGGCCGCGTCAGTGACGGGTGATGGGGTTGGTGGTCAGCGTGTGGTCGTTGGGTCTGGCTGCCAGGGCTTCTCTGAGCTCGGCGCGTGCCCGTTCGTAGCGGGTTCGGGCGGTCGATGCGGGAACGCCGAGGATCTCGCCGGCGGCGGCGATGGTGAAGCCTTCCCAGTGGATCAAGCGGACGAGCTCGGCCTGCTCGGGCGAGAGTCGCGCGATCGCGTCGCGCACGTCGAGTCCTTCGTCGGCGGGGACGGCTCCGGCTCGCGCGTTGCTGAGTGTTGCGCGCAGCCGCTCGGTGAGCCTCCAGCGCCGTCGTTCGCTGCGCGCCATGTTCGCCAGGACGTTCCGGGCGATGCCGAACAGCCACATGCGCGACTGCTCGGCATCGACGGGTAGGGCATCGGCGTGGCGCCATGCGGCAACCATCACCTCCGCGAGTGCGTCCGCGGCATCCTCCGCGCCAACACGCCGCTCCAGGTATGCCAGGAGGTCCGCCGCATTGCGGTCGAGCGCGCGCGTGAAGTCCGTCGGTGCGTAGTTGCGGCTCACCAAGCCGCCCCAGGGCAGTTCGGCTCCGATTGCAGCGTCAGCTTGTTGTCGACGCCGGCCAGCCCATGCCGGGCAAGGTCGGTGTCCATGGCCGTGACGACGACATCCCACACGGCGCTCAGGTATTCACGGTCGGCGTTGTAGAACTCGGTGCCGTACCCGCCGGGAACCCTGGATCCGTCATCGTTCACATGGATCCCCCCGCCCTGGCGCTGCTTGTCGATCGCCGCCTGTATCGCGTCATCGGTGAGCAGCGCCGCGAAGTCCGCGTCGCGATAGAAGTCCTCGACGGCCGCGATCGCTGCCGGCACGGTGCCCGACACCCCGCCGATGCGCTGCTCGCACTCGATACCGCTCGGCAGCGTGTAGTGGAACGACGCGATCGCGTCGTCCTGCGCCCACGGCAGCGTCCACATTCCCGCCGCCGCAGCCGCCGCGGCTGCCCCGCCGACCAACAGCAGCGCAGCGAACCCAGCCACCACAGGTCGCGCCCATCGGCGAGGTGGCCGCATGGTGGATGTGGTGGCGGCGCGGAGGCGCTTCAGCTCATCCGCCACGCCTGGCGTGATCGGTGTCGTCTGCGGAGCCGAGCGGTCAAGTAGCTCGTCGAGGTGGTCGCTAGCCATGATGATCTCCTTCGGGCTTGCCTATACCCCGGACATGTCCATCCGGGCCCGAAACGTCTGCGCAACGGCGAGCGGAATGTGATCGAGCGTCGGAAGGTCGCCATCATCGCCGCACACCCCAGCCGCACCCGCTCCCTGCTGATCGCGGGGCCGGGGCGGAGGCCGCAAGCCCGAGCGCAGCGAGCGGCTTTCGGCAGCCGACACGACCCCGCACGCTGGGAGAGCGGGTCGGTGACGGGTCCATCCCGCTCGCCCTGGTCAGCCTGGCGGCAGCAGCGCCGTCCGCGCCGCAACTGGCGGATGGAGTCGGCCGTTCTGCCTCGCCGGAAGGAACAGCGCAACGACGGCGGTCGCCGCAGCGAGGAGGACGCCGATGGTGGAAACCATCGAGACAGCGACTGCAAAGACAGCGAGGACCACGGTGAGAAATATCGAGGTCCGCCGCCACGCCCTCCCGCGAAGCAACAGCGGCACGCCGGCCAGGACGAGAAACAGAGCACCGACCGCGAAGACGATCGGCCCTCGGTCCTCGAGCTGGGTGTGCCTGATCACCTCAGTCACCCCTTCGGCATCACCTCTGAACTCGGTGGACACCGGGAACACCAGCGCGAAGATCAGGCCGGCGATCATCAGGGCGAAGGCGACGAGCTGCGCGATCCGCCGGGGGGTGAAGTAGGCCGGCCTGCTCGCTGTCTCCTGGTGGTACTGCTCGAAGGCTTGCCCCGCGAGCGAATCGGGCGTCCCGAGCGCAGCCATGACCTCGGAAGGGTCCAGGCCATCCGCGAGGGAATCAGTCAGGTGCGCCTCAATGCCCGAGAGCACGTCATCGCGGTACCCGGCGGGCAGGGATGCGATCTCGCGCCGCACCGATTCCAGGTATCGGGAGACGGGTTCGGGCCATACGGGTCGGTCGGACATCTCATGCCTCCATGAACTCATCGACGGCGGCGCTCAATGGCACCCATACATCCCTGAATGCCTCAAGGTGGTCCCGGCCGGCGTCGGTCAGCTCGTAGTAGCGCCGGCGCCGCCCGGCATCGGCCTCGACCCACTCGGTCTCGACCAGCCCCGCGTTGCGCATCCTGGACAGCAGCGGATACAGGGTGCCCTCGCTGGCTATCAACCCTGCGGAGGTCAACCTCTTCGACAGATCCACCCCATACCACCGGCCAGAGCCCAGCAGCGACAGCATGCAGAACTCCACGATTCCCTTGCGGAGATTCGTTGCGATCCGCTCCCGATCCGACACCATGCGTAGCACGTTAGCGTGTTATACAAGGCATCGCCAGGATTCCTGGCGTCGGAGCGGCGATATGCGCAACGACCGCTGGATCCGTTTGCGCGCCCCGACCCGCTCCCTGCTGATTGCTGAACAGGGGCCGGAGACTATCCGGCTCGCCCTCGCCGGCCCGGTGGCAGCAGAGCCTTTCGGCGGGCGCGGGCGACCCAGCCCTGCACGGTAGACAGTGGCACGTTGCTGTTGCGCGCCATCGTCGCGGTGGGGTTGGGGTCGCCGTCGTCGGTGAGTCGTGTGTGCTGGAGTGCAACCAGCTCGTAGAAGTCGGGGGTGCGCTTCGGGTCGCCGAGAGGTCGCATCACTTCGAGGGAATGGAGGGTGCGACCGCTGGGGAGGGTCATCTTCCCATTCTGGAATCGGGTCGTGCCGGTGACAGTGAACTGCCGCCGGTTGATCGCGGCCTCGATCTTGGAGGTTGGCAGCTCGCGCAGGATCGGGCTGGCGACCGGATCGCCGGCCCACTCCGGCAGGTAGGTGATGCCGGTGATGCGGACCTCGCCCATCGGGCGCTGATCCATGACGTACTGGCGCTGGAGGCGCAGCAGGACGCGGGTGCTCGTCTCGACGTGCTGGATGAGATACCAACGGCCGTCGGCGGGGTCGTTGTGGCCCGACCGCAGCTTGCGGTTCAGACCCGGCGCGTTGTCCACCCAGACGTCGTAGCGCAGCGCCTCGTCGATGCCCGTGCTGTCGTGTTCGGGGTCGATCGGGGAGGGGTCGGGCATCTGCCAGCCCGCCGGCAGGTCGGCCGGCGTCAGCAGCTCGACGTCCTCGGAGTCCTCGGCCATGCAGCCGAGCCTAGCGGAGTCTGGGAGTTTACTCGCGCATTAGCCATAACGCCAGATGCGTTGTATAGTGGCGTATCTGCCGGAACGTGAGGTTATTCGATGAGCGAAGCGACTGCCGCCGCCGGGGATCGCCTGCTGCGCACCGAGGACGTGGCGAAGTGGCTGTCGGTGTCGAAGTCGACACTGGTGCGCTGGCGGCAGTCCGGGGAGGGGCCAGCGGTCTACTGGCTAGCCGAGGGCGTGCCGCGCTATCGCGCTGCCGATGTGGAAGCCTGGCTCGCCGCGCGCTCGACCGCGCGGCCCCGCCTGCCGAGAAGGGGGAGCGCCCATGCCGGCGCGCCGCGGAGATAAGTGGGAGGGGCGGCTGAAGATCGCCGGCAGGGTCGTGGCGACCCGGCGATTCGACCTGAAGCGCCAGGCGGCCGATTGGGAGCGCAAGCAGCGCCTCGCGTTCGACGAGCGCGGGTACGACCCGAGCGCCGGCAAGGTCGCCGTTGAGGACGTGCTGCCGGAGTGGTTGGAGCAGCGGGAAGGCCGCGTGAGTCAGACCACGCTCGACACCGACCGCTACCTGCTGCCGACCGAGGGCCAGCTCGCGGGGACGAGCCGGCGGGAGCCGGTGCTACCCCTTTGGTTCCGCAAGCTGCACGTCGTCAAGGTGAACGCGAGCGCGATCGAGAAGTGGCAGGACGATCTCAGCAAACGCGACCTCGCGCCAACGACTGTGAGCCGCTACCGCAACTCGCTCTCGTCCTTCTTCTCCTGGTGCGTCTCCAAGGGCTACATCGCCCACAACCCGGTCGCCTCGACCAAGCCGCCGAAGGACCGCCGCGCCCGCGAGGACATGAGGCCGCTGCCGGCGCCCGAGTTCGAGGAAGTGGTCGCCGAGATCACCCAACTCAGTCCCATCTACGGGGATCTCGTGCTTGTGCTCGGCCGCACCGGGCTTCGCTGGGGCGAGGCGCGGGCGATGCAGGTGCGGGACTTCGCCGAGGTGCCGATGCCGCTGCTGCACGTCGTCCGCAACCAGCCCGAGGGCGCCGACATCAAGGCGCCGAAGTCGGGCAAGGGCCGCAAGCTCCCGATCCCCGACTTCCTGGTGCCTGTGATCCGCAGTTTCGCGGAGGGGAAGGCGCCGACCGATCTGCTGTTCACGAGTCCGCAGGGCGGGCAGCTCTACCGGACCTCGTTCGTCCGAGCGACGCGGTGGGAGGCGACCAGCCGGGGGCGGACCCGCCACGACCTGCGGCACACCGCGGCCTGCGAATGGCTCGTCCAGGGCGTGCCGCTGACGACCGTGCAGGCGTGGCTCGGGCACGGCTCCATCCAGATCACCGCCCGATACCTGCACCACCTCGGCGACTTCGCCGACCGCGCCGCGCTCGACGTGCTCAATAGCGGCGCTTCCAAGGCGCTCACAGAGCGCGCAAAGAAGCTGCCTGGGCTGAGCCGATTCGGCACCACCGACCCGCACCGGCAGGCGCCGGACCACGGGTTGGGCCTGGGCCGGTAGCGGCGATTGCGCGGTATCTACTCGCCGGCCAGGTGTGCTGTCGCCGTCGGTGACAGCGCGAGCCGCAGCCGACGCTTGACGACAGAGAGGCGCGAACGTGCCGTGGACGGATTGATCCCGAGTGCGGCAGCGGCCTCGTAGGACTTCAGGCCGTCCCAATAGACCAGTCGCACCAGCTCGGCGTCCTCCGGGGCTAGTGCTTCGATCGCAGCCCTGACTTCCACGGACGCCTCGTCGGTCGGTGGCACCGCAATGATCGCGCGCATTTCAGCGGCGAGACGCTGGACCGCCTGAGAGCGCCGCGCCAGTGTCCGGCGCGAGTTAGCGAGCACGTTCCGCGCGACTCCGTATAGCCACATCCGCGCTTGGACGGGCTCCGCGGGGAGCTTGCGGCGGACCCGCCATGCGGTCAGCAGGAGTTCCCCGAACGCCTCGGCCGCGTCCGCACCGTTCAGGAGGCGACGCTGGAAGTAGCGCAGCAGATCATCCTCATTCGCGCGCACCGCGTCTTCGAACGCGGCATCCCGCCGCTTCATGCGCGACATCACTCGCAGCCGGCGAGCTCGGAGTACATGCCGATCGACTGCCCGTCATCAGGCGTGTCGATGCCACGCGCGGTGAGTTCGGCAAACAGCAGCTTCGATACCGTCCTCTGGACCGCGAGCTGGTGGATGGCATCTTCACTCGCGCCGCGGCTGCTCGCCAGTTCCCGAGCCCACGCTTCGGCGGCCGTGATGTCGAGGCTGTCAATGTCGATTCCGCTGAGGATCGTCTGCGCCTCGCGGGCTGCATCCGCGTCCTCGAGGATGCCGTCGAGTTCGATCCTCATTCCCTGGAAGCACACGGAGCCATCGGCCCGCTGGAATGAGAATGCGTTGTCCGCCACCCAGCCCCAAGGGGTCGCCAGCCCGCCGCTGGCGATCGCAGCCGATCCGCCGCCGACGATCACCGTGAATGCCGCGAGCCCGCCGAGCCAGGCGGCGAACCGGCCTCGGCCGCGTCGGCGTGCGTCTGCCAGGATGCGCGAGCGGTGCGCCGCCAAACCCACCGGGGGCGTTGTCTGCGGCGCAGCCTCGCGCACCATCGTCTCGATCTCTGCGTCGTCCACTGTCTCGATCCTTTCCTGCCGGGGACCACTCCTGCACCGTGTATGTCCGCGGCGACTGAGTCTGTCCAAGCGGCGCTCCGGCATTCGTCCGGACACGGAAGGGATCTGACCCTGTGCGGGCTCCCATGTGGGAATGAGAGAGCCCCTGGTCGGTGACCAGGGGCTCTACTTGCGTGTGGGCGATGCCGGACTCGAACCGACGACTTCCTCCGTGTGAAGGAGGCGATCTACCAACTGATCTAATCGCCCGTGGGGTGTTCAGTTTCTCATATGGACCCGGCCCGATCGGGGGCCGGGGTGTGGCACTTCGGTCCCGGTCTTGACCTCGGGGTGATTCCGGGGTGATTCTCGGCCGGGAGTCCCGACCGCTGCGGGAACCGGCTGGCTGCCGATCCCTGTGTTTCCGGTCGAGTCTTGCAGGTGGCGGGTTCGAACCCGCCGGAGTGACCTCTTCGGTGTGAACGAAGCGCGCTACCAACTGCGCCAATCGCCCCTGCCGGGCAGGGCCAGTCCATCTTGCCACAGCCCGGTGACCGCGACTCGCCGTCACAGTTTGATCAGGGTCCTCGGCATCGGGTAACGTAGTCGGGCACCGGGAAACCGGAGCACGCGGATGTGGCGCAGTGGTAGCGCATCACCTTGCCAAGGTGAGGGTCGCGAGTTCGAATCTCGTCATCCGCTCGAGGAAGTCCTGCAGGACGATCTCAACCACGGTGGCGTGGCCGAGAGGCGAGGCAACGGCCTGCAAAGCCGTGTACACCGGTTCGAATCCGGTCGTCACCTCGCGACGCGCAGAATGCTGAGCGGGTAGCACCACCACAACAGAACACGGGCGATTGGCGCAGCGGTAGCGCGCTTCCCTGACACGGAAGAGGTCACTGGTTCGATCCCAGTATCGCCCACCAGGACCCCCGGACCTCCGGGGGTTTTGTCACTCTTGGGGGGTGTCCGAGTGAATCAGGCAGAACGCCGTGCCGGCCGGCGCAGGCATCGTCGCTGGCCCTGGATCACCGCCGGCGCGATCGCGTTCGCCCTGCTCCTCGCGGCGATCGGCATCCCGCTGCTCGGCGCGCAGGCGCTGCTCACCCCGCATCACGGGATGACGACCTCGGCCGGCGAGGTCATCTCGATCACCGACTCGGAGATCACCCTCAGCAAGACCTCGGCCGGCGAGCGCGTCGGCACCTACGGGCTGCTCTGGGACACCCCGGCGGGACCGCAGACCGGCACCGCGATCGTCGGGCCCGTCAGCGCGACGACGGACAGCTCCGTGACGCGCCCGATCTCGGGGATCGTCGGCGAGCTGCCGGTCGGGACCAGAGTCCTGCTCGACCCGAACGTGTGGGACAGCGACCCGCAGACCGCGCTCGGGATCCCGTACACGAGTGTCGACATCGAGGGGCAGCTCGGCTCGATGCCGGCATGGCGGATCGACGGCGACGGCTCGAGGTGGCTGCTCTTCGTGCACGGCATCGACGGACTGCGCCAGAGCGCGCTGCGCCCGCTGCCAACGATCGTCGACGCGGGGCTGCCGGCGCTCATCATCAGCTACCGCAACGACGTCGGCGCGCCGCCGAGCCCCAACGGGCTCTTCGCGCTCGGCGAGACCGAGTGGAACGACCTCGAGGCGGCGGCGCAGTACGCGGTCGAGCAGGGCGCGACCGAGTTCGTGCTCTACGGCGACTCGATGGGCGGGAGCATCGTCACCCAGTTCATGCACCAGTCCGCATATGCCGACAAGGTCGTCGGGATGGTGCTCGACGCCCCCGTGCTCAACTGGTCCGGCGTGCTGCAGAACCAGGCCGACCGGCTCTACCTCGGCGCCTTCAGCGGGCTGCTCCAGCTCGCGGTGCAGTGGCGAGGCGGGATCGACCTCGGCGTGCTCGACGAGCTCGACCAGACCGAGACGTTCCAGCGGCTGCCGATCCTGCTCTTCCAGGGGCTCGCCGACCCGCTCGTGCCGCCTGCCGAGAGCGAGCAGTTCGCGGACTCGCTCCCGGACGCCCAGTATGTGCCGGTCCCGGATGCGGGCCATATCCAGAGCTGGAACGTCGATCCCGCGTCCTACGAGTCGAAGCTCGCGGCCTTCCTCGCGCAGTTCAGTCTGTCGTAGCGCGAGTCCTCGCCCGCGGCGCCGCCGCGCCGGCTATGCGGTGACGAAGTCGATGAGCTCCTCGACCCGGCCGAGGAGCGACGGCTCGAGATCCGCGTAGCTGTCGACCGCGCCGAGGATGCGCCGCCACGCGGCCGCGATGTCGGCCTGCGTCGCGTGGGGCCAGCCGAAGGCCTCGCACACCCCGTGCTTCCACTCCGTGCCTCGCGGCACGTCGGGCCAGCGCTCGATGCCGAGCGCGCGAGGCGTGACCGCCTGCCAGACGTCGACGTAGGGATGGCCGAGGACGAGCGTGTGCGCGCCGTGCCGCGAGCGGGCGACGTCGGCCGCGATCCGTGACTCCTTGGACCCCGGCACGAGATGGTCGACGAGCACGCCGACGCGTCGTCCCGGGGCGGGCGCGAAGTCGTCGAGGAAGGACGCGAGGCGATCGACCCCCTCCAGGTACTCGACGACGACGCCCTCGGCGCGCAGGTCGTCGCCCCAGACCCGCTCGACGAGCTCGGCGTCGTGCCGGCCTTCGACGAGGATGCGACTGCCGCGCGCGACCCTCGCCCGGGCCTCGGGCGCCACGATCGAGCCGGACGCCGTGCGCGCGGGGCGGCCGGGGCAGACCGCCTTCGGGACGACGAGCCGGACGCGCTCGCCGTCGACGAGGAAGCCGCTCGCGAGCGGGAACCACCGGACCCGTCCGAGGCGGTCCTCGAGCGCGACGTTCGTCTTCTCGATCCCGACGATCGCGCCGGTCCAACCGCCCTCCGCGACCTCCACGACGAGACCCGGCTCGGCAGCGAGCTCGGGGACCGCGCGCCGTCCGGCAGCGCGCCAGTCGCCCGCGAGGACGTCGGATCCGTAGCGGTCCTCGAAGCTCACCGGCCGAGGCTATTCGACCTCGGCGCGTGCGCGCCCGCGACATGCCACGAGCCCAACAGTCCTGAGATTGTCAGACCGTCGGTCATGTTGGGATAGCGTCGAGAGGTGCAATCGGGGCGTCGCTGGGGACTCGTCGTCGCCGCCGTCGCCTACGCCTCGCTGCTCGGGACCCTGGTCCAGTCGATCGCGGTCCCGATCATCGGGCGCGTCCCCGAATATCTCGACACGACGCCCGCGGCCGCGACGTGGATCTTCACCGCGATGCTCCTGACGGGCGCGGTCGCGAGCGTGCTCATGGGCCGCCTCGCCGACATGTACGGCAAGCGCCGACTGCTGCTCATCTGCCTCGCGATCCTCGTCCTCGGATCGATCATCGGCGCGCTCGCGCAGGAGATCGTCACCCTCATCGTCGGCCGCGCGCTCCAGGGCTTCGCGGTCGCGACCGTGCCGATCGCGTTCGGGATCCTGCGCGACGGCGGCGACGGTCGGCGCCTCGTCCGCGGCATCGCCGCGGTCACCGTGATGGCGCAGATCTCCGGCGGCTTCGGTGCAGCCGTCGCGGGCGTCGTCGCGGAGTACCTCTCATGGCAGGCGCTCTTCTGGGGCAGCGCCGGCCTCGGCGTCGTCGCGGCGATCGCCGTCGCGCTCTGGGTGCCGAGCGATCCGGGCCAGCCCGGGACCCGTTTCGATCCGCTCGGCGCGATCGGCCTCGTCCTCGGCCTCGTCGGCGTGCTGCTCGGCGTCTCCAACGGCTCGGCCTGGGGGTGGGCGAGCGGCCCCACGCTCGGCTGCCTCGTGGGCGGGCTCGCGATCCTCGCCCTTTGGGGCTGGTATGAGACGCGACGCCGCGCTCCGCTCATCGACCTCCGGCTCCTCGGCTCGCGTCCCGTGCTCCTGACGAACGTCGCCGCACTGCTCTTCGGCTTCGGGATGTACGCGATCCTCGTCACGATGCCGCAGCTGATCGTCGCCCCGATCGAGACCGGATACGGGCTCGGCGACACGGTCCTGACGGCCGGACTCGTCGGGGCGCCGTCGATCGTGCTCGCGATCCTCGCGCCCTATGCCGCGACGTGGTTCATCCGGCGGATCGGCGCCGCGTGGACGCTCGGCGTCGGCGGGCTCGTCCTCGCGCTCGCGTACCTGCAGCTCGCCTTCACCCATGCCTCGGTCTGGGACTTTGTGGTGGCGAACGCGATCGTCACGGTCGGCCTGTCCTTCGGCATGTCCGCGATGCCCGCGCTCGTGCTTGCCCTCGTGCCGCGCGAGCAGAGCGCGGAGGCGAACGGCGTGAACACGGTCGTCCGCACGACGGGCATGGCCCTCTCGACCGCGGTCACGGCGGCGATCATCTCCGCAGTGCTCATCGACGACGGGTTCGGCGCCGGAGTGCTGCCCGCGCACGGCGCGTACCTGATCGCGTTCGCCGTCGCGGCCGTCGCATGCCTCCTCGTCGTGCCCGTCGTCGCGCTCATCCGCGTGCCGAAGGGCTGACGCGGCGCCTCGCGATCGGCGGGGGATCGGATCACCTCGCGGTCATCCTCGTCGCGCGCTGAGCCCCGAGCGGGCCGTCGGCCCTTCGCCGACTACGCTGGAATGCCGTGGCACCCACCGGATTCGACCTGTTCTCCGACCGCTCGGTCGTCGCGATGCGCGTCGACGGCGTTCTCAAGGATCTGGCTGCCACGGTCACGGGCGACGAGACGATCGAGCCGGTCGAGATCGACTCGCCCGACGGACTCGCGATCCTCCGCCATTCGGCCGCGCACGTCGCCGCGCAGGCGGTGCAGCGCCTCAACCCCGAGGCGAAGCTCGGCATCGGCCCGCCGATCGAGAACGGCTTCTACTACGACTTCCAGATCGCCGAGCCGCTCACGCCCGAGGACCTCAAGGCGATCGCGAAGGAGATGGAGCGCATCCAGCGCGCGGGTCAGCGATTCGTGCGCCGCGTCGTGACGGAGGAGGAGGCGCGGGCGGAGCTCGCGCACGAGCCGTTCAAGCTCGAGCTCATCGGGCTCAAGGGCGCGGCAGCCGGCGGCAAGGACGGCGAGTCGGTCGAGGTCGGCGGCGGAGAGCTCACGATCTACGACAACGTCGATCCGAGCACCGGCGAGACGGTCTGGAAGGACCTCTGCCGCGGACCGCACCTGCCGAGCACCCGGATGATCGGCAACGGCTGGGCGCTCGAGCGCGTCGCCGGCGCGTACTGGCGGGGCAGCGAGAAGAACCCGCAGCTCCAGCGCGTCTACGGCACCGCCTGGGCGACGAAGGACGAGCTGCGCGCCTACCAGGAGCGCCTCGCGGAGGCGGCGAAGCGCGACCACCGCAAGCTCGGCAAGGACCTCGACCTCTTCTCCTTCCCTGAGGAGATCGGGTCGGGCCTGTCGGTCTGGCACCCGCGCGGCGGCATCATCCGGCACGAGATGGAGGCGCACGCGCGCACGCGCCACCTCGCCGAGGGCTACAGCGTCGTCTACACGCCGCACATCTCCAAGAGCGACCTGTTCGCGACGTCCGGCCACCTCGCGACCTACGCGGAGGGCATGTGGCCGCCGCTGCGGATGGACGAGGAGGTCGACGAGCACGGGCACGTGATCAAGGAGGGCGTCGACTACTACCTCAAGCCGATGAACTGCCCCATGCACATCCTCGTCTACAAGGAGCGCCCCCGCTCCTACCGGGATCTGCCGCTGCGGCTCACGGAGAACGGCACCGTCTACCGCAACGAGCTCTCCGGCGCCCTGCACGGCCTGACTCGCGTCCGCGGCTTCACGCAGGACGATGCGCACCTGTTCGTCACGCCCGAGCAGCTCGAAGAGGAGGTCGCGAAGGTCCTCGAGTTCGTCCTCAGCCTGCTGCGCGACTTCGGGCTGACCGAGTTCGAGCTCGAGCTCTCGATGAAGGACGACGAGAAGTCGAAGTGGATCGGCAGCGAGGCGTACTGGGACGCCTCGACGCAGGCGCTGCGCAAGGTCGCCCTCGCCTCGGGGCTCAAGCTCACCGAGGTGCCCGGCGAGGCCGCGTTCTACGGGCCGAAGATCGACCTCAAGACGAAGGACGCGCTCGGTCGCACCTGGCAGCTCTCGACCGTCCAGGTCGACCCCAACCTGCCGGAGCGCTTCGGCCTCGAGTACACCGCCCCCGACGGGTCGAAGCAGCGTCCGGTCATGATCCACCGCGCCCTGATGGGCTCGATCGAGCGCTTCTTCGCGATCCTGCTCGAGCACTACGCGGGCGCCTTCCCCGTCTGGCTCGCCCCCGTGCAGGTCGTCGGCGTGCCGGTCGCCGACCATCACGTCCCGTATCTGAGCGGGGTCTTCGACCGCCTGCGCGCGGAGGGGATCCGCGGAGAGCTCGACGCCTCCGACGAGCGCATGCAGAAGAAGATCCGCACCGCCTCGCTGCAGAAGGTCCCGTTCGTGCTCATCGCGGGCGACCAGGACCAGGCGGCCGGCACCGTGAGCTTCCGCTACCGCGACGGCACCCAGGAGAACGCGATCCCGGTCGACGATGCGATCGCCCGGATCGCCGCCGCGATCTCGACGAAGGCACAGGTCTGATGGCGTTCGTCGGCGACATCCCGGCCGACTACGACGGCTCGGAGTATCCGCACGCCGAGCCGTCCGGCCGCTTCGCGGCGGTCCCGGACGGCTTCGAGCGGCTCTGGACGCCGCACCGGATCAGCTACATCCAGGACGGGCAGATGCCCGATGCCGACGAGTGCCCGTTCTGCCTCGCCCCGGGGATGACCGACGAGGAGGCGCTCATCGTCGCCCGCGGCGAGCACGCCTACGTCCTGCTCAACCTCTTCCCGTACAACTCGGGACACCTGCTCGTGTGCCCCTACCGGCACGTCGCCACCTATGACCTCGCGAACGCGGAGGAGATCCAGGAGATCGGCGAGCTCACCCAGATCGCGATGCGCGTGCTGTCCGCGACCGCGCACACCCACGGGTTCAACATCGGGATGAACCAGGGCCGGGTCGCCGGCGCGGGCATCGCCGACCACCTGCACCAGCACATCGTGCCCCGGTGGGCGCTCGACGCGAACTTCTTCCCGATCATCGCGCGGACGAAGCCGCTGCCGCGCCTGCTCGGCGAGGTCCGCGCGGAGATCCAAGCGGCATGGCCCAACTAGAATCGACGCATCATGACTGAGAACGAGATCGGTACCAGCCGCGTCAAGCGCGGCCTCGCGGAGATGCTCAAGGGCGGCGTCATCATGGACGTCGTCACGGCTGAGCAGGCGCGCATCGCGGAGGATGCCGGCGCCGTCGCGGTCATGGCGCTCGAGCGGGTCCCCGCGGACATCCGTGCACAGGGCGGCGTCGCCCGGATGAGCGACCCGGACCTCATCGACGACATCATCGCCTCGGTCTCGATCCCCGTCATGGCGAAGGCGCGCATCGGCCACTTCGTCGAGGCGCAGGTGCTCCAGTCGCTCGGGGTCGACTACATCGACGAGTCCGAGGTGCTCTCGCCCGCCGACTACGTCAACCACATCGACAAGTGGCCCTTCACCGTGCCGTTCGTGTGCGGCGCGACGAACCTCGGCGAGGCACTGCGCCGGATCACCGAGGGCGCCGCGATGATCCGCTCCAAGGGCGAGGCCGGCACGGGCGACGTCTCCGAGGCGACGAAGCACATCCGTCAGATCCTCGGCGAGATCAACGCGCTGAAGTCGAAGACGAAGGACGAGCTCTACGTCGCGGCGAAGGAACTCCAGGCGCCCTACGAGCTCGTCGCCGAGGTCGCCGCGACCGGCAAGCTGCCCGTCGTGCTCTTCGTCGCCGGCGGCGTCGCGACCCCGGCCGACGCGGCGATGATGATGCAGCTCGGCGCCGACGGCGTCTTCGTCGGCTCCGGCATCTTCAAGTCAGGCAACCCCGCGGCGCGGGCGGCCGCGATCGTCAAGGCGACGACGTTCTACGACGACCCCGCGACGGTCGCGGAGGTCTCGCGCGGTCTCGGCGAGGCGATGGTCGGCATCAACGTCGCCGACCTCGCGGCACCGCACCGCCTCGCCGAGCGTGGCTGGTAGTCCGACCGTCGGCGTCCTCGCCCTCCAGGGCGACGTGCGCGAGCATCTCGCGATCCTTGGGGCCCTCGGGGCGAACGCGATCCCCGTGCGACGCCCCGAGGAGCTCGACGCCGTCGCGGGTCTCGTCATCCCCGGCGGCGAGTCGAGCGTCATGGACAAGCTCGCGCGCGCCTTCGGCCTCCAGCAGCCGCTGCGCGCGCGCATCGCGGCGGGCCTGCCGGTCTACGGCACCTGCGCCGGGCTCATCATGCTCGCCGACACGGTGCTCGACGCGATCGACGGCCAGGAATCGCTCGGCGGGCTCGACGTCGCGGTGCGGCGCAACGCGTTCGGCTCGCAGCTGGAGTCCTTCGAGACCGAGCTCGTCGTCTCCGAGCTCGGAGCGCAGCCCGTGCGCGCCGTCTTCATCCGCGCGCCGATCGTCGAGCGAGTGGGAGAGCGCGCCCGCGTGCTCGCGGCGCTGCCGGACGGTCGCGTCGTCGCGGTCGAGCAGGGGCCGCTGCTCGGCACCTCCTTCCATCCCGAGATGAACGGCGAGGCGCGCTTCCACGCGCGATTCCTCGATCACGCGAGGCGGTTCGCTGGGTAGCATCCCGGCATGAGCCGCTTCGAGGTGCCCGAGCCCGCGGGCGACGAGTACTCGCCCCGCCACGCCTACGATCGCGCGATCGCGCTCGCCGGCGACCGCATCCGGATCGAACGCGACTCGCTCGGCGAGCTCGCGGTCCCCGATGACGCGTACTGGGGGATCCACACGGCGCGCGCGCTCATCAACTTCCCGATCACCCGCCGCGCGATCTACAACTATCCCGACCTCGTCGTCGCGTTCGCCGCGGTCAAGCTCGCCGCCGCCCGCGCGAACGCGCGGCTCGGCCAGCTCGAGCCCGCCAAGGCCCAGGCGATCGAGCAGGCCTGCCAGGAGATCATGGACGGCGCGCTCCACGGCGAGTTCCGCGTCGGCGCGATCCAGGGCGGCGCGGGCACCTCGACGAACATGAACGCGAACGAGGTCATCGCCAACCGCGCGCTGGAGATCCTCGGCCGCAAGAAGGGCGACTACGCGCATCTCCACCCCATCGACGACGTCAACCGCAGCCAGTCGACGAACGACACCTACCCGACGTCGATCAAGTTCGCGATGGGGCTCGGCCTCGCACGGCTCATCGCTGAGTACGCGGAGCTCGCGACCGCGTTCCGGTCGAAGGGGCAGGAGTTCGCGGACGTCCTCAAGGTCGGTCGCACGCAACTCCAGGACGCCGTGCCGATGACCGTGGGCCAGGAGTTCGCCGGCTGGGCGCATACGCTCGGCGACGACCGCGACGCCCTCGCCGCGGTGCTCCCCGTGCTCGCGGAGACGAACCTCGGCGCGACGGCGATCGGCACCGGCATCACGGCCGACCCGCGCTACGCGGCTGCCGTCCGGGAGGAGCTCAGCCGCCTCTCGCCCGTGCCGGTGACGACCGCGCCCGACCTCATCGAGGCGACGAGCGACACGGGATCGTTCATGACGCTCTCCGGCGTGCTCAAGCGCGCCGCGGTCAAGCTCTCCAAGATCTGCAACGACCTGCGGCTGCTCTCCAGCGGCCCGCAGGCCGGGCTCGGCGAACTGCGCCTGCCCGCCCGACAGGCCGGCTCGTCGATCATGCCGGGGAAGGTCAACCCGGTCATCCCCGAGGTCGTCAACCAGGTCGCGTTCTGCGTCATCGGCGCCGACGCGACCGTGACGGCCGCCGCGGAGGCCGGGCAGCTGCAGCTCAACGCGTTCGAGCCGGTCATCGCGAACTCGCTCCTGCAGAGCCTCGCCTGGATGGCGAACGCCTGCTTCACCCTCAGGGTCAACTGCGTCGAAGGGATCGAGCTCGACCGGCCGAGGCTCCGCGCGCAGGTCGACGCGAGCGTTGGCGTCGTGACCGCCTTGACGCCCTACATCGGCTACCAGGTCGCCGCGGAGCTCGCGCACGAGGCGCTCGAGCGGGGCACCTCGATCCGGGAGCAGGTGCTCGGCCGCGGGCTGCTCGACCCGGAGCTGCTCGACAAGGTCATCGCGCCCGAGCGGCTCAGCGGACTCCAGCCGCCGACCACGCCGATCACGGTGCCGCCGTACGAGATCTAGACTCTCCCGAGTGACCTCGGCGCCCGGAAGGATGACCATCCTCGGGCTCATCGTCGCCGCGTTCACGATGTCGCTCATCATGCGCTCGACCTTCGTGTCGATCGCCCCCGTGAGCGACGTGGTCGGCGCCGACCTCGGCCTCGACCCAGCGGGCATGGGCATCCTCATGGCGATCCCCGTCGTCTGCTTCGGATTCTTCAGCCCCGTCGCGAGCCTCATCATCGCGCGCGGCGGCGCAAACTTCGCGATGACCGCGATGTTCCTCGGCGTCGCCCTCGGCATCATCGTCCGCTCCGCGGGCGGGACCGTCGCGGCGTTCGCCGGCACGATCATCCTCGGCGCCGCGATCACGGTCGGCAACGTCGTGCTCCCGGTGCTCGTGCGCCGCGACGCGCCGGCGAAGCGCGCGGGCATCGTGACCGGGGTCTTCATCGCGGGCGCGAACGTCGGCAGCCTCGTCTCGACCGTCACGACGGTCCCGCTCGTCGCGGCGATCGGCTGGCAGCTCGCCCTCGGCGCCTGGGTGCTCGTCGTCGCGGTCTCCCTCGCGGCGTGGGTCGCGATCATCCGCCCGCGGCATGCCTTCCGCTGGTCGCGGGAGCCCGGCCAGACGCCCGAGTCGGTGCTCGAGGCGCCCCCGCTCGAGGCGGCGACACTGCCCGTCGTGCGCGAGCGGACCTGGGGGAGCTTCACCGCGATCGCCCTGCTCGTCGGATTCGGCGCCCAGACCTTCTCCTACTACGGGGTCACCGCGTGGCTCCCGGCGCTCCTCGTCGACCGGCTCGGCGTCGACGCGACCGAGGCGGGCGCGGCGGCAGGGGTCTTCCAGATCTGCGCGATCATCGGGAGCCTCGGCGCCCCCGTCGTCGCCGCGCGATTCGGCTCCTTCGTCGCGGTCGCGGGGATCTGGGCCTGCTGGCTCGCCGTCCCGCTCGGACTGCTGCTCGCTCCCGAGGGCTGGGCCATCTGGATGACGCTCGGCGGCATCGCCCAGGGCGGCGGGATCACGCTCGTCCTCACGCTCGTGACGGAGGTCGCGCACAGCCACTCGCACGTGCGCCGGCTGTCCGCCTTCGTGCAAGGCGGCGGCTACGCGATCGGCGCGACCGGGAGCATCGCGCTCGGGGCGGCCTTCGGACTGACGGGGGCCTGGACGATCCCGCTGCTCATCGTGCTCGGCTCGACGATGACGTTCGGCGTCCTCGTCGGCGCGGCGGCCATCCGTGCCGGACGCGCGGGTCGCGTCGGCGCACCCCGTTAGAATCGACCACCATGTCAGGTCATTCCAAGTGGGCGACGACGAAGCACAAGAAGGCGATCATCGACTCTCGCCGCGCCAAGTCGTTCGCGAAGCTCATCAAGAACATCGAGGTCGCCGCGAAGCTCGGCGGGGCCGACCTCAGTGGCAACCCGACGCTGTTCGACGCGGTCCAGAAGGCGAAGAAGACCTCCGTCCCCAATGACAACATCGACCGCGCGATCAAGCGCGGCGCCGGCATCGGCGGCGAGGCCGTCGAGTACACGTCGATCACGTACGAGGCCTACGGGCCGAGCGGCGTCGCGCTCATGGTCGAGTGCCTCACCGACAACAAGAACCGAGCCGCGGCGGAGGTGCGCACCGCGCTCTCGCGCAACGGCGGCACGCTCGCCGACCCCGGCTCCGTCGCCTACAACTTCACGCGAAAGGGCGTCATCTCGATCGAGGCGACCGATTCGGTCGACGAGGACGCGATCCTCGAGGCGGTCATGGACGCCGGCGTCGAGGACGTCAAGAACCACGGCGTCGGCTTCGAGGTCATCACCGACCCCTCGCAGCTCGTGCCCGCCCGCGAGGCGCTTCAGGCGGCCGGCATCGACTACGACTCGGCCGAGGTCGAGTTCGTGCCGAACCTCCAGATCGAGGTCGACCTCGAGACCGCACGGAAGGTCGAGCGCCTCATCGACGCGCTCGACGATCTCGACGACGTGCAGAACGTCTTCTCGAACGAGGACATCCCGGCCGAGGTGCGCGCGCAGCTCGACGAGGAGTAGCCGGCGCCACGTCATGAGAGTCCTCGGGATCGATCCCGGCCTGACCCGCTGCGGCTTCGGCATCGTCGACGTCGCGCCCGACCGATCCGCCCGGCTCGTCGACGTCGGGGTCATCCGGACGGATCCCGCCGAGTCGATCGAGCGCCGGCTCGTCGTCATCCGAACCGGGATCGACGCACTCCTCGACGCCCACGCGCCGGCCGCGGTCGCGATCGAGCGCGTGTTCTCGCAGCACAACGTCCGCACCGTCATGGGCACGGCCCAGGCGGCCGGCATCGCGATGGAGCGGGCCGCGGCGCGCCTCATCCCCGTCGGGCATCACACCCCGAGCGAGGTCAAGGCCGCGGTGACCGGCTACGGGAGTGCCGACAAGCGCCAGGTCGCCGCGATGGTCCAGCGCATCCTGGGCCTTGACGCGCCCCCGAGCCCCGCCGACGCGGCCGACGCGCTCGCCCTGGCGCTCTGCCACGCCTGGCGAGGCGAGGCCGTGCCGTCGACCGGATCCGACACGGCCCTCACACCGGCGCAGCACGCCTGGCGCGAGGCCGAGCGCGCCGCGAGATCCACACGGCCGCGAGAGCGGTGAGGCCGAT
>Ga0182744_1000733_pt1 | contig 30116 bp, 25 predicted proteins | sample eDN3rd30CKraftMG_FD_128525 | JGI IMG/M metagenome (GOLD analysis project Ga0182744, IMG submission 128525) | Enriched Miracle-Growth compost microbial communities from Emeryville, California, USA - eDNA 3rd pass 30_C Kraft MG (version 2) (version 2) ... | reverse complement strand
TCGACGTTGAACTTGGGCAGCCAGATCATCTTCGCGCCCGCCAGCAAAGCTCCGTGCGACGCCACGAACAAGCCGTGCACATGGAAGATGGGCAGCATATGCAGCAATACATCGTCCTGGCGCCATCCCCAATAATCCTTCAGCACCAGCGCGTTGGACGAAAGGTTGCGGTGGCTGAGCATGGCGCCCTTGCTGCGCCCCGTGGTGCCCGAGGTATAGAGTATGGCCGCCAGGTCGTCCGGGCCGCGCGCCACGGTCTGGAATTCATCGCCCTGGCTGGCGGCCGCCACCGGCAGGCTGCCGCTGCCGTCATCGTCCAGCGTATAGACATGGGCCGTGCCGGCCTTGTCCGCCAAGGGGCGTATCCACTCCAGGTTGCGGCTGTCGCAGACCACCACCGCCGGTTCGGCGTCCGTAAGAAAGTATTCGATCTCGGCGGACCGATAGGCCGTGTTCAAAGGCAGATACACCAGGCCCGCCCGCAAGGTTGCCAGATAAAGCATCAAGGCCGCGGGGGATTTTTCGACCTGGACGGCCACGCGGGAGCCCGCCGGCAGGTTCAGGGCGTGCAGCAAGTTCGCGAGCCGCGCGCTCATTTCCTCGATGTCGTTCCAGCTGTACTGCTGGTCCGGAGTCTCGATGGCTGTTTGCGAGCGGTCCGCCGGGAAGCCCGACGCGAGCAAAGCGTATAGATTGGCGTTGCCTTCCAAATCAATCTCCTGAAAAAGCCGGCTTTTCTCCGGCCAAAAAAGCCCGCACGCCTTCGCGATGATCGCGGCTCTGGGCATAGCCGAACAGTGACCGAAGCTCCGCCTCGGTCAATGGTTCGGGCCGCGCGCACAAACGGGCTATCGTCCTTTTATTGATGCGGGCCGCCAATGGCGCGCCCGCGGCTATTCTCCGCGCCGTACCCATGACGTCGGCGGCCACCTCCGCGTCCGGCACGATGCGCGTCAACAAACCCTTGGCCAACGCTTCATCGGCCCCGAACACCCGCCCTTCCAGCAGGATTTCCGTGGTGGCGGCCCGGCCGGCCAGGGCCAGCAAGCCGCGCATTTCCTCCGGAGCCATGGGGAAGCCCAGGCGGTTGATCGGCACGCCGAAGCGCGAGGAGCGGCCCGCTATGCGCAGATCGCACTGGCTGGCGATTTCCAGCCCGCCGCCGACGCAGACGCCATCGATCTGCGCCAGCACCGGATGCATGCAGGACCCGATGGCTTCGAGAGCCGGCGCGATGATCTGCATGTGATAGCGCAGCACGCCATCCAGATCGGCACGCGCTTCGGGAAACTCGCGTATGTCCGCGCCCGCTGCGAAATTCCCCCCATCGCCGCGCAGCACGACGCAGCGCAGGTCCGTCCTTTCCCCCAGTTGGGTGAATACACCTTGCAACGCCTGCCACATGGCAATGCTGATGGCATTCAGGCGCCCGGGGTTGCTGAGCGTGACCAGGGCGATGGGCCCCTCGTACTCCAACGCAACCGTGCCGGGCACGGCGGCCGGCGATCCGGCGGCCGGCGATCCGGCGGCCGGCGATCCGGCGGCCGGCGATCCGGCGGCCGGCGACCCGGCGGCCGGCGACCCGGCGGCCGGCGATCCCGGCGGCGCCGCAGTGTTCACAGCCATCGCAGGTTCAATCCCATTTTCGGTTTGCCCGCCGCCAATTGCGCCAGGTTGTCATCGAGCTGGTCGAGCTCGTACAGATAATTGACCATCATGCCGCAAGACTGCGCCATGCCCTTCGCCGAGCAGTCGGCGGCCCAGTTCATGCGCTCGATGCGCGCGCCGTTGCCCAAATGGAAGCGTGCGACCGGATCGATGGGCTGGCCGTTTTTCATGGTTTTCAGGTATTGGACGGCAAGGCGCAGGCCTGTGCGCTGCACCGCATCGGATGCCCGCCCCGCGGCGGCAGCCTGCAGGCGTTCGACCCATTTCTGGCCGGCGCCCGCGTCGTCCTGCGCTTGCTGCTTGTCGGCCTTGTCATGCAGCAGGGCTTGCATGGCCTTGCCGTCCTGCTTGCTCAGCCAGTCCACGAAACCGGGTATGGGCGACAGCGTCGCGAACCCCTTCAAGCGGGGCAATTCGCGCAGCAATTCGTCGATCACCCGCTTCAGAAGAAAATTGCCGAAACTGATGCCTCTGAGGCCGGGCTGGGTGTTGGATATGGAGTAGAAAATCGCCCAGCGCGCCTTGGCCGGATCACCGGGCGGCACTTGCGGATCCAGCAGCACCTGCACATTGCCCGCCATCTGCTCGGCGAATGCGACCTCGACGAAGATGAGAGGCACGTCGCTCATGCGGGGATGGAAGAAAGCATAGCAGCGGCGATGCTCCGCGACGCGATGGCGCAATTCGTCCCACGAACGGATTTCGTGCACGGCTTCGTACTGGATCAGCTTTTCGAGCAAGGAGGCGGGCGAATCCCAGTTGATGGGCCGCAATTCCAGCATGCCGACGTCGAACCAGCTGGCAAGCAAGCCTTCCAGTTCGCGTTCCAGCGGGCTCAGGCCAGCGACCTGGTTGCGCCAGCGCAGCATGTCGGCCCGCAAGTCGACGAGCAGCCTGAGGCTTTCAGCCTGAGCGTACAGGCGGCGGAACAGGCGCAGGCCTTGATCGCCGCGCGGCTCCAGGCCGGCGCTGGCCTGCGCGAGCCCGGCCAGCAGGCTGCGGCGCTCCTTGGCGTCCGCCGCGGCATAGCGCGCGCTCCATTGCTTGGCGAAGCGATTGGCGGCCACATCGGTCAGCCGGGCGGTAAACAGCGGCAGAATGTCGGACGGCGCGAAAGAGTGATCGCGTTCCAGCCATTTCCCCAGGCGCGCCATCAGGCCGCGGCTTTCCTTTTCCTCGTCTTTGCGGGTTTCTTTCGCCGCGCTCTTGGCGTCGGGTTTCCGGATGACAGCCACTTCGTTCCTGGAGCTTGCCGGTGTGGGAGCGCGCACGGCGCTGGGTGTATCGCTTATCTGCATAGTCAGTCTCCTGAGTCGTGCGTGGCGGGTTCCGCCGCCGATGCGGCTTCCGGCGCGCCGGCCTGCTGGGCCAAAATATGGAGCGCATCGAGCTGGCGCATGAGATGCCGGCGTGTCAGCGCCTCGGCGCCTTCGGGGTCGCGGGCCTTGAGCGCGGCGAAAATGGCCAGGTGCTCGGCGCAGGATTCCGCAAGGCGGCCCGGCAGGACCAGGCTTTTGTGACGCGACAGGCTGAGCACCTTGCGCAAGCTGTCCACCAGGTCGGACAGCCAGCGGTTGTCGGCCAGGTCCTGGACGGCCTCGTGTATCAGCGCATTGGTGGCGTAATATTCATCGATGTTTCCCGCCTGGGCGTGCTCTTGCAGGCGCTGGTGCAAGGGTTCCAGGCGAAGCAGATCCTGAGCGCTCGCCTTGCGCGCGGCCTCGTAGGCGCAGCGCCCCTCGAGCATGGCCATGAGGGGAAAGATTTCGTCCACGTCGCGGCCGGAAAGTTCATTGACGAAACAGCCGCGCCGCGGTTCCAGCCGCAGCAGCCCTTCGGCCACCAGCACTTTCAAGGCCTCGCGCAGCGGCGTCCTGGAAATGCCCAATGCCGCGGTCAGGCGCGGTTCGTCTATCCATTCTCCGGCCTTCAGTTCGTTGGCCTGTATCATCGCCCGCAGGCGATCGGCCACCTCTTGGTACAGCACCTGCTGGACGATGCGCGTAGCCATGCCGGCTCCTGTTTCGATTTCCTATAATTCATAATTATGAATATTTGGGAAAATAAAACAAGCCCCTTTTCCCTGATTCGATGAATTATTCATAAGGCGGCCCGCCGACGCCAGGCCCAAGGCGATCCCCCGCCCCGCCCACTCGGGAACCATTCCGCAGGCGGGGATACCGCCGCCTGATGCCTCGCGGGTGAAGCCCCCATTCCGCCCAAGCCCATGCCCCATAAGCCTATAAGGTATAAGCGTCCGGCCCGAAAAATGAAAGGGCGTATGATGCAGACTATCGTTTTTACCGGCGGGCGCCACGTTCGCCGCAAGCTGGAGCCTACGCAATGACATCCTGGGCGCAACCCGAACAAGCTCATGCCGCCGAATGGCATGACGAGACCACTGTGCTGCACGGCGACGCCGCGCTGGCGACGGATTCCTCCGTATCGCCGCCCATACATTACACGGCGACCTTCAAGGCCGGCAGCGCCGAAGAATTCGCCGACATGGCCAACACAGCCAGGCATCCGGGCTTTTACACTCGTTACGGCAACCCGGTGCACAAGCGCGTAGAGGCGATCCTGGCGGAACTGGAAGGCACGGAAACCGCCCTGCTCATGGCTTCCGGCATGGGCGCGGTCAGCACCACCATACTCGGCCTGGTCGAACGCGGCGACCACGTCATCGCCCAGCAGCGCCACTACATGAGCACCTCCAAGCTGTTCGAGGAAGTATTGCCGCGCTTCGGCGTGCAAACCACCATCGTCGACCAGGCCGACCTCGGCGCTCTGGAAGCCGCCATACGGCCCGAAACCCGCTTGATCATGGTGGAAACTCCCGTCAATCCCACCCTGACCTTGACCGACCTGCAAGCCGTGGCGCGCCTGGCGCGTCCGCGCGGCATCCTGACCGTGGCCGACAACACGTTCGCCTCGCCGCTCAATCAGCGGCCGCATGCCCTGGGCATAGATGTGGTGGTTCACAGCGCCACCAAGTATTTCGGCGGCCATCATGACTTGACCGCTGGCGCCGTGTGCTGCAGCCAGGAATTGGCGGAACGCATCTGGGCCATGCATGTCACGCTCGGCGCGGTGCTGTCGCCCATGGATGCCTGGCTGCTGCTGCGCGGCCTGCGCACGCTCCCCTTGCGCATGGAGCGCATCAACGCCAACGCGTTGGCGCTGGCGCGCTGGCTGGAAAGTCGCGGCGAAATCGAACAGGTGTTCTATCCTGGGCTGGAAAGCCATCCCCAGCACGCGCTGGCCTTGCGCCAAATGAAAGGCTATGGCGCGGTGATCGCCTTTTCCATCAAAGGGGGATTCGACGCCACCAGCCGCTTTGTGTCGTCGCTCAGGCTGGCCACCCATGCCGTCAGCCTGGGCGGCGTCGAAACGCTGGCCGTCCATACCGCCGCCATGTGGGCCGGCACCATGACCGAGGCGCAGATGACCGCGGCCGGCATAGAACCGAACTTCATACGCATGTCCGTGGGCGTCGAACATATCGACGACCTGAAGCGGGACCTGGAACAGGCTTTGTCCGGTCTGGCGTAGCCCTGCCGCGGCCGGCATGGCCGGCCGGCGCGCGTGCCGCGCAGGGCACATATCGATACATCGCGACAGCGCTATGTTACATATTCGAAGGGCTTGAGCCTGCGCAAGAGCATCACCGCAAGCAGGCTCAAGCTGAACACGCAGGCAGCGGTCGCCGGAATGGCCCACCAGGACGAAACGCCGCCGCCCATCAGCCCCGTAGTCTCCTCAAGAAGATTCAGCACGAAAATGTGCACGCAATAGACACCTAGCGTGCAAGCGGCCACGCCCCGGATCGGGCCGGAAAAGTCCTGCGCCTTGGTGCCCAGGCCATACAGCACATTGAAGGCGCACACCGACGAGGCCAGCACAAAAGGGGACAGGTAGTCGTAGAAAAGCGCGTCCGGCTCGCCGGCATGCAGCGAATAGAGATAGGTCGCCGCCATGGCCAACGTGCTGAAAACCAGGAAGAGGCACAGGCTCCAGGACCAGTAGCGGCGCTTGTCCGCTTGCTTCGCCCACGCCTCTTGCACATAGGCGCCCAGGAACAAATAGCCGGCCAGGCCGACGAAAGGCCCCACCCCGTAGACCCGCAAAGGATCGGCTTCTATCTCGAGCACGGCGCCCACGGTGGGCCAGGCCGACACCGCCGCCCAGATAGCCAGGTACAGCCTTTTTTCGCCCGGCCGGGCGCCGTTCCATATGCTGCGCAAAAAGGGCACGAACAGATAAATGCCCACGATGGCGTACAAATACCAGAGATGGAAAACCACCGGCCCGTTCGCCAGCGCTTTCATCCACTCCAGGGCGGCCCCGTAATGCTCGCCGTTCCAGGTGTTCCAGGCCATGTAGAACAAGGACCAGAACAACAAAGGCGGCAGCACGCGCACAAAGCGCTTCTTGAAAAACTCCGGCATGGGCTCCTGCCTGCGCAGCAGCAATACGCCCGTGATCATCAGGAACAGCGGCACGCAGCTGCGCGTCAAGGCATCGTAGAAATTGCTGGCCCACCACTGCTCATCGAAAACATTGAAATTCACCGCCGCCACGTGCAGCAGCACGACCATGAAACAAGCGCCCACCCTGGCTGTGTCCATGGCCGTGCTGAAACCGCGCTGATTGCCCTGCATGCTTCCTCCTGCTTGCGGGCCGGCCCGTCCGGCCCCTTACCTGACCATAGAAGTAACATGCACGCCGCTGCCCAAAGCAAGCGGCCGCATCGGAATATATCTAAAAGCAACGATATCGCGCGGCGGGCGGCTCGGGCCGCATGCCCGCCATGCGCTTGATTGCCAATCGCTCGATCAGCCGATCGCCCGTACAACCCGGAGCCCGCGGCTTGCACAGCCAGCGGCCGACGCCCCGAATTGCTTTACACTAGAACGCTGGAATTTCCCGATCAGGCATATATGGCGGACACACAAGACATCGGCCCCCAACCCGACAAGCCCACCCTGCTTTACCCCTGCGGCGAACCGCCTGCAAGCGGCGCCGCCTGCGAGGTGGCGCCCGGCGTGTTATGGATACGCATGCCCATGCCGTTTGCGCTCACCCACATCAATTTATGGGCGCTGGAAGACGGCGAGGGTTGGACCATCGTCGACACCGGCCTGCAAAGCGGCGAAACGGCCGCGGCATGGCAAGCGCTGCTGCCGGGCGCGCTGCGGAACAAGCCTGTAACGCGTGTGCTGGTTACGCATATGCACCCGGACCACGTCGGCATGGCGGGCTGGCTGACGCGCAAATTCCAGTGCCGGCTCTGGATGACGCGCCTCGAATATCTGACCTGCAGGACCCTGGTCGCCGATACTGGCCGCGCCCCGCCCGAGGACGGCCTGAGCTTCTATCGCACAGCGGGCTGGGGCGAAGATTCCATCGAGCGCTATCGCGCGCGTTTCGGCAGCTTCGGCAAAATGATGCACGCCCTGCCCGACAGCTATCGCCGGATCCATGGCGGCGAAACGCTGCGCATAGGCAGGCACGACTGGACTGTCGTCGTCGGCAACGGCCATTCGCCCGAGCATGCCTGTTTTTATTGTCCGGACTTAAAGCTGCTGATTTCGGGCGACCAGGTGTTGCCCCGCATTTCGTCCAATGTGTCGGTCTTTCCCACGGAGCCCGATGCGGATCCCCTGACGGACTGGATGAATTCGCTGGAAAGATTGAAGCGCTGCGTGCCGAACGATGTGCTGGTGCTGCCGGCGCATAACGAACCGTTCAAAGGGCTGCACGAACGCCTCGATTACCTGGCGGACAGCCAGAATCACGCCTTGCGCCGCTTGCAACACGCGCTGCGAGAGCCCAAACGGGCCATCGATGTATTCACCGAGCTGTTTTCCAGGCCCATTCCCCCGGAAGACCATGGCCGCTTCAACCTGGCCACCGGGGAAAGCATCGCCCACCTGAATTATCTATTGCAGCGCGGCGCGGCGAAAGTCCATACCGATGAACAAGGCGTGAAGTGGTATAGCGGCGCTTAGATACATACCCTTAGCGCTTCAGTTGCACGGACTTGTACTCCAGGAATTCTTCCAGCCCGTACCTGCCCAGCTCACGCCCATAGCCCGACTGTTTATAGCCGCCGAACGGCGCCAGCATGTTGAATTCACCGCCATTGATATCGACCTGCCCGGTGCGCAGACGCGCGGCCACGCGCAGTGCGGCATCCTGATCCGCAGACCACACCGCGCCCGCCAGGCCGAAGGGGGTGCCGTTGGCGATATCCACCGCTTCGTCTTCACTGCGATAGGTAAGGATGGCGAGCACCGGCCCGAAAATTTCTTCTTGAGCTATGGTGCTGGACGCGGCCACTCTGCCGAATACGGTAGGCTGCACGTAATAGCCTTGTTTCAGGCCCTTGGGGGCGTCGGGGCCGCCCAGCAGCAATTGCGCCCCCTCTTCCAGCCCTTTGCGGATATAGGCTTGCACACGCTCGCGCTGCGTGGCGGAAATCAGCGGCCCCATGGTGGTGGCCTTGTCGAAAGGGTCGCCCAGCACGTATTTGGCCGCTTCCTCCGCCGCCATGCGCGCAACCTCGTCGTATTGCGATTCATGCACCAGCAGCCGCGTATGCGCGCTGCAGGTCTGCCCCGCGTTCATGAAGCATGAGGCGACAGTGCCCTTCACCGCCGCGGCCAAATCGGCGTCTTTCAGAAGTATGGCCGCGGATTTGCCGCCGAGCTCCAGCGAGACCCGCTTGACCGTGGCCGCCGCGAGTTCGGCCACCCGTTTTCCCGCCCGTGTGGAGCCGGTGAAGGACACCATGTCCACATCCGGACTGCGCGCCAGGGCCTCGCCGACAACAGGTCCATCGCCCGTGACCAGATTGAATACGCCCGGTGGCAAGCCCACCGACTCGATGATTTCGGCCAGGATGAATGCGTTCAGCGGCGCGACCTCGGACGGCTTCAGGACGACGGTGCATCCCGCCGCCAGCGCTGGGGCCACCTTGGCCGCAATCTGGTGCAAGGGATAGTTCCATGGCGTGATGCAAGCCGCCACCCCCACCGGCTCGCGCAGCACTACGGAATTGCCCACCTGCTCGCGCCATTCGAAATCGGGCAGCATCTTTGCGTAGGAGGCGAAAGTGTATCGAGGCGACCCGGCCTGTATCTTGACGGCCTGCTCCAAGGGCATGCCGACTTCATGCGCGATGACCTCGCCTATCTCGGCGCTGCGCGCTTTCAGTTGCGCCTGAATGGCGTCCAGGCAGGCGGCGCGCCGCGCGGGGCCGGAGGCGGCCCAGCCGTCGAAAGCCCGGCTCGCGGCTTGAACGGCCTGCTCGACATCCTGCGCCGAGCCCGCGGGAATCCGGCCGATGACGGCTTCCGTCGAAGCGCTTTCGACGTCTATCATGTCGCTTGTCGATGGCCGTACCCAGCGCCCGTCTATGAACAGCTTGTCATGAACCCTCATACCACTTGCTCCTCGATGATTGAAATGCCGGGCGCCGGCGGCTTGCGCCGCAAGGCCCGTTCAGGAAGCCACCGGCTCTTGTATCTGGGCCGCCAATAAGGACAGCATCCTGCGAAAGGGGCCGGGATCGGCGATGCCCCTGACCAACAGCAAAGCGCCCTCGACCCTGCAGACGGTGTCTTCCGCACGCTGGCGGGCGGCCCGCCTGGGCAGGCCCAGGTCGACCAGCGTGTCGGTAAGCGCATTGATCCATTCAAGCAGGCCGCGCTTGATGTGCGGGTGAAAAATGGCCGGCGTCGCGCTCATGGCCAGTACGCCCAGCAGGCAGGACTCCTGGCCCTTGCAATAATAGGCATCCAGATTGCGCAGCATCTGCGCGATGCGCGCCCCGGCGCTGGCCTGCGACCGCAGGGGCTGTATCACCTGCTCGGTAAACAGCGCGTTGGCCCGTTCGATGACGGCCATGGCCATCTCTTCCTTGCCGTTCGGGAAATGATAATAAAGGCTGGCCTTGCTCAGGCCCGATGCCTTCGAAAGCCTGGCCAGCGATGCGGCCTCGTAACCTTCGTCGCGAAACACCTTGGCGATGCGGTCCAGCACCTCATCGCGTACAGCCATGCCCTCTGCCATAGATCATTCCTTTTCCGCCCATCTTGCCAGGCGCCATGCAACCGCCTGCGCCGATTCGAATATGCTTATTCTTCGATGATTATATACCGATCGTTCGGTAAAAAAGCATTGACAGAAAAAAATGAAGCGCTTAATCTATGCCGACCTATACCGAACGTTCGGTATAAAAACTATAAGCGCAACCCTCAGGAGACAAGACATGTCCACTCAACAAGCGAAGAAAGCACGCAGCTTCGGATCCGCCGGCGTCAAAACCGTCGCGGCCATGGTTCTACTGGGCGTGTTCACGGCAGCAGCCGGGCAGGCCAGGGCGGATACCGTCAAGCTGAAGTTCGCCGACTGGCTGCCCCTATCCCATTACACGCTGACCGAGGGCGTCAAGCCCTGGATGGAAGCCACCACCAAAGCCTCGAATGGCTCGATACAGTTCGAATACTATCCCGCCCAGCAAATCGGCAAGGCCAAAGACATGGCCACGCTGGCCCAGTCAGGGGTGGCGGACATCGTCCACCTTTCTCCCGCCTACATCTCCGAAAAATTCCCGCTGTCCGGCGTGGCGGAGCTTCCCGACCTGTTCGACAATACGTGCGCCGGCAACAAGGCGCTGATGACCTTGCTGCGGCCCGGCGGCTTCCTGGCCGACCGGGAATACAAGCCATTGGGGCTGCGCGTGTTGTGGGCCATGACTTACGCGCCCTACGCCATCGTCACCACCAATAAAAAAGTCACGACGCTGAATGACCTGCACGGCTTGAAGATGCGCACGGCGGGCGGGGCCATGGACATTACCGCAAGCCAGGTGGGCTCCGTTCCCATCAAGATGACAGGGCCCGATGTGCTGCCCTCCCTGCAGCGCGGCACCCTGGACGGCATGTTCGTCACCCTGCTCAGCCTGTATCCCTTCGACTGGCAAACCGCGCTCAAGTACATGACGACCAATGTCAGCACCGCGAGCTTCATATCCGTGTTCGCGATCACCGACCGCGGCTGGAAAAAACTGTCGCCCGAACAGCAGGCCACTCTCACCAAGACCAGCGAAGAAGCCGTCCGGAACATCTGCAATTGGGTGGACAAAACCAATAAAGACATCGTCGAACGCTTGAAGAAAGACGGCATGCAGGAAGTGCTGATGAGCGATGCGGAAAAAGCCAAGCTGGGCGAGAAGCTGGCCGAAACCAGGAAACGCTGGGCGAGCTCCCTGGATCAACTGGGCAAGCCGGGAACCGAAACACTGAAGCGCTACCAGGACGCCTTGTAAATGGCAGCGCCCGGGCGCATGGCCGGCCCGGGCCTCTCCGCCGCAGAGCCTTGCCTGCGCCGCTATGCACCGCACAGGCAAGAGGCCGGCCGCGGCGCGCCGCCACCTTCAGTTCTCGAGTGAACCCTATGCACAAGATTCTAGACCGCATCGACGCATGCCTGAATGTCATCGATGCAACGCTGATGTTCTTCGCCGTGCTGTGCCTGTGCGCCATAGGCTTGTTGACCACCGCCGACGTCGCCATGCGCTATGCCTTCAACAGCCCTTTTACCTTCGCCTTCGATCTGACTTCGATGTATTTGTTCCCGGCCAGCGTTCTGCTGGTACTGTCCGACGTCTTCCGCAAGAACGAGAACATCGATATCGACCTGCTTTCCCGCCGCCTGCCCTTGCGCCAGTGGCGCCTCTTCTCGCTGCTGGGGGGCCTGGCGGCCTGCGCGATCTTCGCCGTCATCGCGGCGCTGTATGTGGGCAAGACCATCCATGCCTATGAAGTCAATGAAATCACCTTTGGCGCCATCAACTGGAAGGTGTGGCCGGCGCAGGCCATTGCGGCTGTCGGCTTTTCTTTCCTGTCGCTGTCGATACTGTTCCGTTCCCTTCAACATATAGCCGGCGTCTCCGAACGCCCGGTGTCCGGCGGCCTGGCCGAATAGGGGCTACTCATGACTGTCGCCATCACACTAGCGCTGCTATTTGTTCTGCTCGCCCTGGGCATACCCGTCGCATTCACGCTGGCCATTGCAGGGGCCGCGGGGCTGCTGATGGTCGGCGGGCCGACCCTGCTGTACGGCATACTGGAATCGGCTCCGCTCTCGGCCCTGGACAGCTTCGAGTTCATCACCATTCCCATGTTCATCCTGATGGCGCAATTGCTGACCATCAGCGGCATCGCCGACAATCTTTTCAGCGCCGCCGCGGTCTGGCTGGGCCGAATCAAAGGCGGGCTGGCCATCGCCACCGCGATAACCGGGGCGGCCTTCGGCGCGATCTCGGGGTCCAGCACCGCATCGGCCGCCACACTCTCGTCGACCAGCATCCCGGCCATGATGCAGCAGGGCTACGAGCGCAAGTTCGCCAGCGGGGTCGTCGCCATATCCGGCACCCTGGCCATGCTGATCCCGCCCAGCATCGCCATCGTCTTCTATGGGCTGCTGAGCGGCGCCAGCATCGCCAAGCTGCTTATCGCCGGTGTCATTCCGGGCCTGGTGGTCACCGCAGCCATTGCCTTGACGGTGATTTTTCTGGTGCATAGGGAACCTGCGCTGGCGCCCCATCGCCAAAAATATACCTGGCCCGAAAAGATTGCATCGCTGAAGGTCATCGGCCCTTTTTCACTGATCTTCGGTTTCGTTACGGGCTCCATCTACATCGGCCTGGCGACCCCGGTCGAAGCCTCGGTGTTGGGGGCGTTCAGCTCCATGGTGTACGCCATGGTCCTGCGGCGGCTCACCTGGCGCAATTTCTACCAGGCGGCCGTATCCACGGCCCGCACCACGGCAATGATCGCGCTCGTGCTGATCTGCGCCCAGATCTTCAGCTACTTCCTGACGCTCACCCAGACCACGCAATCCCTGATCCAGATGGTGGGCGATTCGGGCTGGCCGTCCTGGATGATATTGCTGAGCATCATTGTGATCTACCTGGCGCTGGGCTGTCTGCTGGACTTGATTTCCACGCTGATTCTCACGGTGCCCGTGGTGCTGCCCATCGTGATGGCGCTGGGCTACGACCCCATCTGGTTCGGCATCGTCGTCATCGTTACCGCGGAAGTCGGCATGATCACGCCGCCAGTCGGCCTGAATGTGTTCGTGGTGTCCAAGTACACCAATATCGCCGTCGTCGATGTATTCCGCGGGGTGGCGCCCCACTTCTATGCGCACCTGCTGGTCATCGCGCTGCTTTGCGTGTTTCCCGGCATCATCATGTGGCTGCCCAATCTCATGGGCTGACGCGCAAGTAGACCACGCCACTTCATCTGAACTTTTTTCGGAGCACTCATGTCCAGCCCACTAGTAAACATCGAGTATGAAGGCACGATCGCCCGCGTGCGCATGAACCGCGAAGACAAGCGCAACGCCCTGAACGTGGCGCTCATAGAACAACTGAACGAAGCCGCGCACGAACTGGGCAAGCGTCGCGACGTGAAGGTGGTCCTGCTGTGCGGAACGCCGAAATGCTTTTCCGCCGGGGCCGATTTGAACGACCCCTTGCAGTTCGATCCGGCGCTGACCCTGGCGGACAAGCGCCACTATGCCCTGCTGGGCGCCAATACCGCCCTGGCATGGGAACAGCTGCCGCAGCTTACCGTCGCCGCCGTCGAACGCTATGCCATCGGCGGCGGGCTTGGGCTGGCCCTGGCCTGCGATTTTCGCGTCGCCGGCCGCAGCGCCTTTCTCTGGGTGCCGGAAGTGCAAATCGGCGCCAACTACGGCTGGAATACAGTGCCGCGGCTCATCAGCCTGGTCGGTCCCGCCCGCGCGCGGCGCATGATCCTGCTCGCGCAACGCATACAGGCGCCGCAAGCGCTGGACTGGGGCCTGGTGGACGAAGTCGTGGACGATGGCTCGACGGAAGCCAAGGCCATGGAACTCGCGCAAGCCCTCGATGCCATGCCCAGCATGGCGCTCGCGGTCAGCAAGCGGGCCATCAATGCCGTCGCCGGCGCGCTGACGCAAATCTCCAGCCATGGCGACATGGAGCAAGTCCTGCTTTGCTTCAACGACTGGAGCCGGGAAAAAACCGGACACAAGGGAAACCCATGACAGCCGTTCATGCTTTTGCCAGCCTTGCCGAGTTCGCCGGCGACACGGCGCAAAACCATCCCGGCCGGCTTGCGCTCGCTTCCGAGCACACGCAATACACCTACGGCGAACTGGCCGAGCGTGTGCGCCTGCTCGCCAGCTTCCTGCTCGACCTGGGGGTACAGCCAGGCGATCGCATCGCCGTCCTGACGACGCCCAGGGCGGACTCCTATCTGCTGTTCCTTGCCATGAATGCCATTGGCGCCGTCTGGCTGGGGCTCAATCCACGCTATACCCTGCCCGAAATCAGGTATGTGATGGACGACGCCCAGCCCCGGTTCCTGTTCTTCATCGCCAGCTTCCGGGACAGGGATTACCTGGAATTCGCAAGCGCATTGAAGCAGGACTGCGCGTATCTGGAAGCCATGTTCTGCCTGGATGGCGACGCCTCGGCGGCGGAGCCGCTGCAAAAGGCGCTATTCTCCGTACGGGTGAGAGGCGAGCGCTACGAAGACATTCTCGCCCCTGGCCCGCGCGCCGACTACCCGGCCATGCTGGTGTACACATCCGGGTCGACCGGCAAGCCCAAGGGGGCGATGCTGAGCAACGGCGCCATGGTGCGCCGCAGCCTCAATCAATTGGCGCAATGGCCGGTATCGGACTACCCGCGCTTGTACAACCCTTATCCCATGAATCACATCGGCAGCATGCATTGGGTCTCTTCCTATGGCATCGTCGGAGGGGGCGCCATCCATTTCCGCGAGAAATTCGAGGCGGACGATGTGCCGGATCTGGTTCAAGAGCATGGCATCAATGTGCTGGAGTTTTTCCCCACCATGTACAAAATGGTGCTCGATTCCCCGCGCTTCGACCCCGCGAAGTTCGGGTCCATACAGTGGCATATTTTCTCGGGCGCGCAAATGCCCATGGAACTGCTCAGGATACTGGACACCATGCCGGGCGAGATCGGGACATCCTACGGCATGACGGAAACCTGCGGGTCGGTCACTTATGCGGCGCCCGGCACCAGCCTGGATGTGCTGGCCGTAACGATAGGGCGCTCCATGCCCGAAGGCGAAGTCCGGGTAATGGGGCCGAACGGCGACTCATGCCATGAAGGCGAGATCGGCGAAATACAGGTCCGCGCGGAGTCGTGCACCAAAGGCTATATCAACCGGCCCGAAGCCACCAAGGCGGCTTTTACGAGCGACGGCTGGTTCAAGACCGGCGATCTGGCCGAAGTCATGGCCGGCGGCAATCTGCGCTTTGTCGGCCGCAACACGGATATGTTCAAGTCGGGTGGATTCAATGTCTATCCGCGGGAAATAGAGCTGGCGCTGGAAGCCCATCCCTCCGTACTGCAAGCCGCCGTCATCGGCGTTCCCCACCCGCTGTTCGGCGAGGTGGGGTATGCGGTCGTCAGCCTCAAAGCCGGCGCCGAGGAGGACGTGGAGCTTCTCAAGGAATGGTGCCGCGCTTGTCTGTCCGATTACAAGCGGCCCAAGCATATCGAGATCCGTCCGGAACTTCCCCTGTTGCCCGTAGGCAAGGTGGACAAGGTTTTACTGAAGCAACAGCTCGGCGACGCATTCAAGGCGCCGCTGCGAACCACCGCGTGAAGGCCTTGGCGCCACGCATAAAGACGCTCATCCTCAACATGTCGGGAGATTACCGTGAGCATACTGACCGAAGTCATCGATAAAGTCCTGCTGGTGACCATAGACCGGCCGCAAGCCATGAACTCCCTCGATCCTTCAACCGATCAAGAGCTGTCCGACGCCTGGCAGATGTTCGAAGACCGCGACGATCTGCTGGCCGCGGTGCTGACCGGTTCGGGAACGAAAGCCTTTTCGGCGGGCGCCGATCTGAAGACCATGCTGCCCGGCTTTCGCAACAAGGTTCTCGCGGGTGAAAAAAATCTCGATTGGGCTTTCGGCGGCGGCTTGGCGCGCGGACGCATCCTGGAAAAACCCGTCATCGCCGCCGTGAACGGCCACTGCCTGGCCGGCGGCCTTGAAATGGCGCTGGCCTGCGATATCCGCATATGTTCCCCCAACGCCACATTCAGCCTGGCCGAAGCCTTGTGGGCCATTGCGCCGGGCGCGGGGGGGACCCAGCGCCTGCCGCGCGCCATCCCCCTGAGCATGGCCATGGAAATGCTGCTGACCGGCGACCCCATAGACGCCGAGACGGCTCTCCGGACGGGCCTGGTCAACCGCATCGTGGACCAGGCCGAGCTCAAGGACTCGGCGCTGGCGCTGGCGGCGAAAATCGCATCGCGGGGCCCGCTGGCCATCAAGGCCATCAAACGGCTGGTCCGCGCGAGCATCATGGATCCGCAGAATGGGCACCAGCTCGAGCTCGACACGTTCATCAGCCTGGTGCGAACCCGCGACGCCCAGGAAGGCTATTCGGCGTTCGCCGAGAAGCGCACGCCGGTCTATACCGGGCAATAAAAACGATGCTCATCGCGGCGCCGCGGGCGGCCAGGCCGCACACACACCCTGCTTTCATTTTCTCCACACCTCAGAAAAAGGCATGCTCATGTTGAACTGGAACGAATACCACTCTGAATTGATGAATCGCATCGGCGAACTGTCCGAACTCAGTCCCGATACCGTCAAAGGCTACGGCACTCTATCGGCCGCCGGCGGGAAAACCAACAGGCTGGACCCCAAGACCCGCGAACTGATCGCCATTGCGGTGGCCGTCACGACCCGCTGCGACGGCTGCATCGCCGTGCATTCCAAGAGGGCATTGGCGGCGGGCGCCGGTAGGGAAGAAATCTCGGAAGCCCTGGGCGTCGCCGTGGCTTTGAATGCCGGCGCGGCACTGGTGTATTCGGCCCGCGTCATGGATGCCCTGGGCGCCGAAGCTTGACGCCCGGCATCTCGCCATCCCGCCGCCCTTCATCGCCGGAGTGATGGCATACTACAAAAAAGGACGCTGAACTTCAGGGGACGAGCCATCGCAACACACATATCGCCGCCAGGCCGCCTGCGCCTGGACGCCCCGGTTCTGATCATCATCGTTGCAGAGCTGTTCTGCACTTCGCTCTGGTTCAGCGCCAACGGCATCACCGAATCCTTGCGCGCCGTCTGGCGTTTGGAGCCCGGCGATATCGGCTGGCTGACCAATGCCACGCAGCTGGGCTTCATCGCCGGCACGCTGGGCCTGTCCGCCACTCGCCTGGCGGACAGCTATCCCGCCAGCAGGATCTTCTTCGTCGCAAGCCTGGCCGGAGCGGCCGCCAACGCGGGCTTCGCCCTGCTGGCGCAAGGGCTGGCCGGCGCCATGGCGTTCCGTTTCCTGACCGGCGTCGCACTGGCCGGCATCTACCCCATAGGCATGAAACTCATCCTGTCCTGGACGCGCCACAACAGCGGGCTCGCCCTCGCCCTGCTCGTCGGCATGCTGACCTTGGGCACGGCGCTACCGCATGGCTTGCGCGCCATGGGTGCGAGCTGGCCCTGGCAGTCCATTATTCTCGCTTCATCGGCCCTGACCCTGGTCGGCGGCGCCGCCGTATATTGGCTGGCGGACGGACCTCATCTGAACACGGGCAAGGGCCCTCGCCCCGCCTTCGACTGGCGCAACGCGCTGGCCGCTTTCAAGGCGCCCGATTTCCGCGCCGCGGCTTTCGGCTACTTCGGCCATATGTGGGAACTCTATGCCTTCTGGACCATCGCCCCGCTACTGCTGTACAGCGTGCTGGGCGGCGCGGCCTCCCCCGCGGCCGTGTCCGGCTACAGTTTCCTGATCATCGCGGCCGGCGCCTTGGGCTGCATAGTGGGCGGCTTGCTGGTCGCCCATGTCGGCAGCGCGCGCGTCGCGTTTACCGCCCTGGCCGCTTCCGGAACGATGTGCGCACTATTCCCTTTGCTCGTGGATGGCCCCGCCATGCCGGCCATCTTCGCGCTGATGATATGGGGCGTCGCGGTGGTGGCCGATTCGCCGCAGTTCTCATCGCTGTCGGCCCAGGCCTGCCCGCAGGATTCGGTGGGCAGCGCCCTGGCCATACAAAACTGCATAGGGTTCTCGTTGACCTTGGCGGCCATTTATCTTGCCACCAGCCTGTACGCGGCCATGGGAGCCCAGGTGTCCTGGCTGCTGCTGCCCGGCCCTTTGCTGGGGCTGTACGCCATGCGCAGGCTGGTCTTCAGGCTAGAATGAATGCGTCGCAACACTGTGTTGCCTGGCTCGCCCTCGAAAAGGAAACATCCATGCTACGCCTCTTGCTGCTACGCCATGCCAAATCAGATCGCCCCGAAGGCGTCGCCGACCACGAACGGCCGCTCGCAGCGCGGGGCATCAGGCAAAGCGAAGCCATGGGCAGATACATGGCCGAACACGGCCTCGCGCCCGATCTGGCCATCGTATCCACGGCAAGGCGCACGCAAGACACATGGCGGCTCGCCGCGCCCGCCTTCAACGCCGCCATCCCCAAGCAGGACGAGCGCCGCATTTACGAAGCCACCGCTGGCGACATCCTGAAAGTCATCCAGGAAACCGATGCCGATAAAGCCGTCATCCTGCTGGTCGGCCACAACCCCGGCTTCGAGCAGCTCGCCGGCCATCTCGCCGGCCGCGGGCGCCCGCAAGCCCTCGCCAGGCTGCAAAAAGAATTCCCCACCGCCGGGCTGGCAGTCATCGATTTCCCGCTAACGGACTGGTCCGCCATCACCCCCGGCAGCGGCTACCTGGACCGCTTCGAAACGCTGGCGACGATCAGCAACTGAAGCGAGGCGGCCTCGTCCCGGCGACTGCTTCAGCTTGCGAGTTGAACTATCAGTTTCCCGATGAATGTTTCGCATTCGCCGACCTGCGCCACGTCGATGTATTCGTTGGGCTGATGCGCCTGGTCGATGGAGCCCGGCCCGCATACGACCACGGGCCAGCCATGCCGGCGGAACTGGCCGCCTTCGGTGGCATAGGGCACCACGCCGCAGCATGCGCAGCCCGACAAGCGCAGGGCGAGCCGCTGCGCCTCGTCGCTGCCTTCGTGCGTCAGCGGCGGCGCATCGGCGAGGACTTCCGTGGTGATGGAGACATGGGGAGAAATGGCTTTCATTGCCGGCAGCAGGCTGTCGGCGTATGCTTGGAAGCGGTCGAGATAATCGCGCCAGTCTTCGCCGGGCAGCACGCGGACGTCCCAGACGAAGGAGCATTCGCGCGAAATGATGTTCAAGGCGGTGCCGCCATGGACCACGCCCACATGGATGGTGGAAAAGGGCGGCACGAAGGGGCAGTCCGGATCCGCCCTGGCCTTGTTTTCGGCCATCATGTCGTCCAGGAAGGTGATCAGCCTGGCGGCGGTCATGACGGCGCTCACGCCGCGCTGCACCTGGCTGGAGTGCGCCTCGTGGCCGATGACGGTGGTGCGCGCGGCGGCGATGCCCTTGTGCGCCATGATGGGGGCCATGCTGGTCGGCTCGCCGACGATGACGGCTCCCGGCCTGGCGATTTCCGCGGCCATGCGTTCTATCATCGCGGGCGCGCCCACGCAGCCCACCTCTTCGTCATAGCTGAGCGCAAAATGTATGGGGCGCTTCAGCCCGGCGCGCAGCATGTCCGGCGCCATCGCCAGGCCGATGGCGATGAAGGACTTCATGTCGCAGGTGCCGCGCCCGTATAGTCTGCCGTCTTTTTCCGTCAGGACGAAGGGGACGGTGTCCCAGGGCTGGCCGTCCACCGGCACCACATCCGTATGCCCCGACAGCACCACGCCGCCCTCTATATCGGGCCCCACGGTGGCATACAGATTGGACTTCTTGCCGTCGGGACTTTTCACCAGCCGGCTTTGCACGCCATGGCCGGCCAGGTAGTCGCACACATAGTCGATCAAGGCCATATTGGAATTGCGCGACACGGTGTCGAAGCCCACCAGCCTGGCGATCATGTCTCGTGATTGCTGCTTCATGTCCTTTCCTTATGCATCAGCTTCCACAGAAGGCTGCATATTCAACGCCCCTGGGCCTTGCCGGACTCGGCGAAACTGGGCCCGCCAGGGTTGAGCCGGATGTCGCCGGCAAGCCGCGTCCAGGGCAGCAAGGCGGGGTCGATTTTCATGGACCCCGGCGCGATGGCCACCAGCACCCCGGACGCTATCGGTTCGAAGTCCGCCCTGAAATGCGTGGCGCTCTTGAGCACCAGGATTTTCTGCGCCGTCGGTTCGATGCCTACGAACCTGAACATTTCCTGGTCCGCCATCTGGGCCTTGTCGGTCGTGACTACGATGCGCACGCCGCCCCGGCGCAAGCAGGCCGAAGGCCCCAGCGCCATATGGATGCCCTTGTAATAAGGCCCTTTGGCCAAAAACCGGCCATCCGACAGGCTTTCCACCAGGTAGTCGCCATCGAAAGGCTCGTCTCCAGGCACGCCGGATTTGCCCCCCAGTTTCAGGCGCACGGTATGGCCCGCCCCGGCCTGGTGGGCCAGCGCCGCCGACTCCGGATCGACGATCAGGCCTATGGCCGCATCCTGCGCATCATGGGCAACCAAAGCGCGCAGCATGCCCGTCGTGTCCGAATCGCTGCCCGCCCCCGGGTTGTCTTGCGCATCGGCGATGACGACGGGACGCGAGGCCTGCTGCGCAAGCGCCTGCGCCTTGCGCACGGCCGCATCGGCTTCGTAGAGCGTGCCTGCGAACCCGTGCTCGGCCTCGACCACGGCCTGGAACAGCTCGTCCACGGCCTGCCGCGCAAGCGTATCGGATGCGCCATAAGCCCACACCATGCCCGCGCATTCGGGAAAGTCAGCGGCCGGAAACCCCATGCACAGCGACATGCCGCTTACACCCGGCGTGGCTTCGATCTGTTCCAGCTTCTTGTACAGCGACCTGGCCGGCTCCATGAAGGTGCTTTGCCAGCAGATGGGGATGAGGAAGGGAATGCGTTTCCAGGCCGGCCGCTGGCGCGGCAGCCCGTCGAAGCGCTGCTGCAGGTAGCGAAAAACGCGCTCGCCGGTCTCCGCCATGTCCACATGCGGATAGGTCCGAAAGGCGAACAAAGCATCGGCGCCCCGCAGCATCCTTTCCGTGACATTGGCATGCAGGTCCAGGCTGACCACGATGGGGATGCCGTCGCCAACCAGGCGGCGCACCCTGGCGATCAGCTCGCCCTCGCCGTCGTCCAGATGCTCAGCCACCATGGCGCCATGCAGGTCCAGGTAGACCGCATCCGCCGGCAAGGCAGCCGCCATCTGCTTCAGGATGAGCGCGCTGATGTGCTCGTAGGCATCGCGGGTGACATGCGCCGAAGGGCTGGCCGCGCACCAGGTCGTGGGCAGCAGGGCATGCCCCGGGGCCTGCGCCGCGCGGATAAAGCCCGCTGCGGGGATGTTCGCGCCTTCGACGGCTTTGAACAGGGCCGGGCCCGATACCATGCCGGGCCAGCCGCCCCCCAGTTCGAAGGCGCGCCTATCGGCCTTGGTGGGCGCGAAAGTATTGGTCTCATGCTCGAAACCGGCGACAACGATACGCATGGCTTTCCTTATGCGGGACTGGGCACGAACTCCCGGAAGTGCTTGAAATCCCAATTTGATCCGGGCGCCGAGTTGATCAGCTCTTTAGTGTACGCCTCTCGCGGCGCGGAAATGACTTCCTGCGGGGTGCCCTGCTCGACGATCCTGCCCTTCTGCATGACGATGATCTTGTCGGATATCTGCGCCGCCACCCGCAAATCATGTGTGATGAACAGGATGGCCACCTGGGTGCGCCGCTTGATGTCGGCCAGCAGCTCCAGCACCTGCCCTTGCACCGTCACATCCAGCGCCGATACCGCCTCGTCCGCGATGAGGATTTCAGGCTCCATCACGATGGCGCGCGCCAGGCACAGCCGCTGGCGCTGCCCGCCCGAGAACTGATGGGGATAGCGGTCCAGGACGCTCGCATCCAGGCCGACGATGGACAATACATCCGCCACCTTCTCCAATGCTTGCTTGGCCGGCATGCCGAAGTTCACCAGGCCTTCCATCAGCGAGGCGGCGATCCGGCGCCGCGGATTCAAGGACCGGTAGGGATCCTGGAAAACGATCTGGATGCGTTTTTTGATGTCCTGCGGCCGGTCGCGGGAATGGGGCTCCAGAGGCCGCGAGCCCAGAAGGATATCGCCCTCCCAGCCCGCCGCGAGGCCGATCACGCAGCGCGCCAGCGTGGACTTGCCGGAGCCCGACTCGCCCACGATGCCGACCACCTCGTCCTTGTGGACGTCCAGATTGATGTCGCTCAGCGCCGCCACCCCGCGCGCCTTGCCGAATAGCGGCTTCCTGCCATAGGTCTTGGATAGATTGCGCACGGCCAGCACCGGTTCGCGCTTGGCATGTTTGGCCTCGGGCGGGTGTATGCTGGGCACCGAAGAAATCAGTTCCTTCGTATAGGCATCGACGGGCGCGCGCAGTATCTGGGTGCGCGTGCCTTCCTCTACCTTCATCCCATTGCGCATGACGAGAATGCGGTCGGCGATTTCCGCCACCACGCCGAAGTCGTGGGTGATGAAAATGACGGACGTGCCATGCAACTTCTGCAATTGCTTCATCAGATGCAGAATCTGCTTCTGCGTGGTCACGTCCAGCGCGGTCGTCGGCTCGTCGGCGATGAGCAGCTTCGGCTCCAGGATGAGCGCAATGGCGATCACGATGCGCTGGCGCTGGCCGCCGGACAACTCATGCGGATAGGACTCATAGATTCTGGGCGGATCCGGCAGATCGACCTCGCCCAGCATCTTCAGCACCATTTGCTTGCGCTGCGCCGCCGGCATATTCCGATGTATGCGGATGACTTCGTCGATCTGCTCGCCCACGCGCTGCACCGGATTCAGCGCCGTCATGGGTTCCTGGAAAACCATGGACATGGTCGTGGCGCGCAGGGCCAGGATTTCACCATAGCTGCTGTCGGCCAGGTTCTTGTTGTTCAGACTGATCGTGCCCCCGGTTATCCGCAGCGCATCAGGCGGCAGCAAGCCCATGATGGCGAAGGCCGTCACCGATTTGCCCGAACCCGATTCGCCCACGATGCACAGCGTTTCCGACGCATAGACATCGAAGGACACCGACTTCAGTATGGGCTTGGGATCCGATTTGCTGACGGTCTCCACGCACAAGTCCCTGACCGAAAGCACCACATCCGCATTGTTCGTTGTTGAGTTCATATCCGGAGCCTCGGGCCTGTCGATGCGGACAGGACGCTAGTTTCTTGCGGCGAGCTTGGGGTCCAGCGCATCGCGGGCCGCATCGCCTATCATATTGATGGTCAGGATGGTCAGCGACAGCACTATGCCCGGGTACAGCACCAGGCCGGGAATGAGCTGGAAATAGCTGCGCCCGTCCGCAATGATATTGCCCCAGGATGGCACTTCGGGAGGGATGCCGGCGCCCAGGAAGCTCAGGATGGCCTCGATCAATACGGCCGAGGCGAAAATATAAGTGCCCTGCACGATCAACGGCGCCACCGTATTGGGCAGCATGTGCCGCAGCAGCACCTTGGCCGGCGGCGTGCCCAGCGTGATGGCGGCTTCGACATAGGGTTCGCCCCGCACGCTGAGCATGATGCTGCGCACCAGCCGCGTGACGCGCGGAATCTCCGGAACGGCGATGGCGATGATGACCGTGTACAGGCTGGAACCCGACACCGCGACCAGCGCGATCGCCAGCAGCACCGCGGGTATGGCCATGATGCCGTCCATGATGCGCATAATGATGGAATCCAGCCCCCGAAAGTAGCCTGCCAGAGCGCCCAGCACGACGCCGAAGGCGATGCTGATGGCCAGAACGCCGGCGCCCACCATCAGCGACACGCGCGAACCATAGATGATGCGCGAATACAGGTCGCGGCCGAAAGCGTCGGTGCCCAGCAGGTGATCCGGCGACGGGCCCTTCAAGCGCACGGCGGGGTCCAGGAACATCGGATCCTGCGTCGACAACCAGGGGGCGAACACCGCCATCACGACGACGAGCGCCACCATGGCCAGCGCCAGGCGCGTCGGCCAGCTGGACAGAAACAGGGTCAGTTTGCTTGGTGTCGCCATGGATGCCCGAAGGAATGCCCCCGCCCCCTTTATGAATCGATACGCGGATCGAAGACTTTGTACAAGATGTCGATAATCAGGTTGATGACGATATCGACCACCGAAAACAGCACGATCAAGGCTTGTATGATGGTGAAGTCCTTCGCCAGGATCGCCTCGACCACCAGCCGCCCCAAGCCGGGTATGTTGAACACCGATTCCGTGACCACCACGCCGCCGATCAGCATGGTGATCGTTATCCCGATGATGGTCAGGATGGGAACGGCGGCGTTGCCCAGGGCGTGGTGGATCAGCACCGAGCGCTCGTTCAGGCCTTTGGCCCGCGCGGTGCGTATATAGTCTTCCCCCAGGGTGTCGATGATGCTGGACCTGACGAAACGGGTGACCAGGGCGATGTATATGGTTCCCAGCGACGCCACGGGCAGGATCAAATGCTTGATGTGCGGCCACAGGCCTTCGCTGAGCGGCCTATAGCCTTGTACCGGCAGCCAGCCCAGCGCCATCGAAAAAATGAAGATCAGCACATAGGCCGTGATGAACACCGGCACCGAGAAGCCCAGCACCGAGCCCGCGGTAACGACCTTGTCCACCGCCTTGCCGCGCCGCCATGCCGAAATGATGCCCACCGGTATGGAAATGATGACGGTGTAAAGCACGGTGTAGAGCGTGATGGCGATGGTGGGACCCATGCGGTCGAGGATCATGTCCTTGACCGGCAGATTCGAAATCAGCGACGTGCCGAAATCCCCCTGCAAGACATCGCCTATCCACTTGAAGAACTGCACGGGGATGGGCTGGTCCAGCCCCATGTGGCGGCGTATTTCCTCGATCTGCTGCACGGTCGCGCCATCGCCGGCCACGATGGCGGCCGGGTCTCCCGGCGTGAGCCTGAGCACGCTGAATATGACGACGGCCACCACCAGCAATACGGGAACGGTGGCGGCCAGCCGCTTCAGTATGATGAGCAGCATCAGTCTTTAGTCTTTTCGATGTTCCAGAAGACGGGGACCGGTGCGTTGAGAATGCCCTTGAGCGATTTGCGTGCGGCGGCCACGACGGAAAATTCACCCAGCGGAACGACCGCAACCTCGTCCATGGCCAGCTTCTGGACTTCGGTCGCCAGCCGCTTGAGTTCGGCGGCGTCAGCGGAGGTGGCGAATTGCTGGCGCAGCTTTTCGATTTCAGGCGACGTCGGCCAGCCGAACCAGGCCCCCTTGCCGTTGGCAGCCACGGTGTAATTGCTGAGCGGATCGGTGATGTCGGCCAAGGACAGATAAGTGGTGAAGATATTCCAGCCGCCTTCGGCCACCGGCTTTTGCGAGGCGCGCCGCGTGACCACTGTCTGCCAGTCCATGGCCTGCACATCCACCTTGAAGCCGCCCTGGCGCAGTTGCTGGGCGATGACCGGCACGAAAGACCCGCCGGCATTGGCGAAGTCGGTGGGGTGCATGATGACCACGGGCGTGCCGTCGTATTTGCCTTCCTTCAGCAAGGCCTTGGATTTTTCAGGTTCGGCCTTGATGAGATCTTCGGAACCGGCGGTGGAGGCGTAAGTGCTGTCGCAGCCGAACAGCGCGCCGCAGGTGGAGTAATACTTGGGGTTGCCGATGTCCGCCTGCATGATGGCCTTCTGGTCTATGGCGGCCATGGCGGCCTTGCGGATCAACTTGTTGTCGAATGGCGGGATGAGGTGGTTGAGCCGCATGATGGGCTGCCCGCCCTGGCTTTTGGCGACGATGAGCTGTATGTCCTTGTCCTGCTCCAGAATGGGCAGCAAGTCGTAGGGCGCTTGCTCGATGAAGTCGATTTCCTTGTTCTTCAGCGCATTGATGCCCGTCATGGCGTCCGGCATGGACACCCAGCGCACCTTGTCCACCTTGACCACTCGCCCGCCGGCCATGCCACTGGGCGGCTCATTGCGCGGAACGTAATCCTGATTCTTCACGAAGACGGCCTGCACGCCGGGCTTGTATTCGCTGGCGACGAATTTGAAGGGCCCCGAGCCTATGGATTCGGTAATCGGTTCCGACGGAGAGGTCTTGGCCACCCTTTCCGGCATGATGAACGCCGCCAGGGAACTGGGTTTGGACAAGGCGCGCAGCACGATATTGGTCGGCGCGCTGAAAGTCATGGAGAATGTCTTGTCGTTCACCTTGTCCATGGACGTCGTCAAGGTTTCCATGACCTGACCCATTTTGTCTTGCTTGGCCCAACGCTTGATGGAGGCTATGCAGTCGTCCGCGGTGACAGGCTTGCCGTCGTGCCACTTCAAGCCGTCGCGCAGCGTAAAGGTATAGGTCTTGCCATCCGCGGAGACTTCCCATTTTTCGAGCATCTGCGGCTTGATCTCGCCGTTGGCGTCGACACTGAGCAAGGTGTCGTAGATCATGTAGCCGTAGTTGCGGATGACGTAGGCCGTGGTGATGACCGGATCGAGAGAGCGCAAAGGCGCTTGCATGACCGCCGTAACAACGGTTTCCGCCCGCGCGGCGCCCGCCGCGCCCATGGTCAGCGGCAGCGCCACCAACAAACTGCCCACCAAACTTGAAACCTTAAGAGTTTTATACATCTCGAGTCTCCTTCAGTGCTGCTGTTGTATTGCCCGCGCGTAGCGTGCGGCCAGGCCGCGACAGGGGCAAGGCGCTATGGGCCTTGCCGCCTTATATGCACACGGGGGTCTGTTGTCGGTAAAGCATGCCTATCCAAAGATACAGGATGGTGTACGAGATGGCAATAAAACAGGATCATGGGGCATACCCGAATACCGGCGCGGTTTCGGCGGCGGTTTCCACCCATACGCTCTTGGTCTGCGTGTATTCGTACAGCGCCTCCATGCCGCTGGAACGGCCGTAGCCGCTATCGCCGTAGCCGCCGAACGGCGAGGCCACGTTGATGATTTTGTAGGCATTGATCCAGAAAGTGCCAGCCTTTACTTTAGCGGCCATGCGATGCGCCCTGGCCGTATCGCCCGTCCATACCGCCCCGGCCAGGCCGAAGCGCGTATCATTGGCGATGCTGACCGCTTCTTCCTCGGTATCGAAGGGGATGGCAGCCAGCACCGGCCCGAAGACTTCTTCCTGCGCAAGCCGCATGCTGTTGCTGACCTGGGACAGCACGGTGGGGCGTACATAAAAGCCCGGCCGCGGACAATCGGCCGATTGGCTGGCCAATACGGCCCCCGCCGCAAGGCCGTCCTGTATCATGCCCTGTACATGGGCGTACTGCTTGCTGTTGGCGATGGGCCCCACTTCGGTTTTGTCGTCCTGCGGCGGCCCCACCCGTATGCGGTCGGCCCCCTGCGCCACCATGGCCACGAAACGCTCATAGATGCTGCGCTGCACCAGCAATCTGGAGCCCGCCACGCAGCTTTGGCCCGCCGCTGAAAAAATCGCCGCCTGCGCGCCCTGGCTGGCCTTTTCCAGGTTGGCATCGTCAAACACGATATTGGCCGACTTGCCGCCCAGCTCTAGCACGCAAGGCACGATGCGCTCGGCCGCCGCGGCAGCCACCCTCTTGCCAGTGGCGGGCGAACCTACGAACACGACTTTCCGAACCGCAGCATGCCCGATGGCGGCCTGCCCCGTGGTATGGCCGTAACCCGCCAGGACGTTGATCAGGCCCGCGGGCACGCCGGCCTGCTCCGCCAGCATGGCCACGGCCAGTGAAGTGCAGGGCGTAAGCTCCGACGGTTTGAGCAGCACGCCGTTGCCCATTGCGATCGCCGGCGCCACTTGCCACCCGCAAGTGAAGATGGGCGCGTTCCATGGCGTGATCTGCAGCACGACGCCCATGGGCTCGCGCCGGGTGTAGTTCAGGTGGCCGCTCGGGACAGGAATGACCTGGCCATGGAACTTGTCCGCCCAGCCGCCGTAATACTCAAACATTTCCGCCACTTTGGCCACTTCCACGCGGCAGTCCCGTATGGGCTTGCCGGCATTGATGGATTCCAATCGGGCCAATGATTCCTGCTGGGCGCGAATGACAGCGCCCACGGCGAAAACGATGCGGCCCCGCTGTGCGTGGGGCAGCGCGGCCCAGGCCGCTTGCGCGGCTTGCGCCGCCTGCGCCGCGGCTTCCACCACCTGCGGCCCCGCATCGGCATAGGCCAGCACGTCCCGCCCCGTAGCGGGATCCTGCAAGGCGACCGGCGGACCATCGCCCGGCAACAGCCGCCCTCCCGCATAAGAGCCCAGCCCATCGGCGTACGGGAAGAACACCTTGAACGCGTCCATCAGACTTTGCGTAACGCTTGTTTGCATGGGGGAACTCCTGTTGCTGGAAACCCTATCGTTGATCCGCTATGAAGCCTGTGATCCGATTGAAATCTTCATCATCGGCGATGGATGCGGCGCTGTCCTTCCATAACCTGGCGGCGGTCTCGGCCATGGGCGCAGGCACGCCCAGGCCGCGCAACAGGCCCAGCGCCAGGCCGACATCCTTGCGCATCAGCTTCATGGTAAAGCCGGAATCGAAGCGCTCATTGAATACCCAGGTCGGGAAGTTCACTTCCGTGACGGCGCTGCGCCCCGAGCCTGCATTGATTCCGTCGAATATCTTTTGTTCGTCCAGGCCCGCCGCCCGGGCGATACGGGCCGCTTCGGCCGCGAGCAGCAAGTGCGCGCCGCACAGCATATTGTTCAGCAGCTTGGCGACGTGCCCTGCGCCCGCCGGCCCCACGTGGACGCGCTTGGCGCTGACGGCCGCCAGGACGGGTTCCGCGGCGGCGATGTCTTCCGGCCTGCCGCCCAGCACCATGGTCAAGGTTCCCGCCGCGGCGCCCTTGGGCCCGCCGCTGACCGGCGCATCCAGAAAGACCATGCCGGCCTCATGCAGCGCCTGCGCCACCTTGCGCGTGCTGGCGGGATCGGCCGTGCTGGTGTCGATGACGAACAGCCCCTTGCGCGCGGCGGCCAGCAAGCCTCCGCTGCCGAACACTACCGATTCGACGACCGCGGAATTCGGCAACGAAAGCAGGACGGCTTCCACCGCGCCCGCCAGCGCAGCGGGCGATGCCGCAATACCTACCCCCGCCGCGGCCATGCGCGCCGCCGCGTCGTCCGACGGATCGTGGCCGTGCACCTGGAAGCCGGCTTTCTGCAAAGACAGAGCCATCCCGCTGCCCATATTGCCCAAGCCGATCACACCTACTTTCTTCATCGTCCACCCCTTGATCAAGACTGCCTCTATCGTGCAACTATCTCGGCCTTGGCATCAGGCGTCGGCCGCGGGATGCCGCCTGTGTCCCGCGGCCGGCCGTCCGTCATGCACATACCGCTACAACTATGCGCCGGCATGAGCGGCTTAGGCGGATACGACTTCAGGCTTCCAGCCGCGGCTCTCGATATCCTCGCCGGCGGCCAGGCACAGGTCTTCACGAAAACGCCCGGCGACGATCTGCACCCCGACGGGAGCGCTGCCGACTTTGCCGGTGCATAAGGACAGCCCCGGCAGGCCCAGCAGGGGGATGCCTATCTGCGGCAATTGCGCTTCCCATACCCTTCTGTACGCCTCTTCGCCTTGCAGATCCAGATTGTCGGTAAAGGGCAGCTCGCCCGACACAGGCATCAGCACGACAGGATAATCTTCGAGAAAAGCCTGCCAAAGACGTATCAGCGTGGCGCGCCGCGTCAATGCTTCTGAAAAGCTTTCCAGATTCAATTCCGACGCCACCTGGCGCTGGCCCCGCAGCGCGGTCAGCGCGCCCGGATCGCCTTCCCGCTCCGCGGCCGCCATTTGCCTGTCGTAATCGTTGCCTATCCAGAGCTTGATCTGCAGGCCGACAGCTTCGCGCAAGGGCGGCAGCGCGTCGACCTCGGCAACATCCCAGCCGGCATCGGCCAGCTCGGCTGCGGCCCGGCGCAGGTGATCGATGATTTCCGGCGCTGTAGCCAGGCCGTCGGGACGCAGGCACAGGGCCGCCCGGCGCGGAACGGGCGGCCCCTGCAGCGGCGCCGGGACCCAGAATGGATCGCGGTGGCTACCCGCCGCCATGGCCGCCAGCGCCAGGCGCAGATCGGCGACGGTTCGGGCCAGCGGGCCTGTGACGGCCATGAGCTGGGCGCCGATGGATCTTTCCCCCGTGGTGCTGTTATAGGCAGGCACCCTGCCCGTGGAAGGGCGCAAACCATGCACGCCGCAGGCATAAGCGGGATAGCGCACCGAACCGGCGATGTCCGTGCCCAAGGCGATATTGCCCATGCCGCTGGCCACCGCCGACGCCGCGCCGCCGGACGAGCCGCCTGGAGTCAGGCTGGCGTCATGCGGATTGCGCGTTGCGCCATGCAGCTTGTTGTTGGTGAACCAGCGATAGGAAAACGCCGGCGTGTTGCTGCGCCCGAGAATGAC
>Ga0182744_1000731_pt1 | contig 30169 bp, 29 predicted proteins | sample eDN3rd30CKraftMG_FD_128525 | JGI IMG/M metagenome (GOLD analysis project Ga0182744, IMG submission 128525) | Enriched Miracle-Growth compost microbial communities from Emeryville, California, USA - eDNA 3rd pass 30_C Kraft MG (version 2) (version 2) ... | reverse complement strand
TGTTGGGGTCGATGATGAACACCGAGCGCACGGTGACGGTGGCGCTGGCGTTGGGGTGGATCATGTCGTACAGCGTGGCGACCTTGCGGTCCGCATCGGCCAGGATGGGGTATTCGACCTTGGTTTTCTGGGTGTCGTTGATGTCTTCGATCCACTTGCGGTGCGATTCGGCATCGTCCACGGACACGGCGATCACTTTGGCGTTGCGCTTGGCGAATTCGCCGGCGACGATGGCCGTGTAGCCCAGTTCGGTGGTGCATACCGGGGTGAAGTCGGCGGGGTGCGAGAAGAGTACGCCCCAGCTGTCGCCCAGGTAATCATAGAAACGAATCTTCCCTATGGAAGAATCCTGCTCGAAATCAGGGGCGGTATCGCCCAAGCGCAAAGTCGTCATGGCAGCTCTCTCAAAAGAATTACAAACAAAAACAGGGGACGCCTGCCGCTGTCGATAAGGACATCGCATCGCCTTCGCCAGGCGCCACGCGGGCGCTCGATGGAAGCACGGTCGTGCCATGCACCGTGACATCTCGGCGCATACCGCGGCGGGTACTCATATATTGTGGCAGCATAAACAAGCGCTTGGAAATAACTTGTAAGTATAAATTTATGCTTTCGCGCCTTTATGCTTTCACGCCCTTCTAATTCTTATGCCCGCGCCCTTACGTTTTCTTACTCCACTGCTTTCAGGCCCTTATATCCCGCACCCTCGCACTCTACGCTGTCCCGTCCACAAGCAATCAAATCGCCTCATAAGGGGTCGCGCCGACGCCTCTACCCCCTTGCGCCCCTACGCCCTCGCGGCTGAAGCTCTCGAATCCTTGTGCTTTCGCGCCTTTATGCTTTCACGCCTTTGGCGGCGTACTCACTCACCAGCCTGCCTTCCAGCATGGAATCCGCCATGGCTTGCGCCCTGGGCAATATCCAGGCCGCATAAAACACGCTGGTGGCCAGCTTGCGCTGGTGAAACTCCGACGCTTCGCCCTCCGCCGCGGCGCGGGCGCATGCTAGCGCCGCGCGGCCCAGTTGCCAGCCGGCATGCACGACGCCGGCGAGCATCAGAAAAGGCACGCTGCCCAAAAACACGGCCCGCACATTATCGCGCCCATTGGCCAGCGCAAATTGCACCGCGCTTTCGTAGCTCTGCGTCGCCACGCGCAAACGGCGCGCGATCAGCCGGAGCCCTTCGGCGTGAGGCTGCGATGCGCCGCCGGCCGCATCCAGTTCGTCCGCGGTGGCACGCATTTGAGCGGCCAGCGCCTTGGCTACGGCGCCGCCATCGCGCAATACCTTGCGTCCGACGAAATCATTGGCCTGTATGGCGGTGGTGCCTTCATAGATAGGCAAAATCCGGGCGTCCCGATAATACTGGGCCGCCCCCGTTTCCTCGATGAAACCCATGCCGCCATGCACCTGCACCCCCAACGAGGCGACTTCCAACGACACCTCGGTGGAGAAGCCCTTGATCACGGGAACCAGGTATTCATACAAGGCTTTGTTGCGCGCGCGCTCGGACTGGTCCGCATGGCGGCGCGATTTGTCGCATGCGGCCGCCGCCACGTAGGCCAAGGCGCGCGCGCCTTCCGTCAACGCCCGCATGGTCATCAGCATGCGCTGCACGTCCGGATGGTTGACGATGGCGACAGGCCCCGGCGACCTTTCGAGCATCTGGCCCTGCACGCGCTCATGCGCATAAGCCTCGGCGTGCTGCAAAGCGCGCTCGGACAGCGCAATGCCCTGCAAGCCGACCGCATACCGCGCCGCATTCATCATGATGAACATATATTCGAGCCCGCGATTTTCCTCGCCGACCAGATAGCCCACGGCCCCTTCGCCCACTTCGCCCTTGCCCGAACCATACAGCAGCACCGCCGTGGGGCTGCCATGTATGCCCAGCTTATGCTCGATGGAGGCGCACCAGACATCATTGCGCTTGCCCAGCGCCCCGCCCTCTTCGACCAGGAACTTGGGCACGATAAAAAGCGAAATGCCTTTGACTCCCTTGGGCGCATCCGGCGTGCGCGCCAGCACCAGGTGCACGATATTCTCCGCCATATCGTGCTCGCCATAAGTAATGAATATCTTCTGGCCGAAGAGGCGGTAGCTGCCGTCGTCCTGCGGGACCGCGCGGGTGGCCACTTGCGCAAGGTCCGAACCGGCCTGCGGTTCGGTCAGGTTCATGGTTCCCGTCCAGCGTCCTTCCAGCATGGGCGGAATATAAGCCGACTGCTGGCTTTCGCTGCCCACCGCCGTCAATGCCTCGATGACGCCGTCGGTCAGCAGCGGACACAAAGAAAACGCCAGATTGGCGGCATTGATGTTTTCGCTGGCCGGGGCGCCCACCAGCTTGGGCAGCCCCTGCCCGCCCCATTGCGGATCGTGCTGCAGCCCTTGCCAGCCTCCCTGCGCAAATTCCTGGAACGCCTTCTTGAACCCCGGCGCGGTCGTCACCTCGCCGTCTTTCCAGGTTGCACCGGATGTGTCGCCCGGCCGGTTCGTAGGCGCGACGGCCTGCTCTACAAAACGGGCGTTTTCCTCGAGTACGGCGCCCACGAGATCTTCCGTGATTTCCTCCAAGCCGGGTAACGCCAGAACGCCTCGCAGATCAGCCAGTTCTTTGATGACAAAGCGAATGTCCTCGATAGGTGCGCGGTAATTCATTTGCCCTCCATCACCAGAATAATTGAGTATGCCGCCTGCGATATAGTATCCGTTAATTCATTGATCATTTTGGCATGCCGTTCCCGGTTTTCACCAGAAAGGATCAACACACTGCGGGTGGCCAGATAACAAGCCTCCAGCGGAGCAGCCGGCGACAGAAGACATATGCGCCCGTTGACGCGCGAAAACCCGGGCAGGTCCCTGCGTATCCAGGGCTGGCGGGAACGCCGCTACCCGATCGAAGAAACAGCCCGCGTCGCGGTTTTCCCGGCTCATCGGGCAGCTCTATGGAGCGTTGTCAGGTTCCCGTCCACACAGGTTTTTTCTTGCCCAGAAAAGCTTCCATGCCCAGCCGGAAATCATGGCTGCCATAACATTCGCGGATCAAATCCTCATTGGAAGGTAAGGCATCAGCAATAATGCGCCTTATGGTTTCCTTGGCCGCCTTCATGGTAAGCGGCGCATGAGCAGCCAGCTTGCCGCATAGCTCTCTGGCTCTCGCATCCAGTTGATCCGGAGCAACAATTTCGTAAACGAAACCGCAGGCTTCAGCTTCCTCAGCCTTGATATTTTCAGCCAGCATAAGCATGCGGGTGACACGATCCGCCCCGAAGCTCGCAAGCAGGCGCGCCACGTTGGCTGCAGACAGGCAATTTCCCAATGTCCGGGCGATGGGCACACCAAAGCTGGCGCTCGGCGTGGCAATACGGAAATCACAGGCCGCCGCCAGAGCCAGCCCGCCACCAAGCGCATAGCCATCGATAATTGCAAGCGTTGGAAAGGGCAATGCTTCAAGCTTCGCCACATAGCGTTCAACGGCGGCTTCATAGTGTACGCCATCCTCTTCCCCGCCGAATTCGCGGAATTGCTCGATATCCGTGCCCGAGACGAATGCCTGGCCGCCAGTTCCCCGGACTGTCGCGACGCGCACGGATGAATTGCTTCCGAGCGTATCGCAGGCCGCGGCAAGAGCGTCATACATTGACCAGGTCATCGCGTTCCGGGCTTCCGGGCGATCGATCACAATCGAAGCTATTCCGCTATCGATAGACAGCCGCACATTACCATTGCTCATGACGTGAAAGCTCCAGCATCCGCCAACCTTTCTACCTGGTCGCCGCTGATTCCTGCCTCGGCAAGAATCTCGCGGGTATGCTCGCCCAGCAATGGCGGATGCCGGCGAACCCGGGCCGGCGTGCCCGATAACTTGGGGACAAAACCGATATTGGGAATCATCCCTTCCACAGGATGATCGATATCCATGCGCATTCCACGGTGGATGGCATGGCCGCTCTGAAATGCTTCGGGATAAGTCTGCATGGGCGCAGCCGGGATGCCCGCGTCCAGGAGGGTCTGCGTCCAGTCCTCGCGTGTACGGGTTACAAAAGTCTTTTCAAGCTCCTCGATCAGGACCTCACGGTTTGCCAGCCTGGACGATATATCCTTGAACCGCTCGTCATCGAGAAGGTCCATGCGCCCCATGGTCTGGCAGAGCGATGTCCAGAGCTTGTTATTGGTGGCGCCCATGACAAAATAACCGTCGGAGGCCTGTACAGCCTGGTAGGGTGCGCTCATTCGATTGGCCGTTCCGACCGGAGTGGGCACTTTGCCAGTGCCCCAATACTCGGAAATATCCCAAACCGAAAAGGCCATGGCCGCATCCATGAGGGAGGTGTCGATGTGCTGGCCCCCGCCGCCCTCGCGCTGCCTGCCAATATAAGCGGCCAAAATGGCATAGGTCGTAAAAAGCGCGCAGCCGATGTCTCCCACGGGTACGCCCGCTTTGACGGGCGGCCCGCCGGCATGCCCCGTCACGCTCATGACGCCGGACATGGCTTGCGCGATTAAATCGTAGCCCGGTCTTGCCGACAAAGGCCCGTCCTGACCGAAACCCGAGATACTGGCGTATATCAGATCCGGGTTCAGTCTGCGTACCGTTTCATAGTCCAGCCCGAAGCGCCTCATCACGCCCGGCCGGAAATTTTCCAGCAATACATCCGCCTCTTTGACCAGGCCCAGCAACACCTCTCTTCCCGCGGAAGTCTTCAGATTAAGCGTGATACTGCGCTTATTGCGATTCAAATTCAAAAACCCCAGGCTATCGCTTCCCTTGAGTTTGAATCCCATCGCCGCGCGCGTCTGGTCGCCAGCACCCGGCGGCTCGACCTTGATCACATCGGCTCCCATATCGGCCAGCAGCATCGTGCAGTAAGGGCCGGCCATGACCTGGCTCAGGTCGATGACCCGCATCCCGGCCAACGGCTGGGGGCGAGCTTCCCCGGCCTCGCCCTTCTTCCCGAGAGTATTCAGACCCTCTCGATTCGTCATAGCTTTCTCCATATTTGTTCCGTATGCTTTGCGACCCCATCACGGGAAGCCCGCGCACACCCAGGCAAGACCATCAATCGACAGGCAACGACGGCCAGCGGTCGGCCCAGGGATGAGCTTTTTCATATTCGCGCCCGATACTGCACAAGAATTCATCGGCGCCCTGGGGGCCCACCAGCTGAAATCCGATGGGGAGCCCGGAGGACGCCGGCCCGCATGGCAAATTGAGGGCAGGCAGGCCAGCCGCATTGACAAATGCGGTAAAGATCGCATGCCCGCGGGGCCCCACCTCGCGTCCGGCTATCTTCGGAGGGTAGATCTCGTTTGCCGGCCATGGAAGCGCTGCTGCCGTCGGAGTCATTAGCATGTCGTAGCGCTCGAACAAAAGCGACAGGTCCCGCTTGATCTGCGCAATCAGGTTCAAGGCATGCACGTATTGCGTTGCGCCCAGCTTGCCGCCGGCGCGCGCCATGTCGACCAATGCGGGATTGATCCGGCTTTCCCATCCCGGATGGCTTTGCAGCAACCAGGCCAGACCGCTCTGGCCTATCACCGGCCATACGTGCTCGTTGACCGGATCGGCCACGGTGAAGTTTGCGCAGTGCTCCACGCGATGGCCCAATTGGGCAAGATGATCCGCCGCCTGGGCCACGCTCTTCGCAATTTCGGAATCCACCGGGCTATTGCCAAAGGTTTCTATGTAGAGAATGCTGCATGGTTTCCGTGACTCAACCAGCTGATAGGGTTTGCCGGTGTAGCGCTGCGACAAGGGATCCCGGGCATCCGATACCCCCATGATCTGCATTGCCGTTTCGACATCTGCCACTGTTCTCGCGATAGGGCCGATGATTTCGCAGTCGTGCAGAATGACCGGCAAGCCGTCGCAGCGCGGTACTCTTCCGACTGAGGGCTTGAGTCCCACCAGACCCGTATGTGAAGCCGGACGCCTGATGGAACCACCCCCATCGGTCCCCAGCGCCAGAGGGCCTATGCCTGCTGCAACAGCGGCCACCGCGCCGCCGCTCGACCCGCCCGGCGTCAGCTGAAGATCCCAGGGGTTGAATGTGGTGCCAAAGACCAGATTGTCCGTATAGCCGTGGAGCGTGAATTCAGGCACATTGGATTTACCCAGGATCACAGCGCCGGCCTGCCGTATCTTTGCCACAGGCAGTTCGTCGGCCTGCGGAACGAAGTCCGTGAAAAGCCGGCTGCCCCAAACCGTCGGCATGCCCGCCGCATTGATATTGTCCTTGACGGTCAGCGGCACCCCATCGAGCGACGATAGGGATTTACCCTGCTTCCAGCGCGCCGCACTGGCGGCCGCCGCTTCGAAGGCACTCGCCCGGTCGGAAAAAATCACGGCATTCACCAGCGGATTAACCTGCTCCAGCCGTGCCCAGCAACTCTCGAACACATCGACAGGCGTGAAGTCCGCCCCGGAATAGCCCTGTACCAGCTCTTGCGCCGAAAGCGCCCATAAATCTCTATCCAGTCCCATGCGTCCTCCTCAAGATACATGCCGCGGAAGCCATAGAACGATTTCAGGTATGTACCAGATCACAAAGGTGAATATCACCAGCATGAACACATAAGGCGTCACTCCCCGAAGAACGTCGCTCACAGGTCCGCCATCCCGCCGCACCCCTTGCACTACAAAGATATTCATGCCCACCGGCGGTGTGATCAAGGCGATCTCGCTCATGAGCACAATGAAAATGCCCAGCCACACGGGATCGATGCCCAGGGCCATGGCGATCGGAAATACGATGGGGATGGTCGTGACCTGCATGGACAGCACTTCCAGGAACATTCCCAATATGATGTAAAAAATGATCAATGTCAGAAAAAATCCGGTAGGTGTTATGCCGGCGGTGAGTACGGCGCGGGACAACTGTTGCGGCACATCGAGCGCGTTGAGCGTTACGTTGAGCACGAACGCTCCGACGATGATCAAAGCAATCATGCCCGTCAGGGCTGCGGTCTGACGGAAGCTCTGGTGCAGCATGCCGAAGCTGAATCGCCCCATCATCCATGCCATGACAACGACCAGGATCACTCCCAGGCCCGCGGATTCCGTCGGTGTGGCAACACCGCCGTAGATGCTGCCCATGACCACCAGGAATACGATGAATGGCGGCACCAGGTGCCGCGACAGGCGAAGCTTCTCGGCCAACGGGATCTTCTCCTCCTCGCGCACCGACGCCATGTACTTCCTGCTGCTGAATGCTATCCAGGCCATAAAAAACAGCGTCAGGAGGATGCCGGGTATGATGCCGGCGATGAACAGCTTCCCTATGGAGATGCTGGTCATTGAGCCATACACCAGCAATGCAATGCTCGGAGGTATCAAGATACCCAGGGTGCCACCGGCGGCCAGTGATCCCAGCGTCGGCGCCATGGGATAATTGCGCTCCCTCAGGGCGGGAAGCGCAACAGTGCCAACGGTAGCCGAGGTCGCAACGGAAGAACCGCTGGTTGCGGCAAACAGGGCGCAGGCCGTCATGTTGGCATGCATGAGCCCGCCCGGCAGCCTTCCCACCCAGGCTGACAGCGCGAGATACATGCTGTCAGCCAGGCCGCTGCGCAGCAGAAGCTCGCCCAGAAGAATAAAAAGGGGAATGGCAGTCAGGGAATATTCGTTCTGCACACCCCAGACCACGCTGCCCAGCGAATCCACGATAGGCCAGCCTATGGTAGCAAGCCCTCCCGCCATGCCGACGCCGGCCAGGGTGACGGCCACGGGCGCGCTCACCAGCAGGACAAGCAGCGATGCCAGAAATCCGGTTACCAGAGTAGAGATTGCCATGTGAGAATCAACCTTAACTTGAGCGCCGTTCAAACGCGGCCAGTTCTTCTTTCAACTCATCAGCCACGACCCTGAGCCCGTAGTCATGGCGCAAGCGGTCGAAGCGCCGCGCCAGCAATAAGCGCGTTGCCTGGATAAACATCAAAATCGCGGCCACAACAAACAGAACCAGGGTCGCCAGCCAGATTCCCTGCGGCCACACCATCGGAGTCGCCCAGGGCGTTGGCGCAGTACTGCCGAATTCGACGGTCTCCTGCAGTGTGAGGATCCCGACATAGCACAGCAGCATGGACATGCTGGCCACGAGCAGCAACGAAAACCAGTCCAGCCAGGCCCGGACGGTCCTGGAACAGCGATCGTAGACGAGATCGATTCTGATGTGGGCGCGATCGACCAGTGCGATCGTGAACGCGATACCGGTCGTGACGGCCAGAATGTAGCCGCCAAGCTCATCAACGCCTTGCAGGGAAAAGCCCAGCCACTTGCGTCCCACCGTTTCGACCACGACCAGTACTGAAAGCAGCAACAGGGAATAGCCGAATACGGCCGACAGGAAATCCACTATTTTTTTCATGCGCGCGTCCTCAAATGGATCGCATGCCTGGCCCGAATTTCGAGGCCAAGGCATGCGACGCATGCAACCTATTGAATGCCGACAACCGGGCCGATCGTGGATTTCCAGATGTTTGCGCAGCCCTTGTAGCTCTTTTCGCAAACTTCGGTCCATTCGGGCAGCGAGATCTTCGCCATGGCGTCGCGGATGACCTGCTTATCCGCATCGGAGACGGGCACTTCCTTCATCTGATAAGACCGCACGGTTGTGCATGGCTGCTTGCCGACATTGCAGCGCACTGCATCGTCGAACAGCTCTTCAGAGTATTTGAACAGCTCATTCTCATAGTTCCGGAACGCCTCGGTCAGCTGGGCCTTCTGTGCATCACTGAACTTGTTCCAGGTCTTGAGATTCATGCCGTAGGCCTGCATTCCGACGGAAAAGCCGATGGGCATGAAATAGTTGGAGACCTCAGGCCAGCCCGCACTATTGGCAGAGCTCGGGCCGGTGATGGCGCAATCGACCACACCGCGCTGCAGCGCCTGCTGCACCTCGCCGAATCCCAATGTCACGGGGATGCCGCCGATATTTTCTATGAACTTGGCGAGCGACTGGTCGTATACCCGCACTTTCCTGTTTTGCAGGTCCTTCAGGCCGCTGATCTCCGGCTTGCAAAAAAGCACCTGTGGACCGAAAGGCCAGATAGCCAGCAGCTTGCCGTTGAAGCGTTGCTGCAATCGCTTGTCGAACTCAGCGCGGTATGCATCGACGACTGCGCGCGTGGTCTTGTAGTCCGGGTTCAGGCCGACCAGATCCAGGCCAAGGAAAAAGGGCTCGTCACGAGCTACCTGATTCAGGCGGAGCGAGACAATGTCGAACAGGCCCGTGCGCAGGGTACGCAATCCTTCAACGTCTTTGATACCCAGGGAATCCATGGGCTTGTAGTCGACCTCGACGGGAAGGCCGGTGTTCTTCGCAAAATCAACAAAAAACGGCTGTTCTTTCTTTTCCAGTATCAGCCCTGTCGCCAGCAAATTGCCCGCCACCCTAAGTTTGACCGGCTCTTGGGCCAGGGCGGTTTGAGCCCCCGCCAGCATGGATACGGTCAATACAGCACTGGTAAAAATCTGCCTCATTCCTGCACTCCTTAAAGACACTGCCTATAGTTATGAAAAAACATACAGCTCCATCGAACCCGATGGCGGAAGCCGGGCAACGGTGGCTCAGCTTCCGGAAAACACTGGATCGCGCTTTTCCTTCCATGCACGCGCGCCTTCCAGGATATCGCCCGATGCTTCCGAGCGCCGCACTGCAGCCTGGATTTCCTCGATACAGATCTGGCCATTGGCAATCAGATTCAAATGTTTTTTTATGCCCAGAAGGGCGATGGGCGCCATTCCTGCCAGCAGTGCGCTCAATTGATCCAGACGGGTCTCCAGCTGGCTGCTATCGACCAGTTCCGTCAGGAATCCTGTTTTGAGCATTTCCTCTGCGCCTATTTTCTCCGCAGTCAGGAAGAGCCGCTTGGCCTGATTCATGCCCAGTCGGGACAGATACCGCTGCATGCCCCCTTGATAGAAATGCAGGCCCAGCCTGGCTGCGGGCATGAACATATTGGATTCCGGAATTCCTATCCGGAAGTCACAAGCCAGACAAAGGTCTGTACCTCCTCCGTAGACGCCTCCATTGACCGCTGCTATCGTCACCGGCCGCGCAGATTCGATCAAATCCACCGTCTCGCCAAAAAACAGGGAACTGGGCGCGTCGGCGGCCGCCAACGAGGAAATATCATAGCCGCTGCAAAAGTATTTTCCTTCCGCCATGAAGCGCAACACCAGTATCTCATCATGTCGGTTCACGGTTTCAATGTGCTGACGCAAGGTGCGCAAGTCCTCCGGACTCAGGCGATTGGCAAGCTTCGGACGGCGGAACCGGATGGTCGCAATAGCGCCATCGAAAAAGAGCTCGGGCGCCGCCATATCGCCAGGCTTCATGCTGCTCACTTCTGACATTCTTTGCTTATTCCACTGGATGCTTCCGGATCGCGCACCTGCGCTGCCTGTTCGCCTACGCCGCCTGATGAATCACTTTACGTTCGATCAGGCGGTCTATTTCATCCGCCGAAAAACCGTACTCGCTGAATACAGCCCTGGTATGCTGGCCCAGCAACGGCGGCGCGGAATGGATGGAGGGCCCGCCCTCCATGGCGCCCATCCTGACAGGCAGCCCCACTTGCTTCAACGGCCCGACTACAGGATGCATGACCGTCTCCACCAGATTGCAGGCTAATACCTGAGGATCGTTGAAAACGTCACTCAGCGTATTGATTGGCCCGGCGGGAATGCCATGCTCGATCATTATGGATGTCCATTCCATGCGGGTCTTGCGCTTCAGGCTGGTCTCCAGAAGGTCTTTCAGTGCGTGGCGATTCTGCATCCTCTCGGCATTGGTCAGGAACCGGGGATCCGCTGCCAGCTCTTCAAGGGAAAGAATGGAGCATAGTTTGAGCCACATTGCCTGTGTCGCCGGGGCAAGATTCAGCGGGCCATCCGCTGTCTCGAATGTGCCGTAAGGTGCGATCACGGGATGGGTATTGCCACAAGGCTCGGGAACCTCCTGCAAACTCAGGTAGCGCTGGCCCTGTACACTCAGCAGGCCAAGCAGGCTGGCCAGGAGCGAAGTTTCAACATGCTGTCCCCGGCCAGTGGTCTTCCTTTGCACGACGGCGGCCAGCACCCCCAACGCCGCCCACATGCCAGAAGTCAGGTCTCCGATCGCGGTACCTACCCGCATGGGTCCGGACTCAGCCGTGCCGGTCAGGCTCATGAACCCAGAGTAACCCTGGGCGATCTGATCGAAACCCGCCCAGTCCCTGGCCGGTCCCTGGCTGCCAAAGCCGGAAATCGAGGCCATGATGATTCCGGGCTTTTGTGCGGAAAGCGCCTCATATCCCAGGCCCATCTTCTCCATGGTGCCGACCTTGAAATTCTCCACCACTATGTCTGATTGCAGGGCCAGTTGCCTGATCAGATCCAGCCCTTCCGGGCTCCGGAAATCGACTCCCACGCCTTTTTTGTTGCGATTGGCGCTTAGATAATAAACGCTTATATCTTCATCGAAGGGGCCCCACTGCCGGACCATGTCGCCACCCGACAATGGCTCCACCTTGATCACCTCCGCCCCAAGGTCTCCCAATATCATCGTGCTGAAAGGTCCGGAGAGAGCCCGGGTCAGGTCCAGCACTTTTATTCCGTCCAGTGCTCTGGTCATTATCTTTTTCCTCCTTTATTCGGAAGATTCTAGACAGAGTGCGGTAGCAGGAAAAATACTTTTTACTGATCCTGTCATAAGTTAAACTTATTTCTTCAAAAAATTACGTCGAATCAGCATGAATCTCAGGCAACTCCAATATTTTGTGCGCATCTTCGAAATGCAGAACATGACCCGCGCCGCGCAAAGCCTGCATGTGGCACAGCCCGCCCTCAGCCAGCAAATCGCCCAGCTTGAAGAGGACCTGGGCGTGCAATTGCTGGTACGAGGCGCCAAAGGAGTGCATGCGACGTCTGAAGGTGTTTTGCTGTATCGACACGCCCAGACAATACTGAGGCAGGTCGACTCCACCAAAAGCCTCCTGTCCAAGCGCGACTACGGTCAAATCGCAGGAACGGTGTCTGTAGGATTGGCCTCGAGTACTGCGCGGATGCTCGCCCTGCCCCTGATGCAGCTGGTCAAGCAGGAATTGCCTTCCATCATTGTGGAAATCGTCGATATTTTCAGCGCCGACCTGACCAAACTTGTGTTGCAGGGGCGGGTCGACTTTTCGCTTTCGCCCGACCAGCAGCCAATGAAGGGCATTTCGCGCACTCCCCTTCTGGTCGAAGATCTTTTCCTGTTGACCCGTTCAGGTTCCGGCTTGCCCGCCAGGGGCCTGGCCTTGAGCAGCATTGCAGACCTGCCGCTGGTACTTCCCAGCCTGCCGAACAAGCTCCGTGCGCGCGTGGATCATGCCTTCCTGACGGCCAGACTTACCTACAACCTGTTCGCTGAAGCCAGCACATCGGCTATTCTGATACCCGCGGTACGGGAAGGCCTGGCGGCAACCATACTGCCCTATTCCGCTGCAAGACCGGAGATAATCGACGGCATCATCACGCCCCACGTGCTTGATTTCGAACTATCCCGGGAGATCGTCCTGTGCTCGAGCGACAGCATGCCATTGTCGCCTCCGGTGCATAAAGTAATCGAGCTTTGCAAAGGGCTCATCAAACAATTGATTGCGAAAAATGAATGGCAGGGTTGCCAGGCTCTATACTAGCCCGGCACGGGCCTTGCGAAGCTTGCGTCCGCCGGCGCGCATCCATGCCGGGGCGCATATGCAAAAAGCCCACAGGCTATGCCTGTGGGCCTGGCAGGATACTGACAGGAACGCTAAAGGCTACAACGCGTCCACCAGCTCGGGCACAGCCTGGAAAAGATCCGCGACCAGGCCGTAGTCGGCGACGCCGAAGATTGGCGCCTCGGCATCCTTGTTGATGGCGACGATGACCTTGGAATCCTTCATGCCGGCCAGATGCTGGATGGCGCCGGAGATGCCTACGGCCACATACAGCTGCGGCGCCACGATCTTGCCTGTCTGGCCCACCTGCCAGTCGTTGGGCGCGTAGCCGGCGTCCACCGCCGCGCGCGATGCGCCCAGCGCTGCGCCCAGCTTGTCGGCCAGGGGATCGAGAATCTTGAAATTCTCGGCGCTGCCCAGGCCGCGGCCGCCGGATACGACCACCGAAGCGCCCGCCAGTTCAGGCCGGTCGCTCTTGGCGACTTCGCGCCCGACGAAGGAAGACAGGCCCGAGTCGGCCACCGCTTCCACGGATTCGACCGCGGCGCTGCCGCCTTCGGCCGCGACGCCGTCGAAGGCCGTGGTGCGCACGGTGATGACTTTGACGACGTCGGCCGATTGCACCGTGGCGATGGCGTTGCCGGCGTAGATGGGACGGGTGAAGGTGTCGGGCGATTCGACGGAGACAATGTCCGAGATCTGGGCCACGTCCAGCTTGGCCGCCACACGCGGCGCCACATTCTTGCCCGCGGCGGTGGCGGCGAACAGAATATGGCTGTAGCCGCCGGCGACGGCCAGCACTTGCGCGGCGACGTTTTCGGCCAGCCCGTTGGCCAGCGAGGGCCCATCGGCCAGCAGCACTTTGGCCACGCCGGCGGCCCGCGCCGCCTGGTCGGCCGCCGCCTGCGCGCCGCTGCCCGCCACCAGCACGTGGACATCGCCGCCCAGCTTGGCCGCCGCGGCGACCGTGTTCAGCGTGGCGCCCTTCAGGCCGGCATTATCGTGTTCAGCAATTACCAATATCGTCATTTAAACCACCTTCGCTTCATTCTTGAGTTTGTCCACCAGGGTCGCCACGTCGGGCACAATAATGCCGGCGGAGCGGGCCGGCGGCTCGGCCACTTTCAGGGTCTTGAGCCTGGGCGTGACATCCACGCCGAGTTCTTCCGGCGTCAGGACATCCAGCGTTTTCTTCTTGGCCTTCATGATGTTGGGCAAGGTGACGTAGCGCGGCTCGTTCAGGCGCAGGTCGGTGGTGATAATAGCGGGCAGCTTCAAAGACAGGGTTTCCAGACCGCCGTCGACTTCGCGGGTGACGGAGACGGTATCGCCCGCTACTTCCACTTTGCTGGCGAAGGTGGCTTGAGGCCAGTCCAGCAAGGCGGCCAGCATCTGCCCGGTCTGGTTGGCGTCATCGTCGATGGCCTGCTTGCCCAGGATGACCAGCTGAGGCTGCTCTTTGTCGACCAGCGCCTTCAGCAGCTTGGCGACGGCCAGCGGCTGCAGCTCGGCGTCGGTCTGCACCAGGGCCGCGCGGTCCGCGCCGATGGCCATGGCGGTGCGCAGGGTTTCCTGGCATTGCGTCACGCCGCAGGACACGGCGATCACTTCGGTTGCAACCCCTTTTTCCTTCAGGCGCGTCGCTTCCTCGACCGCGATTTCGTCAAAGGGATTCATGGACATTTTCACATTGGCGATATCCACGCCGCTTTGATCGGACTTCACGCGGACCTTGACGTTATAGTCAACGACACGCTTGACCGGTACTAACACCTTCATCGAGCTTTCTCCAGATAGAGCTTAAAAAATCGTAATCAGTAACTATAAACTTTTTTATTCTACAACTTTGCGAGCGCCTTGATATGCGCGGCGGCGCTGCGGCCCAGCGCCGAGAGATCGTAACCGCCTTCGAGGAAACTGGCGATGCGGCCGCTGGCCGTTTCGTCGGCAAGCTCCACGAGCTGCTCGGTGATCCAGGCGTAATCGGCTTCCGTCATGTCGAGCTGGGCCATGTCGTCTTCCCGGTGGGCATCGAAGCCGGCGGAAACAAAAATGAATTCAGGACGGAATCTGCGCAGACGCGGCAGCCACTGCTCGCCGGCCAGCATGCGCAAGGCATCGCCCTTCGTGTAGGGATCGACGGGTATGTTGAGCATGTTCCGCGGGGGCGGATCGCAGCGGATGCCCGGAAAGAGCGGGTGTTGATAGAAGCTGCACATCAGCACGCGCTCGTCGCCCGCGAACACTTCTTCAGTGCCATTGCCGTGGTGGACATCGAAGTCCACGATGGCCACGCGATTCAGGCCGTATCGTTCCATAGCGTAGCTGGCGGCCACGGCGATATTGTTGATGAAACAAAAACCCATCGCCTGGCTGGGGCGCGCATGGTGCCCCGGCGGCCGGACGGCGCAAAAGGCGCTGCGGTAATCGCCGCGCATGATGGCATCGACCGCCGTGATGCCGGCCCCTGCCGCCGCCCATGCGGCTTCCAGCGTGTGGGGATTCATGATGGTGTCGGGGTCGATCTGGAAATAACCGCTGGACGGCGAATGCGCGTCCAGGTAAGACAGGTATTCCGCGTCATGCACGCGCAAGAGGTCGGCACGGGTGGCGGCGCGCGCCTGCATGTGGCCGATGAGATTCATCAGGCCGCTGGCCAGCAAGCGGTCGTTGATGGCGTCCAGCCGCGCGGGGCATTCCGGGTGCCAGCGTCCCATTTCATGCAGCTTGCACGAGGGATGAGTAATATATACGGTCTCCATAAGGATGATTATGTTCAAACCAGTCCGCATATTGCAAGTCGGCCTCTTGTCCCTGTTTTTGAGCGGCTGCGCCGCCACGCAAACGCCCGCTCCGCTTTCCGCCGCATCCTCCGCGCAAGCCGTTGCGGCAGGCGGCTCTGCGGCGGGTAATCCCACCGCTGTCGGCGAGGGGCCCGCATTGCAGGTCCCGCAAGAGCCCGCTTCCATCAAGGCGGGCGCATCCACCCCGGGCGATAGCCCCTTCGTGCTGCCCGGCGGCGCCCTCGCGCCCGATATCCAGGCTTATGCGCGCGAAGTGTCCCAAAGCCGCGGCGTACCGCTGGGGCGCGTCGAAACCCTCTTGAAAAGCGCCCGCTACGACGCGGCGGCCGCGCGCCTGATGGCGCCTTCAGCGACCCGCATCCGGCGCAGCTGGGTCACGTATCGCAACCGTTTCGTTGAACCCATACGCATCAAGGCGGGCCTGCAGTTCTGGGCCCAGAACAAGAAAGCCCTGGACCAGGCAAGCCGCGACTACGGCGTGCCGCCATCGATCATCGTCGCCATTATCGGTGTGGAAACCATCTACGGGCGCAACACCGGCAACTTCCGCGTACTGGATGCGCTGGCCACTTTGGGCTTCCGCTATCCGGACAGCAGCCGTCCGGAACGCAGCCAGATGTTCCGCGACCAGTTGGCGGACCTGATTCAACTGGATCATGAAAAGAAACTCAATGCGCTGGAAGCCACGGGTTCTTTCGCAGGCGCCATGGGCCTGCCGCAATTCATGCCGGGCAGCTTGATGCGCTATGCCGCCGATGGCGATCGCGACGGCCGCATCGATCTGGAATACAGCACGGATGACGCCATCGCCTCCGTGGCGCGTTTTCTGAGGCTGCATGGCTGGGTGCCGGGGCTGCCCGTATTCGCGCCGGCCACCCTGCCCCGCAACCCGGAAGCGCTGGTGGTCGGCGGCCTGCATCCCACCCAGGACTGGGCGCAGTTACAGGCGCAGGGCGCGCAGTTGCGCAGCGCCGGTGCCAGTCGCCATGGCGCCATGGCGGGCAATGCCTGGCAGCAATACAAGCTGGGCATCGTCAATCTGCCGGACGAACCGCGCAAAACCGTTGAATACCGCGTGGGAACGCCGAACTTCTTCGCCATCACGCACTACAACCGCAGCTATTTCTATGCCGCTTCGGTAGCCGACCTGGCGCAGGCGCTGGCCAACGACATGGGTTACGGCTGGCCAAGCTGAATCTCAGGCAATGGGCGGTCGCATGCGCATGCCCGCCCGCATTGATGCGCGTTCAGTTGAAGACGCCCGTGGACAGATAGCGGTCGCCGCGGTCGCAAACGATGAAGACTATCGTGGCGTTTTCCACGCGTTCCGCAACGCGCATGGCGGCCACCAGCGCGCCGGCGGAAGAAATGCCGCCGAATATGCCTTCCTCGGCGGCCAGGCGGCGCGCCATGTCCTCGGCCTCGGCTTGCGAAATCAACTCGAAGCTGTCGACCTGGCTGGGCTGGTAGATTTTCGGCTGATAGGCTTCGGGCCACTTCCGTATGCCCGGTATCTGCGAGCCCTCGGCCGGCTGGGCCCCGACGATCCGGATGTTCCGGTTCTTTGAACGCAGGTACTGGCTTACGCCCATGATGGTGCCGGTGGTGCCCATGGCGCTGACGAAATGGGTGATTTCGCCATCGGTTTGTTCCCAGAGTTCCGGGCCGGTGGTTTCCATGTGGGCCAAGGGATTGTCGGGATTGGCGAATTGGTCCAGGACTTTGCCTTTGCCCTCGGCCTGCATTTTGTCCGCCAGGTCGCGCGCGTATTCCATGCCGCCCTGGTTGGCCGGCGTAAGAATGAGCTGGGCGCCATAGGCCGTCATGGAAGCGCGCCTTTCGGTGGAAAGATTGTCGGGCATGATGAGTATCATCTTGTAGCCCCGCACCGCCGCCGCCATGGCCAGCGCGATCCCCGTGTTGCCGCTGGTGGCTTCGATCAGGGTATCGCCCGGCTTGATGTCGCCGCGCGCTTCGGCGCGGCGTATCATGGAGCTCGCCGCGCGATCCTTCACGGAACCCGCGGGGTTATTGCCTTCCAGCTTGGCCAGGATGACATTGCCGCGGGGCGCGCCGGCCTGGCCCGGTATGCGTTGCAGACGCACCAGCGGAGTGGCGCCTATGGTGTCTTCGATAGTCAGGTAATTTTTCATGCCGAAAATCATACACCCTTCCCAGGCGGGGCGCATTTCCATCCCGCCGGCATGAAGCGCCCGCCCCGCCGGGAATCTTCCCGCCCCCGCGTTACCGGCCCTTCTGCCCCGCCCCTGGCGGACCGCCGGGGGGTTGTAGCGTGCGCGCCCGCGCGGGGGTTGCCGCCGCGGCGGCGGCCGGGGCGCTTGCCCCTATGGTCAAGCCCGACGCCTGCAAGGCCGCGGCCTTCTTGGGCCCTATGCCTTTGACGCGGTCGGACAAGTCCGAGAATGATTCATAGCGCCCGCTACGGTCGCGTTCTTCCACGATGACCTGCGCCGTTTTAGGGCCTATGCCCCGCACTTCGCGCAATTGTTCCTGCGTGGCGGCATTGACATCCAGGGCGAAGGCCGGCGTTGGCAAGGCCGCGCCGGCCAGCACGCCCAAGGCGATGCCCAGCCATGCGGAGCGCCCCGCCGCGCGCCCTCTGGGGCGCCCTGGAGCGGCGGCTGAGTATCGGGCGCAAGGCCCATCGGCCAGTGGCTGGGCCACGGTGGAGTGTGTAAACGGGTTCATAGGCAGCCTCCGAAAATGAAGAAAAGGAAAGCGGCTGCCGCCGTATGGCGGCGAGGCCCGCTCCCTGACTGCAATGATCCCGCCCGCGCCGGCCTGGCGACAGCCGCGCCGCCGGCCGATATCCATGCGTAAAGCTACGCTGGAGCTATATGCGCCCCAAAGTCAGCAAGTCCTGGACGTATTGCGAAACGCCGGTCTGCACGTCGCGCATGGGCTTGTCATAGCCCGCGGCCCGCAATTGGGTCAGGTCCGCCTGGGTGTGGCTTTGATAGCGGCCCTTCAGGTCGTCCGGAAAGTCAATGTAGCGGATCAGCTTCTGCTCGACCAGCTCTTTGAGCGGCAAGGCCGGCTGGTTGTCGTGCGCCCGCAGGGCATTCACCACCGCGCGGGCGACATCGTTGAAAGGCTGAGCGCGGCCGGTGCCGCAATTGAAGATGCCTGATTTTTCAGGATGGTCCAGAAAGAACAGATTGACGTCGACGACATCGTCCACATGAATGAAATCACGCAATTGCCCCCCGTCCTCGTAGCCGTCCCAACCGCCGAACAGCCGCACGTGGCCTTCGCTGCGGAACTGGTTCATGTTGTGGAAGGCGACGGAAGCCATGCGGGCCTTGTGCTGTTCGTTCGGGCCATAGACATTGAAATAGCGCAGGCCCGCCACGGGCGCGGCCAAGCCGGGCAAATGGCGGCGCAGCACCTGGTCGAACAGATACTTGGAATAGCCATAGACATTCAGCGGCGATTCGTACAAGGGGTCTTCGGCGTACACCGGCCCCGCGCCATAGACGGCGGCGGAGGACGCATAGATGAAGGGTATCTTCGCCTGCTGGCAAAACTGAAAAAGCTCCAGCGTGACGCGGTAGTTGTTGTCCAGCATGTAGCGGCCGTCGCGCTCGGTGGTGTCCGAGCAGGCGCCCTGATGGAAGACGGCCTCGATATTGTCGAACTGGCCCTGCGCCACGCGCTGCCGGAATTCATCCTTGTGCAGGTAGTCGGCGATCTTGCCGTCCACCAGGTTCACGAATTTATCGCCCTGGGTCAGGTCGTCCACCACCAGTATGTCCGTGCAGCCGCGCCTGTTCAGGCCCAGCACCAGATTGCTGCCGATGAAGCCCGCGCCTCCGGTCACTACGATCATGTCAATTCTCCAGGGGTTACAGTAGAGGTGCCGAGCTTGCCGACCACGACACCGCCGGCGCGATTGGCCCACATCATGGCCTCGCCCCAGTCCAGCCCCGCCGCGCGAGTCACCGCCAAGGCCGCCAGCACCGTATCGCCGGCGCCCGATACGTCGAACACCTCTTGCGCGTGCGCATGGATATGCTGGCGCCCGGCTTGCGAGAACAAGGTCATGCCTTGCTCGGACCGGGTGACCAGCAAGGCTTCCAGATCCAGTTCCTGCCGCAATGCCTGGGCCCGCTTTTCGAGGTCGGCTTCATCGCGCCAGCGGCCGACGGCATCCTGCATTTCCAGGCGGTTGGGCGTGATGATGGTCGCGCCGCGATAGCGTTTATAAGCATGCCCCTTCGGGTCCACCAGCACCGGCACCCCCGCCTCGCGCGCGGCGGCGATCAGGGCTTCGACATGCGCCAGCGTGCCTTTGGCATAGTCGGACAACACCAGCATATCGTGCCCCGCAAGCAGTTCGCGGGCCCGGTCCTGAAGCTGATCCAGGCACGGCGCGCCCGGGCCTTCCTCGAAATCCACCCGCAAGAGCTGCTGCTGGCGTCCGAGGACGCGCATTTTCAGGGTCGTGGGCGCTTGCGCGTCTTTTATCAAAAAAGCGTCGATGCCCGCTTCCCGGGCGAGATTCTCCACCGTGGCGCCCGCCTCGTCGGCGCCCACTACGCCCAGCAGGCTGGCCCGCGCGCCCAGCGCCGCAATATTGCGCGCCACGTTGGCGGCGCCGCCCAGGCGGTCCTCGCAACGCGCGACGCGCACCACGGGCACGGGCGCCTCGGGCGAGATGCGCTCCACTTCGCCGAACCAATAGCGATCCAGCATGATGTCGCCCACCACCAGCACTTTCGCACGGCTGACCGCCGCCGTGGGGAATGCCATCATCTTATTTCCTCCAGACGGCGGGGTTCGTAGGTTTCCCAGGAATTGCAGCCCGGGCACTGCCAATAGAAATGGCGCGCCTCGAAACCGCAAACCTTGCAGGCGTAACGGTCGAGGCGCTGGGTATGTTTGTGTATCAGGCTGCGCAGCAGGCTGAGGTCCGCGCCGGCGACGATGTCCGCCGCCACGGCAGCGGTGGCCGGCACCGGCTGCTGCGTTCCGGCGGCCTGTGCCGGCCGCGCGCCGGCGGGCGCCGCGGCGTTCCCCTGGGTGGCCAGCTCCGCTTCCAGCAAGCGGTCCAGCCCCAGCAAGGATGGATGGGCGCGCAAGGCCTCGCGGGCGAACGCCCAGGCAGGCTGATGCCCCTGCTGGGCGCGCAGTTCGCGGAAGACCACATTGAAGGTGTCCAGCGACGGGTGGCGCAGGTAATGCGCTTTCAAGATGGCCAGGCCTTCGGCCTGCTGGCCGACGCGGCGATAGCTGTCCAGCAGGTCGGCGGCGATCAGGCCGGCATACTCGGGCGCGGAAGCCAGCACAGAGGCCAAATAGGCGCGTTCGCGTTCGGGGTTGCTGTCCAGCCTGGCAAGATGCGCGCGCAGCATTGCTATGCGCGCTTCGGACGCCTGGCCTTTTTGCTGTCCGCGCAAAGCGGCGGCGGCGTGATCGGCTGCATCCAGCGCTTCGCCGGCCGCGGCCAGGTCGGGCGGGTTCCGGCTCATGGCGGCGACGGCGCGCTCGCACTGATAATGCACGAGCTGAGGCACCGGTTCATCCACCAGGGCGCGCAATCGCTTGACGGCTTCGATGGCGCGCGGCCAATCGTGTTCCGACTCGTAGATGCGGATCAGCGCGCGCACCGCCGGTACCGCGAAGCGCGTATCCAGCACCTGCTCGAAGGCCTGCTCGGCGCGATCCAGCATGCCGGCCTTGAGGAAGTCCTGGGCAAGTTCGTGCTGGGCGCTTTCGCGATCGGTTTGCGGCAAGTCGGAGCGCGACAGCAGGCTTTGGTGCACGCGTATGGCGCGTTCCATTTCGCCCCGGCGCCGGAACAGGCTGCCCAGCGCGAAGTGCAGCTCGGTCGTCTCCGGGTCCAGCTTGGCCACTTCGACAAAGGCGTCGATGGCGCGATCCGGCTCTTCATTGAGCAGGAAATTCAGGCCCTTGAAATAGGAATTCGGCAAAGAGCGGGTTTCCGACAGCATCTGCCGGATATCCACGCGCGCCGCTATCCAGCCCAAGGCGAACAGCAAGGGCACAAAAATCAACCACCACGGTTCAAAATCCACTGTATCCCGCCTCGTCGCGTTACAGGGGAGCCATGGGGGCTATGGTTTCGACCGCCGCGTTCTCCGGGGGAATATTGGTCTGGCGGGATTTTTCCTCCAGCCTGGCCAATTCCTTGCGCAGCCTCGCGGCCTCGCGGCGGCGGCGCAAAATGGACGGCGCCGCAATCAGCAGCCCCAGCAGCACACCCAGCACGAACACGGACAGCATCACCACGATAAGAGGTACGCCGGTTACGACATGGTCGGCGAAAAAGCGGACATCCACAGGCCCGGTGTTCTTAAGGGCGAACATCAAGACGACGACGAACACCACCAGCCGCAAAATCCAAACCAGGTAACGCATGGGAAGCTCCAATGAGACAGCAATGGGTAATTGTAAGGGGAATCGGCGGCTGATTTCTCGCCCATGGCTGACAGCGGGCTGCGATGGTGCGATGTTACGGCGCGCGGCCCTGTCGATGAGCGACGGCGAGAGCAAGCCCGGGCCACCGGGATTCAGGCGATGCCGCCCAACGCCGCTGCTAATAGCGCTGGATCGCCATCTTCTATTGCGACCTGAAGGCAGGGGGCGATACCTGCCTCATCTTTAAGGTAGTTGGATACATCAAACGGACGGGTCTTGATCTTGCTCATTTCGCAACTCCTGAGCCATAGCCTTGGTTCGTTCAATATCTTTCTTTTGGCTAAACATGGCGATGTACTTGCAAGCCTGCATGGATGGAGCTGGTGACGATGCCGCCTTCTGATCGCCATCCTCCAAAATACCATTAATCACCTCCAAGGCAAGCGCCGGGTCTTTGCGATACAGTTCGGCCATTGCATCGCCATGCCCTCTACTTTTCATCGTCATTTCTCCGCTACCAGCCTTGCCAATAAGCTACAGCCCGAACCGGGATGCCTGAATGCAAAACCCCCGCTGCCCAAAGACAGCGGGGGTTTTGACGGCGCGGCGCTTTTGCGAAAAGCGCTTAGCCGTGCATGATGCGGGTATCGAACTGGCCTAAGGTGAACCCGGATTCGCCCTCGCCGGCGGCTTTGACTTCTTCTTCGTAGGCGGCGTCCACCCGCTCGCGCAATTCCTTGCCCGGCTTGAAGTGCGGCACCTGCTTTCCAGGCACCATGACCTTCTCGCCCGACTTGGGATTGCGCCCAATGCGGGGGGAGCGCTCCGACAGCGAAAAGCTGCCGAAGCCGCGGATCTCGATGCGCTGCCCGCTGGCCAGGGCCTGCGTCATGGCATCGAGCACTGTCTTGACAGCGTAATCCGTATCGCGAGCTGCCAGTTGCGGGTAGCGACTGGCAAGTATCGCTATCAGTTCAGACTTGGTCACGCCGATTAACCGTCGTCGCGCGCCTGATCCAGCTTGGCTTTCAACAAGGCGCCCAGGTTGGTGGTGCCCGACGAAGCGCTGGCTTCCGACATGCGTTGGATGGTATCGGCGGTCTCGGCATTATCGCGGGCCTTGATCGACAACTGGATCGAACGCGTCTTGCGGTCGATGTTGATGATCATGGCTTCGATGTTCTCGCCGGGGCTCAGCACGGTGGTGGCATCTTCGACACGACCGGCGGAGATTTCCGAAGCGCGCAGATAGCCTTCGACATCGACCGACAGCGTGACGACGGCGCCCTTGGCTTCCACCGACTTGATGACGCCGGGAACGACCGCGCCCTTGTCGTAGGTGGCCACGAAGTTGTTGAACGGATCGCCTTCCAGCTGCTTGATGCCCAGCGAGATGCGTTCCTTGTCGGTGTCGATGCCCAGAACGACGGCGTCGATCTCGTCGCCCTTCTTGAAGTTGCGCACGGCTTCTTCGCCGGATTCCGTCCAGGACAGGTCGGACAAATGGACCAGGCCATCGATGCCGCCGGGCAAGCCCACGAACACGCCGAAGTCGGTGATGGACTTGATGGCGCCGCGGACCTTGTCGCCACGCTTGAAGTTGATGGAGAACTCTTCCCACGGATTGGGACGGCACTGCTTCATGCCCAGCGAAATGCGGCGGCGGTCTTCGTCGATTTCGAGAACCATGACTTCGACTTCCTCGCCCAGGGTGACTACCTTGCGCGGGTCGACGTTCTTGTTGGTCCAGTCCATTTCGGAAACGTGCACCAGGCCTTCGATGCCGGCTTCCACTTCTACGAACGCGCCGTAGTCGGTCAGGTTGGTGACCTTGCCGAACAGGCGGGTGCCTTGCGGATAGCGGCGCGCCAGGCCGACCCACGGGTCTTCGCCCAGCTGCTTGACGCCCAGCGACACGCGGCTCTTTTCCTGGTCGAACTTCAGCACCTTGGCTTCGACTTCCTGACCCACCTGGAGCACTTCGGAAGGATGGCGGACGCGGCGCCAGGCCATGTCGGTGATGTGCAGCAGGCCGTCTATGCCGCCCAGGTCGATGAACGCACCGTAGTCGGTGATGTTCTTGACCACGCCCTTGACCACAGCGCCTTCGCTGAGGGTCTCGAGCAGTTTCTGGCGCTCTTCGCCCATGCTGGCCTCGAGCACGGCGCGGCGCGACAGCACGACGTTGTTGCGCTTGCGATCGAGCTTGATGACCTTGAATTCCATGGTCTTGCCCTCGTAGGGCGTGGTGTCCTTGACGGGACGCAGGTCGACCAGCGAACCGGGCAGGAAAGCGCGGATGCCATTGGTCATGACGGTCAGGCCGCCCTTCACCTTGCCGGTGATGGTGCCGGTGACCATTTCACCCGACTCGAGCGCTTGCTCCAGCTGCAGCCATGCCGACAAGCGCTTGGCGCGATCGCGCGACAGGATGGTGTCGCCATAGCCGTTTTCCAGCGAATCGATGGCGACCGACACGAAATCACCGGCCTCGACTTCGAGTTCGCCCTGATCGTTCAGGAATTCTTCAAGGGGGATCAACGCCTCGGACTTGAGGCCCGCATTGACGACGACAAAATTGTGATCGATGCGGACGACTTCGGCGGAAATGACCTCACCGGACTTCATGTCGCGGTTTTTAATGCTTTCGGCAAACAGGTCGGCAAAACTTTCGCCGCCGGTGGCGGCTTGGGTTGCAATGGTGGACATTAAGTTGTATCCATAAGCCAAAATGGCTGTTAAGAACACACCGAGGCGGCGCGGCCCCCTCAGTGGAGTAAAAAATAAATTCCCGGCTGGTGGCGGTTGCTATGCCCGCGGCACGGGCGACCCGCTCGCCTGGAACCCCAATTTCGACCAATGGTCGAGTACTACCTTGACCGTTTCGTCTATGCTCAAATTCGACGAATCGACCATAATGGCGTCCGCCGCCGCAACGAGCGGCGCATTCGCCCTTTTGCGATCGCGCTCATCGCGCGCGCGCATGTCTTCCAACAGGGCGGATAGATTAGCAGAAAACCCCTTTTCCTTCAACTGCTTACACCGTCTCTGCGCTCTGGCGTCCACATTGGCCTCCAGAAATATTTTCAGATCGGCGTCCGGGAACACGACGGTGCCCATATCCCTGCCGTCCGCCACCAGCCCGGGCGGCAGGCGGAACGCGCGCTGGCGTTCCAGCAACGCCTGGCGCACCGGCCCATAGGCCGCCACCCGCGATGCCAGCTCGCCGATGCTTTCCTGGCGGATCAGGGTGGCCACATCCTGGCCGTCCAGCAATACCCGCCGCCCCTGGAAAGCCACATCCAGATCGCGCGCGGACCGGGCCACCGCCAGTTCGTCCGCCGGGTCCACCCCCTGTTGCTGCACCGCCAGCGCGGTCAGCCGGTACAGGGCGCCGCTGTCCAGCGCGGACCAGCCCAGCGCTTCGGCCACGCGATGCGCTATGGTGCCCTTGCCCGAAGCGGTCGGGCCGTCTATCGTGATGACAGGTATGCGCTCCGCCGATGACAAGCTCATGCGTGCACCAATTCGCTGAAAACCGAGAAATACCCCGGAAAGGTCTTGCTGACGCAATCCGGGTCCAGAATCGTGACAGGGACCGGCCCGAACGCCGCCAGCGAAAAGCACATGGCCATGCGGTGGTCGTCATAGGTGGCGATTTCCGCCGGCCGCCATTGCGCGGGCGCGATGGGATGCACGGTCAGCCAGTCCGGCCCCGATTCCACCCGCGCGCCCAGTTTTTCCAGTTCCGTATGCATGGCGTGGATACGATCCGTTTCCTTCACGCGCCAGCTGCCGATATTGCGCAGCGTGCAGGGGCCATCCGCGTACAAGGCCATGGCGGCCGCCGTCATGGCGGCATCGGGAATCAGGTTGAAATCTTTGTCGAAGGCCTTCAGCTTTTCGCCCCGCGCGACCTCGATTCCGCGGACTTCCACTGAATCCGCATGGCGGACGACCGTGGCGCCCATGTCCTGGACCACATCGGCGAATGCCATATCGCCCTGTATGCTGTCGGCGCCGGCGCCCTGAATCCGGATCGGGCCGCCGCCCAGGGCGCCCAGCGCCATGAAGTAGGAAGCCGTCGATGCGTCGCCCTCTATGGCGAAGCGCCCTGGAGAAGCATAGCGGGCGCCCGCCGAAACGGTAAAGCGCTGCCAGTCCTGTCTTTGCACCTGAACGCCGAACTGCGCCATCAGCTTCAGCGTGATCAATATATAGGGGCGGGAAATCAGCTCGCCCTCCACTTCGATGACGATATCGCGTCCCGCTTGCCCCGCCATGACGGGCGCGGCCATCAGCAATGCGGTCAGGAACTGGCTGGAGACCGCGCCCTTGACCTTGAGGGGACCTTGCGGGCGCATGCCGCTTCCGCCTATGGCCAGCGGCGGATAGCCCGGCTCGCCCAGGTAGCGGATGTCGCCGCCGGCGGCGAGCAGCGCATCGACCAGATCGCCTATCGGGCGCTCGTGCATGCGGGCCACGCCCCGCAGACGGTAATCGCCGCCCATGGCCGCCAGGGCCGCCGTCAGCGGCCGGAAGGCGGTGCCCGCATTGCCCAGGAACAAATCGGCGCTGTGGACGCTGAAGGGGCAGTCGCCATGCACGGCGACGCGGCCCGGCCCCGGTTCATCGATGCGCAGGCCCAGTTGTCTGAGGGCGGCCAGCATGACGCGCGTATCGTCCGAGTCCAGCAGGCCGGCAAGTTCGGTCGTGCCTTGCGCCAGCGCCGCCAGCAGCAAGGCGCGATTCGAGATGCTTTTGGAGCCCGGCAGTTCGACGCGGCCCGCCGCCGTGCTGACCGGCTCCAGACGCAAATAAGGTGTTCTGCTCATGACAGGCCGCTCCTGCTTCCCCAAAAGCGGCGCGCCAGCGCCGCGCGTTCCAGAAAGTTCTGCAGTTCGTCGCCATCGGCCGCCTGCAAGGCTTGCTCCGCCTGCAGCAGGGCCGCCTTCACTTCCCGCAGCTCGGCCAGGACGGCCGACCGGTTGCCGAGAAAGATGTCGCGCCACATTTCCGCCGAACCGGCCGAGATGCGCGTGAAATCCCTGAAGCCCGTACCCGCCAGCGCCATGCGCAGGTCGGAGTCGTGGGCGGTGGCGACCTGCCACATATACACCGACGACAGAAAATGCGGCACGTGGCTGACCGAGGCCAGCACGGTATCGTGCGTCTCGGGCTCCATGCTCATCACCCGTGCGCCGCAGCATTCCCAGGCCTTGGTGATCATGGCCTTGTGCGCCGCGCTGTTCTCGGCGAGCGGCGTCAAGACGACGTTGCAGCCCCGGTACAGGGCCGCATCGGCCGCTTCGGGGCCCGTCCGTTCCGTGCCCGCTATGGGGTGCCCCGGGACGAACTGGCCTATGCGGTCGCCCAGGGCTTCGCGCGCGGCCTGCACCACATTGGCCTTGGTGCTGCCCGCATCGGTCACCAATGTTTCAGGGCGCAGCAAGGGACGCAGGGTTTTCAACAGGGCGCCGGTCGCGCCGACGGGCGTGGACAGGAATATGAGATCCGCCTGCGCCGCGGCCTGCTCCAGGGTGGCGGCATCGTCGATGAGGCCCAGTTCGCGTGCGCGCGCGAGCGAGCTGGACCGGCGCCCCACCCCCAGGACCCGCCCCACCGCGCCGCGCTTGCGCAGGGCGGCGGCGAACGAGCCCCCTATCAAGCCCACGCCCACTACGGCAAGTACCGGTATCAGCGCTGAGCCCTCTTGGACTTGGCCCAATGCCGCCCTATCGGCTTGGTCAGGATGGCCCGCCTTCGCTGTCATGGCGCCGCAAGGACTTCGGCCAGCGCTTCGATGAAACGGGCGTTCTCGGCCGGCAGGCCTATGGACACCCGCAGCCATTCGGGCAGGCCATCGCCCGCCACCGGCCGCACGATAACGCCGCGCTTGAGCAATTCCAGATTGACGCGCGCCGCATCGCCCACCCGGACCAGCAGGAAATTGCCATAGCCCGGCACGAACTCCAGATTCATGCGGGTGAAGTTTTCCGCCAGCATCTGCTTGCCGGCTTTGTTCAATTCATAAGACTGCTGCAGGAAAGCGGCATCGTTCAGCACTGCAATCGCCGCGGCCTGCGCCATGCTGTTGACATTGAAGGGCTGGCGCACGCGATTGAGCAGGTCGGTCAGCCGCGGCTGCGCCATGGCGAACCCCACGCGCAAGCCGGCCAGGCCGTAGGCCTTGGAAAAAGTGCGGGAAACGATCAGATTGGAATACTGCTCCACCCAGCGGGCGCTGTCGAAGCGCAGCTCGGGGTCCAGGTATTCGTTGTAGGCCTCATCCAGCAGCACGGTTACGCGATCGCCCCAGCGCTCATGCACGCGCTGCAGGAAAGCGGCCATTTCCGCGGCCGGAACAAAAGTGCCGGTGGGGTTGTTGGGGTTGGCGATGAACACCAGCCTGGTGTCATCCGCAATGGCGTTGAACATGGCATCCAGGTCGTGGCCGTAATTGCGCGCCGGCACCATGATGTGGCGCGCCCCGCGCGCCTGGGTCGCCAGCTTGTAGACGACGAAGGCATGCTGGGAATAGACGCAGGACACGCCCGGCGCCAACAGCGCCAGGGAAGCCAGTTCCAGCAAATCGTTGGAGCCGTTGCCCAGCGTGATCCAGTTGGAAGGCAGGCCGTAGCGCGCCGACAGGCAGGCCTTCAGCTCGAAGCCGTTCGGGTCGGGATAACGTCCCAGCGAACTGGCCGCCTCGATCATAGCGAACTGCGCCGACTTGGGCAGACCCAGCGGGTTTTCGTTCGAGGCGAGCTTGACGATGCCGGCCGGATCCAGATTGAATTCGCGAGCCAGTTCTTCTATGGGCTTGCCCGCCTGGTAGGGGGCAATGGCCAGTACGTATTCAGGAGCCACCGACAGGACGGCGGCGCTGGTGTGTTCTTCGATAGTCATGACCAACCCATTGCTACTGCCGGGGGTAGGAGCCCAGCACTTTGAAAAAAGCCACCTGTTTCTTCAGTTCGGCCAAGGCCCGGGCCACGGCGGGCTCATTGCGGTGCCCGAGCAGGTCGACATAGAAATAGTATTCCCACTGGCCGGTGCGGGCCGGCCGCGACTCCAGCCGGGTCATCGACACGCCATTGGCCGCCAGCGGCGCCAGCATTTCGTAGACGGCGCCCGCCCGGTTGGGGACCGCCAGGATGATGCTGGTCTTGTCGCTGTCGGTGGGCAGGGTTTCGATGGTGCCTATCGCCAGGAAGCGCGTGCGGTTTTGCGGGTCGTCCTGGATGCCGGAGGCCACGACTTGCAGGCCCCAGGCCTGCGCCGCGGTCGATCCGGCGATGGCCGCCGCCGTCGGATCCTGCGAGGCGATGCGCGCCGCCTCGCCGTTGCTGGAAGCCGCATCCCGGGGAAGATCGGGGTGATGCTGCGTCAGCCAGCCCTGGCACTGCGCCAGCGCCTGGGGGTGGGCCATGACACGCGTAACGCCTTCCAGCGTCCCGGATTGCGTCATCAGATTGTGGTGTATCTTGATGGAGCGCTCGCCCAGTACCTTGAGCGGCGAATTGAGCAGCAGATCCAGCGTGCGGTTGACGGCGCCTTCGGTGGAGTTTTCCACCGGCACCATGCCCACGTCCGCCTGCCCGGCCTCCACGGCGCGAAAGACCTCGTCGAAGGAGTCGCAGCGCAGGCGGGTGATGGCGTGGCCGAAATGCTCCAGCGCGGCCTGTTCCGAGAACGAGCCCTGCGGCCCGAGATAGGCCACGGTCAGGACGCTTTCCAGCCCCCTACAGGTGGATATCACCTGTGTCCACACGGCGTCTATCGCCTGATCGGTGAACGGCCCCTTGTTGAGCGCCTGCAGGCGGCGGATCACCATGGCTTCGCGCTCCGGCTTGAGCACCGCCCCGTCTTCATCGAATTCGCGTTTGATCTCGCCGACCTCTTGAGCGGCCTTGGCGCGCTGGTTCAGCAGGTCGAGAATCTGCTCGTCCAGCGCATCGATGCGCTGGCGCAAAGGCAGCAAGCGGGTTTGCAAAGAATTATCCATGTTTGCGCTCAAAATCCTGCAGGTATGAAACCAGCGACTGCACCGCCTCCAGCGGCACCGCGTTATAAATGGAAGCGCGCATGCCGCCCACGCTTTTATGGCCCTTCAGTTGCAGCAGCCCCGCGGCCTCGGCCTGCGAGAGGAATTCGGCATTCAGGGATTCATCGCGCAAAAAGAAAGGGACATTCATGCGCGAACGCGCCGCCGCGTGGACGCGGTTGGCGTAGAAGCCGGAAGTATCGAGGTAGGAATACAGCAGTTGAGCCTTGGCCAT
>Ga0182744_1000730_pt1 | contig 30175 bp, 29 predicted proteins | sample eDN3rd30CKraftMG_FD_128525 | JGI IMG/M metagenome (GOLD analysis project Ga0182744, IMG submission 128525) | Enriched Miracle-Growth compost microbial communities from Emeryville, California, USA - eDNA 3rd pass 30_C Kraft MG (version 2) (version 2) ... | reverse complement strand
TTTATTCTGAAAACCGTTAAAGGCAGCGCATGATCTTCAGACGTAGGAACCCAGCTTGCAGCCCAGCACCCCGAGTTCGGGCACCACATCCGCGCCGTTGACCACTTCGACGATGTCGAACAGGTCCTCCTTGCTCTTCATGTCGGCGGGCTTCTTGCCGCGCACGATGGGGAAATTGATGATGCCCTGATGGTCTTCGGCGCGGAAATACACTTCGCCCACGGGCCCTTGGCGCTTTTCGCCTTTCTCGTAGGCCTTGATCACATCCGGCGGGTAGAAGGTGCCCGCGCGCTCGCAGGCGTCGGCCCACAAGGCCGTCTGCAGATAGGCGATATAGGCCGAGTCATGCGGTTTGCCGCCATACTTCTTTTCGAAGGCCGTGACGAAGTCCTTGGCGATGGGGTATTTGTCCTGCAGGGTCCACCAGAAGCCCGTGGCGCCATACACTCCCTGCATGATTTCGGGGCCGACTTCTTCGCCCAGGAAGGGCGCCATATAGGGCACGACCAGCGACATCTTGTCCAGGATGCCGAATTGCTTGGCCTGCTTGATGGAATTGGCCGCATCCGCCCCGTAGGCCACGACCACCAGCGTATCGGCGCCGCTGTTGGCGATATTGATCAGATAGGAACTGTAGTCCTTGGCGCCCAGCGGATGCACCTGCTCGCCGACGGTCTTCCAGCCCTGCTTCTCGGTGAATTCCACCATCGAGTCATAGGTGGTGTGGCCGTAGGTGTAATCGGGCACCAGGTACACCGCCTTGCGGTCCTTGCCCAGCGATTTGGCCAGCACGGGCGCAATCGCCTTGGAAGCGGAATAAGCGAAGTGGCAAAGGCGGAAGCCGTAGCGCTGGCAATCCGTGCCGGTGGTTTCGTTCGACCCGCTGATGGCGGCCAGATAAATCGTCTTCTCGCGGTCGCAGACTTTTTGCAGCGCGATCGCCACGGCGCTGCTGACGCTGCCCGATATCATCATGGCCTTGTTGTCGTGGATGAAACGGCTGGCGGCCTGCACGGCGGTATTGGGTTTGGTCTCAGCATCGGCCACCCCGAACTTCACCGTCTTGCCCAGCACGCCTTTTTTGGTCAGCGGCGAGATTTTCTTTATTTCCTCCGCGCCGGCGTTGATCTGCTCTATGGCCAGTTCGTAGCCCTTGCGCTCGTCCGCGCCTTCGGCCGAGTACGGTCCGGTAAGATCCAGCGGCAGCCCGACGAATACGGAGTCCCCGCTGACGCCCGCGGGATAATTCCCCACCGGCTTTTTATCGTCGGCCGCATGCGCCATGCCGGGCACGCCGGCCGCCATCATGCCGCCCGCCGCGCCCGCGATACCCAGCTTCAGCACGGACCTGCGGTCCACGCCCCCTTGCTGCCTGCTGCCTGCTTTACTGTCTTCCATGCCGATCTCCTTTGTTGATGAATGAACCACTCACTTGATTGCATTTGCCGATCTGTGCCGGCTCTTGTTCATGGGCGCCCCGCCAATACATCGCCACTCGATATCTTCTTGCGATATTTGTCCAGACTACTTCCGCGCTGCAGCGTCTCTTTCGGCTCGCCGCCGCGGCGGGTCCTTCTTGGCCCGCCGCGGCATGGCTGCGTTCCGCTTCGCCCGCCTCGGCTACCGTCCAGTTTCCAGCGTGCCGTTCAGCGCTGCATCATCGGATCAAAACAGCCGTTTCAGCGTTCAGTAATAGAAATACAATTTGGAACTTACGCAAAACTTACATAGCGGCGCGCGGGGCATTGCGCACAGCCCGCTACAATCGCCGCATGAAAGTGTGGATCATCCTCTTGAGCCTGCTGGCGGCGGCCGCCGTATGGCATGCCGGCAGCCGCGGGCCGTCCTATGGCAAGGGCTTGCGCCAGCGCGTCAGGCTCGCCTCGCGCAGCCTGCTCGCCGGCGTGGCCGTCTACTTCTGCCTCATGTCCATCGCGCTGGTTTATTTGATGCTGACGACCGGATAGCTATTGGGCGATGCTGGCGCCTGGATGGCTGCCGGGCTTTCCGCGGCCCCTTCCTCTTCCCGCCGCCCCTTTCCGCGCACCTCCACCTCCAAGGGCGTCCGCTTTCCCGCCTGTGCGTTTCTACGCCGCTTGCGCGCCAAGAAAAAATGAAATGTAATAGGGCTTACAATATATGCGGATCCAGCATGTCTTGTAACAATGTTGCATCATTCTTGCATGCATGCCTTCCGTCCGGTTTCTGAAATAGGACTGCGCCATGTCCACCCACTTGACACGATTCCTGACAGGCGTGCTTCTGGCCATTGCTTGCCCGTTCGCGGCGGCCAACTCTCCGGCCACATGGCCTGTAAGCCCTTCTCGGCTGAACTTGCCCACTCCCTACGGGGATCTCCACATCGCCACCAGCGAATACGTCTATGAATCCACGCTGCGCATCGACGATGTCGACGTCGAACCGGCCGTGCGGGGCATGCTGAACATCACCTATGCCTTCAGCACTTCCAAGGCGCATGTGGCTTTGGTATCCATCAACAGCGGCAACAACGCCTGCCCCATCACCTACCGCTGGGTGGTGATGCAGAAATCCGGGTACACCGTGTCGCCGGAGTTCGGCTCCTGCTCGGACCGGATCAAGGTGTCCGCCAAAGGCCGCCTGTTCACCCTGCAGACTCCCAGCTCTCAAAAGCCGGATAAAATAGACATCTACACCTACGACGGGAAGACCATCAGGCGCAGAAGCGCGCCGCAACCTTGACGAGACAGTTTGACTACCGCCAATAACGAATCCTGGGGTTTCCTGCACCCCGAATGCCACGGCCGCAACGCCCTCATGTTTTTCAGCTGGGATCTTGCCAAGACCATCGAACAGCAGTTCGCCCTGCACGCCCAGTCCTCGATCATCGTGCAATTGCACGAAGCGCAGAAAGCCGTCGACCGCCTGTTGAAGCAGTATGTGCAAATCCAGGCCAATCCCGACGCTTTCGAAGGCCAGAGCATCGAACTCAGCCTGGAGCGCGACGACGCCAGCCCGGACACGCCGGTACTGGCGCTCAAGACATCTCCGCGCCTGGAAGAACTGATCCTGGAAGTCCAGGCCCAGGAGCGCGAACAGGCCGCTCGCCTTCTTAATTAATCTCATCCAGGCTGTTCAGAGGCCCGGAGTCAATCTCGACCAGGCCCGGAGCCGCCGCTGATCTCAATCAGGCCTGAGGCCTTCGGGTTTCACAGGCTAAGTACCTATCTTCACGGGCGCAGCCAGCTTGCGCAGCAGGGCGATTACGCTCAGGGCGGTAATGCGGCTGCTCTTGGGATTTTCGGACGGAATGTTCTCTATCGTCATCCGCAGCACCGCCGAATCCGAGACCACTTCCAGCGCATGCGTATTGCGCGTAATGCCCGGGTCGGCCCAGACCTCCAGCCGGGTGCGGTCGGGCCCTATGCCCGCCAGCGAAAACGCCACCGCCACATTCAGGTTGGAAGGGAAGTCGCGCGCGGCCTCGCGCGCCGTGCCCTCGAAAAGCATCAGCGGCTCGGTGAGCCCGTCCAGGTCTATATTCTTTTCCACCACCCGCGGCGCGCCCTTGAAGCCCGCGGGAGGCTTGCGCGTGACCATCCGGGCCGACTCGATACGCCCTTCCGCCGCGGCCGCCACCGCGTCCAGCCCTAGCGCCGCGCCCGATGGCGCCAGGATGCGCGCCCCCGTTATTTCCGCGGCCAAATCGATGAGCTCGGGGTAGCGCAGCAAAGCGCCCACGGACAGCGCCACGACGGTCTTGCCAGCGCGCAGCGCCGGCTCGGCCACTGTCTTCAACAGGGCGGGAGGCAGGCATTCGACGATCACATCGGCATGTCCGGCCAAATCCTCCAAAGCCGCCCTGGGCACGGCGGTAGAAAGGCTGTCTATAAACACCTGCGTCTTTTCGGGATCCCTGCCGCTGACGGCGGAGGCGGCAGCCCGGTATCGCCCCGCTGTCCAGCGCCCTGGCGACGGTTTGGCCGATGGCGCCCAGGCCCGCGACGGCTACGCGATACGGCTGGCCGGTTGCGTTCATGACATGCCTCCTTGCGCGTCCTGGACGTCCACGACGCGTTCGTTCAATGTATGCCAGGGTATGTACAGATCCAGCCAGGCGGCCATGCGTCCGGCATAAAGAACCGCTTCTTCCAGAACCGCCGGCGCCGCGTCCGGGTGGTCGCGCAGCAGCGCGGCCGCCTGCTCGAGCACGGCGCCGCTTTCATGCAAGCCGCATAGCCCGACGATGCGGCTCAGAAAGGCGTCGATCAGGAAAGCGGCATGCCGGCCCCGCTCCGCAGGGGGGATATCCACGGCCAGGGGACTGCCCAGGCGCCACAGAAGTTCCTGCAGTTTTCTGAATTCCCCTTCCGCCATGGACAAAGGCCCATAAGGCAGCATGATGCCGCGCCGGCTAGCCAGGCGCTTTATGCAATCGGGTTCGCTTTGCCAGATCGCGATCCGCGCTTGGCGCAGCGCGGCGTAACGCTTGTCCCGCAGCCATGCCGCCTCAGGGCGCGCGTCCTGGAGCCCTGCGGCCTTGGATGCTCCGGGCTGCCCCGCCGTGAGTTCGGCCCAAATGACTTCGTGGCCTTGCCGGCGAGTGACGCGTTCGCCCAAAGCGCGCAGCCAAGCCACATCGCCGCGCAGCCGGCCCAATACCGACACCTGCGCGGATTCCGCCTGCAGATCGCCATAGATCAATTCCAGGAATTGCCGCTCCGGCCAGTACAGAAAAGTACCCGCGGGCAACGCGGTCACGTCCCGCCCCTGCTCCAGCGGCGCGATGAACGGCGCGTGCCAAAAAATATGCCGGCCGGCGATTTTGGCGCAATGGATGTCGATGCGCGCCGGCAAGCTGTCCAGCAGGCCGGCGATGGCGAGCGGCGCCAGGTCTCGCGCCAATTCGATTTCGTGCGCTGCGCCCTGGTAATGAAAATAAATCGAAGAAATCAGGACGCGCTCCGCACAAGTTCGTCTATCAGATCCGCGACCCGCTGCGCCGCTTCGAATTGCGGCACATGCCCCACACCCGGCAGCAGATGCAGGGCGCTGGCGCCGTCCAGCCCCAGCGCATGGCGCCATGGGATGATGCGGTCCAGCTCGCCCCAGATGATTTTGCGGGGCATGTCCAAGCTCATGAGCACATCGCGCAAGTCATGGGGCAGCGTGCTGGCGCCCGCGAACAAGGCCTCGGCCATGTCCTGCTGGGCCTGGCGCAAGGCCGGATCGGCGCGCGCCTCCATGGCCAGCGCGGCGATCGTGTCGTCGATGAGGCCCGTATCCGCGACCAGCATGCGCAGCCAGGGCGTCAGCGCAAGCACGTCGGCGGCCTGAGCGAAGCCGCGGATGAAACCGCCGTTGACATCACGGCCCAGCCCTGCCGGCGCCAGCAGCGCGAGGCTGCGGACGTCGATGCTTCCATCCGCCGCCACGAGCATGGCCACCGCGCCCCCGAGGGAATGGCCCACCAGATGCACCTTGTCCAGGCCCTGTGCGTGCAACGTCGCCGCTACGCAATCGGCCAGGTCCTGCACGCTTTGCACTTTGCGCCGGGCGGAGCGGCCATGGGAAGGCAGGTCCAGCAGCACCGCCGGGCGGTCGGCGTTCAGGAAGGCGAGCAGCGGCGTCCAGCTTACTGTGTCGCCGCCGAAACCGTGTATGAAGACGATGGGGTCGCCCAGGCCGCCGCCGCGGCGTTGCAGATAAAGCCCGCTGTCGGGCTGGCTTGCGGCACGGGCCGGTGGCAGGTCGCGCAGTTTGATGCGGCCCGTTGGGCTGCTTGCTTTTACGCCGGTCAGATCCAGGCCGCGCTCGCGCGCCGCTTTGCGTGCCGCCGGCGATACAGCCTGGCGGCCGGCTGCCGGCGCCGATGCCGCCGTCGCATCCGCAGGGTCCGGAGCGTCGGCCCGCGCTGTTTTTCCGGCACTTTGCGCGGAGGCCGATTCAGCGGCAGCCGGTGCTGCGGCATGCGCGGGCGCGGCTGCGGCCGCCGCAGCACCGGCTGCCGCAGCACCGGTCGCCGCGGCACCGGCATCGACGGCTTCGCTCGTGGCGGGCGATGACAAAGCGGCGACCCCGCCCTCTTCCGCCATCAGCCTTGCCAGCACACCCCCGATGGGCGCCTCTGTGCCTTCCCGCACGAGAATATCGCCCATGACGCCGCCGGCGGGCGCATCGATGTCGATGGACGTTTTCGCCGTTTCCACCACCACCAGGGTCTGTCCGGCCTTGACCGGCTGGCCCGTGGCGACGCACCATTGCACCACCACGACCGCATCCATGTATTCGCCGCCGGAAGCCGGCACGCAGATATCGATAAGCACGCAATCCTCCTTGCTCAAGCCAGCGCCTTGCGCGCGGCCGCGGCGATTTTTTGCGCGTTGGGCAGCACGGCCATTTCCAGCGGCTCGCTATAAGGCACAGCCATGTCGGGCATGGCCACCCGCTGCACTGGCGCATCGAGCTCGTCGAAGGCGTGGTCCATGATGGTGGCGGACAGTTCCGCGGCATAGCCGCAGAATCGCCAGCCCTCGTTGACCACCACCGCATGGTGAGTCTTGGCGACGGAACGCTTGATGGCGTTCAGATCCAGCGGGCGCAGCGAGCGCAAGTCTATCACTTCGGCGGAAACGCCTTCGGCGGCCAGCAGCTCCGCCGCCTTCAGGCACTCCACCACCATGCGCGAGGTCGCGAAGAGGGAGACGTCGCCGCCTTCGCGCACACAGCGCGCCTTGCCGATCTCCACCACATAATCCCCGTCCGGCACCTCATCGCGCATGTTGTAGAGCAGCTTGTGCTCGAGGAAGACGACGGGCTGCGCATCGCGTATGGCTGCTTTGAGCAGGCCCTTGGCGTCGGCGGGATTGGCCGGCGCCACCACTTTCAGTCCAGGAATATGCGCGATCAGCGCATCCAGGCTCTTGGAATGCTGCGCGCCGGCCCCGGCGCCGCCGCCGCCCTGCGTGCGCAGGACGAAAGGCATCTGCACTTGCCCCGCCCAAATGTATTCATATACGGAAGCCTGATTGATCAAGGCGTCGAGCACCAGCGGCATGAAATCCGCATACATGATTTCCAGCACCGGCCGCGTGCCGGTCATGGCGGCGGACACCGCCATCGCGGCCAAAGTCTGCTCGGATATCGGCGTATCACGCACGCGCGCCGCGCCGAACTCTTCCAGCAGGCCTTTCGTCACCTTGAATACACCGCCGTAGGTGGCGATGTCTTCGCCGAACAGGAACACATTGGGATCGCGCGCCATTTCTTCGCGCAGCGCGGCATTGAGCGCCTCGGCATAACGCATGAGAGCCATCAGCACACCTCCGAATAAGCCAGGGAGCCCGCGAAAACCTCGAACTCGGGATAGGGATCGGACAAGGCCGTATCGACGGCATGCCGGATATCTTCGGTCGCCTGCCTGTCGATCTCCAGCAGACGCGCTTCGCCGGCCTCCTTTTTCAATTGCTCGAAGCTGACGCGTATGGGATCGCGTTCGCGCCAACGGGCGATTTCCTGCGCATCCTGGTAGCCGCCCATGTCCGACGTGGAAAAGCCTTCGACGCGGTAGGTCTTGGCTTCGATCAAGGTCGGGCCGCCGCCTGCGCGCGCGCGCTCCACCGCCTGCGCGGCCGCCTGGTAGACGGCGAGCACATCGTTGCCGTCCACCATGACGCTGGGAATCCCATAGCCGGCGCCGCGCACGCTGAGATCTTCGATCGATGACTGGGCGCTGTGATGGGCTGTCAGCCCATAGTGATTGTGTTCCAGCATGAAAACCACCGGCAGCTTCCAGAGCGCGGCGATATTCATGGATTCATGGCAAATGCCGGTCTGCGCGGCGCCGTCGCCGAAAAAACACATGGCCACGTCCTTGCGACCCTGAATCTGGAAGGACAGGGCCATGCCGGTGGCCGCGGGAATGCTGGCGCCGACGATGGCATTGCCGCCTATCAGGCCGCGAGTAGCGTCCGCCACCAGCATATGGCCCGCACGGCCCCGGCAATAGCCGGTTTCGCGCCCCATGATCTCGGCCATGATGCGGCGCGGCTCCAGGCCCTTGCCTATGTAGTGGGCATGGCCGCGGTGCGTGCTGGTGACGCAATCGGTCCGGGTCAGGGCGGCGGTGGCGCCGATGCCTATCGCTTCCTGGCCGTCGCAGCGATGTATGGGCCCGCGCGTCTTGCCCGCCTTGTGCAGCTCGCCCAGGCTCTCCTCCAGCCGTCTCGTCAATATCATGCGGCGGTGCATCTCCAGCCGCAGCTCCAGGGAGGGAAGATTGCTCATTTATCACACCTCATCAAGAATTCGAAGGTTCAGTGGCCGCGGGCGATCCCGCGGCGGACGATCCCGCGACGGGCGGACCTGCTGCGGGCGCCCCCGCCGACCTTCCAAGGTAAACGTCATTCAATCGCGGATCTACGAGCAAGTCCGGCCCCGGGCCTGAAAGCGCATTGCGGCCCACCTGCAAGGCATAGGCGTAGTGCGACAACGGCAGCGCGGCCTTCACGTTCTGTTCCACCAGCAGCACCGATATGCCCGAATCGGCAATGGCGACGATGCGGTCGAAGACCATCTGCACGATCTGCGGCGCCAGCGCGGCGGACGGCTCATCGAGCAGGATCAGCCTTGGAGCCAGCACCAGCGCGCGGGCGATGGCCAGCATCTGCCGCTCTCCTCCCGACAGCACCGAAGCCATTCTATGCAACTGAGGCTCGAGCTGGGGGAAAAATTCCAGGGCGCCTTCGGTGGCTCGGCGCCGGTCGCGGCCGCGCGCGAGGGCGAAATGTTCGGCGACCGTCAGGCTGGGAAAGACGTTATCGACCTGCGGCACGAAGCCCAGGCCCGCCGCGATAATGTCTTCCGGACTCAGGCCCGCGAGCTCGCGGCCTTCCAGCTTGACGCTGCCTCCACGCGGGCGCAGCAGCCCGGTAATGGCTTTGAGCACGGTAGACTTGCCCGCGCCGTTGGGGCCGATGAGCGTGACGATGCCGCCTTTCTCCACATCCAGCGACACGCCGTGAAGGATGTTGGTGTCGCCATAGCCGGCGACCAGATCGCGTACGGTGAGCAAGGTCATGCCGGTTCCGCTCCGAGATAAGCATCCAGCACCCTGCGGTCGTTCTGCACCTGCGCAGGGGTGCCCTCGATCAGTATGCTGCCTTCGACCAGAACGCAGATGCGGTCGCTGAGCTCCATGATAGCCTCGATGTCGTGTTCGACGATCAACAGGCACAGGCCTTCGTCGCGCAGCGCCTTCAAATGCTGCACCAGCTGGTCCCGCAAGGCGGGCGCCACGCCCGCGAAAGGCTCGTCGATCAGCAGGACCCGGGGATTCACCATCAGGGCGCGCCCCAGCTCCAGCAGTTTCTTCTGGCCGCCCGACAAGGCGCTGGCCTGGTTGCCGGCGACCGCGGTCAGGTTCAGCCGTTCGAGCATGCGTTCGGCCTTGAGCTTGAGCTCGGCCTCGGCTTCCCTGGCTTTGCGCCCGCCCAGCATGCCCGACATGATGGTGTCGGCGTGCGCGCTGGAACCGGCGACGCGCAGATTGTCCAGCACCGTCATGTCGCCGAATTCCCGCGGCACTTGGAATGTGCGCACCATGCCGCGCGCCGCCACCTGGTCGGGCCGCAGGCGCAGTATGGATTGGCCTTGCAGTTCGACCTGGCCGCCGCTGGGCGGAATGAAGCCGCTGATGACGCTGAACAAGGTGCTTTTGCCGGCGCCGTTCGGCCCGATGATGCCGAGGATTTCACCGGGTTGCGCCGTCAGGGAAATGCCTCGCAGCACATGCAGCCCGCCGAAGGACCGTTTGATGTCCGTGACTTTCAGCATGGTCGGTTCTTCCCCTTGCCGCCGGCCGGCAGCAGCCCCGCCGGACGATACAGCATGCACAGCACCAGGGCCACGCCGACCACGATGAAGCGCAACGCGCCCAATTGCGAGCCGTCCAGGGCCAGGCCCAAATCGTTCAAGAAACGGCTGCCCTCGAGGAAGAGGATCAGGATGAAGGTGCCCAGCACCACGCCCAGATTGCGCCCGCTGCCGCCGATGATCACCGCGATCCACACATTGAAGGTGACATCGGGCGTGAACTGTTCCGGCGAGATGAAGGTCAGGTAGTGCGCGTAGAAAGCCCCAGCCAGCCCGGCGATGCCCGAACCGAGCACCAGCGAACGCGTCTTGAAACTGACCACATTCTTGCCCAGCGCCGCCGCGGCGACTTCATTGTCGCGTATGCCGCGCAGCGTGCGCCCAAAGGGCGAGCGTATCAAACGCTCCAGCAAGGCGAACACCACGATGACCGCCAGCAGCAGGGTCATGAACAACAGCATGTCGCGCAAGCCGTCGGGCGCATTGCCATACAGCCGCGGCACGCCCGGCAGGCCGGAAGGGCCGCGCGTAAGCCAGGCTTCGTTTTCGAATACGCTGCGCACCACTTCGCTGAAGCCCACGGCGATGACCGCCAGGTAATCCTCTTTCAGGGACAAGGTAAGCCGCCCCAGCGGCCAGGCCGCCGCCGCGGCCGCAAGCACGGCGGCGAGCATGGCCAGCGGTATGGGCCATCCCCCCACGGCCAGCAGGCCGGAGACATAGGCGCCGATGCCAAAGAAGGCGACCAGGCCGAAATTGATCAGACCGGTCTGGCCCCATTGCAGATTCAAGGACAAGGCAAGCAGGACGTAGATCAGCCCTATGGTTCCGATGGCGATGATGTATGCGGTCATTTGGCCACCGCCTTGGTACCGAACAAGCCCTGCGGGCGAACCAGCAGCACGACGACGATGACGCCGAAGATGGCCGCCAGGCGATAGGTGGGCAGCCAGTACGTGGCGGCGAATTCGCTGACTATGCCTATGATCATCGCCGCGGCAAACGTACCCCCTATGCTGCCCACCCCGCCGAATATCATGGCGGCGAACGCCGGCAGCAGCATATGCCACCCCAGATAAGGCGTGATGACGGTCTTGGCCGCCAGCAGTATGCCGGCGACGCCCGCCAGCGCCGAAGCCGCCAGCCAGACGCGGGCGAGTATGGCTTCCGTATTCAGGCCGGCAACCCGCGCGAGCTGCGGGTTGTCGGCCACCGCGCGCACCGAGCGGCCAAAGCTGGTAAAGCGCATGACGACTTGCAATACGGCGAAGATGGCGATGCTTACGCCCAGTATGGCCAGGTCGTAGGGGCTGATGCGGATGTCGCCGAAGCGCACGGCCCGCATCAGCGGCAGGTCGAAGGACAACTGGTTGGAGCCCCAGATGAAGGTCACGAGATAGCGCAGGACGAAGGCGACGCCTATCGAGGTGATGATGAGCGTGATGGATCGTTCGCTGCGCAGGCGCCGGTACACCAGGCGGTAGCAAAGATAGCCGACGATGGCCACCACCGCCACGCCTATCAAGGCGGCCGCGGAAAAATTCAAGGCCAGGCTGCCCAGCGCAAGCAGCGTGGCGTAGGCGCCCACCGTGGCGAGATCCACATGCGCGACATTGACGAACTTGGACAAGCGGAATATCACCGACAAGCCCACGGCCAGCAGCGCCAGTACGGCGCCGCCGGATATGCCGTCGGCCACGGTTTGCAAAATCGAAGTAAAGGAAGGCACGCACACCCCTTGCTGCTGACAGGCCTTTGGCGATGTTGAAGACCGAGGGCGCGCCGGCCGATATGGAAGGCCGCGCGCCCGAGATGAACCTTTACCCTTTGACAGGCCCCTTCAGTACGAGCTGGCCTTTTTCGGCCGTCCAGGAAGCAAAATAAGGCCGCGCTTCGCCAGTTTCATCGAAATTCATATTGCCGCCCACGCCTTCGTAGTCGATTTTTTCGCCGACGCGCACGAGCTCCAGCGCTTCTTTCAGGTCGAATACCTTCTTGCCGCCCGGGCTGGAGACTTCGCGGATTTTCTTGCGGAAGTCTTCGGCCTTGTCGCTCTTGGCCGCTTCCATGGCCAATGCGCAAACCGCCAGCATATCGTAGGCGACGGCGGCGAAGGGGTTGGCCAGGACTTCCTGCTTCATTTCGGCCTCGTAGCGCTTGCGGAAATTTTCGTAAGCCGGCGAATCGATGTTGGGCACCGCCCCGATGGAGACGATGCCTTCGGCCGCCTGAGGGCCGACCGCCTTGATCAGCGCCGGGGACACCGCCCAGATGGGGCCTATCCATTTGACCGGCACATCCATGACGTACCATTCTTTGAGCAGGATGGTGGTGTCGGGCAGGTAGGAGCCCAGCGCGATGACTTCGGGCTTGCTGGACAGGGCGCGCGTCAGTTCGGCGCGGTAGCTGGGCTGGTTGGGGTTGTAGACGATGACTTCGCACTTTCCGCCGGCTGCTTCAAAGACACGCTTGAACTCTTCGCCCAAGGTGAGGCCGGACGGATTGTTGAAGGCCAGGAACGAGGCTTTCTTGTACCCCTGGGCGACCGCGTAGTTGCCCATCATATTGCCGTAGGAAATATTCGAGCCGCCGCAAGGCCAGATCCAGTCGTCTTTTTTCATGTCGCGCAATTCGGTGGTGCCCGACACATTCATGTTCACCACCTTGCCCTGCATGACAATGGGCGCGATGGCCATGGTGACGCCGCTGGACCAGGTGCCGAGCAACGTCTGCACGCGGCTGATCTCGATCAGTTTTTTGGCGGCGCGCACGGCGGCGTCGGGGTCGGACTGGGAATCTTCGCTATACAGGCGGATCTTGCGGCCGCCCAACAGCCCGCCCATGCCGTTGATGTCGGCGGCGGCGTATTCCATGGCCTTCTGCATGCCGGGGCCGAAAATGCTGCCGGCCTTGGTGATGGGGCACAGCGTACCCATGCGGATTTCGTCGGCGCCTTGCGCCCACGCCCTGCCGGATGAAGAGGCTGCCGCGAGAGTGGCCAGGCTGATGCTGGTCTTGAGCAGATCGCGTCGCGTGAATTGCATTTTCGTCTCCTGTTTTTACGTATGCGCCGGCACCGCGCCGACGCATTTGATTGCAGTCATGATAAAGGTAATTTTCCTTGTGTCAATAAGTCAATACACTATTGTCGGCAATGCTTTTGTGGTAGTGTATGCAGTTGAGGGCCGCGGCTGGCGGCCGCCATATCCGGAGACAAACCATGATTTTCGATCACCGCGTCTATACGGTGCGTCCCAACCGCCTGAACGATTTCCTGGCTTTGTACGAGGAATTCGGCTTGCCGCTGCAGCGCAAGTATCTGGGCGAGCCCTTCGGCTACTTCTATACCCATATCGGCCCCTTAAGCAGACTGGTGCACCTGTGGAAATACGACAGCCTGGAAGACCGGGAACAGCGCCGCAACGACATGGAAGCGGACCCGCTATGGAAGGAATTCCGCAAGAAAGTCATCGAGACCGACTACCTGCTGGACATGGAAAACCAGATTCTGAAAGCCGCGCCCTTCTTCGATCCGGCCAAATAAAATAGACGCAGCGCAGTGTGTTCCAATTCCTCAGGAGGCGCAGCATCATGAACCCATCATCCACTCATAACCCGCTGAAGCAGGGCCTGGTCATTCAGCCCGACGAAGGCAAGTCCTTCTGGCAGCCCATGCCCGCCAATGGCTATATCACCATCAAGCTTTCGCCCGAAAACTGGGACGGGCCGTTTTCCATGGGCGTGCAATCCGTCGCGCCGGGCTCTTATATCCGCCAGCACAGCCACGACAAGAACCACGAAGTCGTGTTCGTCTGGCAAGGCCGCGGAACCGTCATCGTCGAGGGCCGGGAACACCCCATGGTGCCGGGCACTTTCATCGCCCTGCCGACCAATGTCGAACACCTGTTCCGCAATGATTCCGACACGGACGACATGAAGCTGGTCTGGCTGATGGCGCCGCACGGCCTGGAAGATTTCTTCTCGGCGGTGGGCCGCCCGCGCACCCCCGGCGAACCCGCGCCGCCCAACTTTCCGCGTCCGGACAACGTACTGGAAATCGAAGCGCGCACCGTATTCAAGCCCGCGGGGCCGGCCCGGCAATGAAACACACCCTGGCGCTGGAAGACGGCGGCCATATCGCCTACGAAATCATCGGCGACGGCCCGCCGCTGCTGCTGGTGTCGGGGCTGGGCGGGCTGGCCTCGTTCTGGGAAGAATTCGCCCGGCGCTGCGCGCCCTACTTCACGGTCATCACCCACGACCATCGCGGCACCGGCGCCAGCAGCCGCTGCGACCGCCCCTACAGCATCGCGGGCATGGCCGACGATGTACTGGCCCTGATGGCTCATCTCGGCGTCGAGCGCCCCCTGTATGCGGGGCACTCCACGGGCGGCGCCATCGGCCAGTATCTGGCGGCGCGTAAAGGCGTGGCTTTCTCGCGCCTGGTGCTGTCCGCCACCTTCGCCCGGCCCTGCGCCTATTTCAGGCGGCTGTTTGAAACCCGGCTGCAACTGCTGGAGGCCGGCGGCCTGGCGATGTATCGCGAACATACCGCGTTGCTGCTGCATCCGCCTTACTGGCTGGCCGGCCATGGGATTCCGGCTTCCGCGCCTGCCGCGGCGCCCCATCCGCTGGATGCGGAAATCCTGCGCCGGCGCATCGCCGCCGTCATGGCGCACGACGCGCTGGATGCGCTATGCCGTATCCAGTGCCCCACATTGGTGGTGGCCGCACGCGACGACATCGTCACTCCCGACTACCACAGCCGCCAGCTCGCGGACGAAATCCCCGATGCCCAACTGGCGCTGCTGCCGCGCGGCGGCCACTATGTGCCGCGCACGGAAACCGACCGCTATGCCGGCGTCGTACTGGACTTTCTTCGCAACGGAAACATGCAATGAACAAAGCAGCAAGCATACGATCCATCGCCGTCGTCGGGCTGGGAACCATAGGCATGCGCTGGGCCGCGGTATTCGCGCACGCCGGCCTGCACGTCCATGCGCAGGATCCCGACCCCGGGGCCTGGGACGGGTTTCAGCAAGCGCTGCCCGGCCTGCTGGCCGAACTCCAGCGCCTGCAGCCCGCCCAGGCGCCGGCGGGCGCGCTGCGCTTTTCCGCCGACATCGCCGAGGCCGTATGCGAAGCCGACTTCGTGCAAGAGAACGCCCCCGAGCGCATGGACGTGAAACGCCAGGTGCTGCAAGCCATCGACGCCGCCGCTCCGGCGCGCTCCATCGTCGCGTCGTCCTCGTCGGCGCTGCGAGTCAGCGATTTTCAGCAGGGTTGCGCGCACCCGGAACGCATCGTCCTGGGGCACCCATTCAATCCCGCACACATTATGCCGCTGGTCGAGGTGGCGGGCGGCGCCCTCAGCGCCCCTGAAGCCGTGGATGGCGCCCGACGCTTTTATGAATCCATCGGCAAAAAGCCCGTGGTCATGCGCCGCGAGCTTGCCGGCCACCTGGCCTTGCGGCTGATGGGCGCCATGTGGCGCGAAGCCATCGCGCTGGTGGCGGAAGGCAGCGCAAGCGTCGAGGATATAGACCGCGCGTTCCGCTATGGTCCCGGGCCGAAGTGGACGCTGCAAGGCTCCTTTATTTCCAATCACCTGGGCGCCGAAGGCCTTGAATCCTTCCTGGAAAAATACGGACCGACTTATGAAATGATCTGGGACGACCTGCGCCCCACGCCGCGTCTGGATGCCGCGACGCGCGCCGCCATGATCGCCGGCACGCGCGCGGCGATCGGCGCGCGCAGCGACGCGCAGTTGAAACAGGAGCGCGACGAAGGCCTGATCGAGCTTCTGGCGCTGCAGCGGCGCCACGGCGTCTGATTCCTTTTTCGGATCGGACGCTGACGAGGGCACGGCTCAAATCTTGCGCTCGCTGGGAATAAAGAACACGCCGACTTTCATTTGAGGACACGATGCAGCTACCCACTCTTTATCGCTCCGCCCTGGTGACCGGCGCATCGCGCGGCATCGGCGCCGCCATTTGCCGCACGCTCGCCGGCCTGGGCATGCAAGTGCACGCGGTGGCGCGCAGCGCCGACAGCCTGCGCGCGCTGTGCGAGGAAACCGGCGCCATCGCCCATTGCGCCGACGTAACCGATCTGGACAGCATGGAGCGGCTGTTGAGCACGCTGGACGTGGACGTGCTGGTCAACAATGCCGGCCAGGTCGCGGCGCTGGGCCCGCTGCACGATCTGGACGCGGCCGCCATCGACAGCATGATAGACGTCAACCTGCGCGCGCCCCTGCATCTGATGCGCCTCGTCCTGCCCGGCATGATACGCCGCGGGCGCGGCCATATCGTCAATATCGGCTCCACCTCGGGGACTTTCGTGTTTCCCGGCACGGCGCCCTATGCGGCGGCCAAGGCGGGCATGACGGCGGCCAATCGCGTGCTGCGCCATGATCTCGCGGGCCGCAATATCCGCGTCACAGAAATTTCGCCGGGACGTGTGCGCACGGACATCTACCGCGACGCCCTGGACGGCGAGGCCGGCAAGCTGGCCGATATGTACGATAAATTCCGCACCGTCCATCCCCAGGACATCGCCGCGGCCGTCGCCGCCGCGCTGACCATGCCGGAGCAGGTGGACATCAGCTTCATGGAGGTGGTGCCCACCGACCAGGCGCCCGGCGGCCATGCCTACGCCCCGGCGAAATCTTGAGTGGGCCGGCGTATCGGTGACTGGCGTGTTGGCTGTCGGCGGTCGGTGTATTGGCGGTCGGTGTATTGGCGGTCTACGCACGGACGACTGGCGTACCAGTGGCTGGTGTATCAGTGATCGGAACGCGGGCTTGCCGATGTACAGGCCGCCGGCATGCCGGCCCCCGGTGCGCCGGCCGCCGGGTAGGCCGGCCCCTCCATAAGCTGTAAGACTGAGCTGCTTTAACTTATCCGCTTTAACTTATCATAGAGGATGCAACATCATCGACCATGGAACAGAATGTCATGACCAAGCCTCGCGCCGGCGCGAAAAACGCGGCTGACGGCCACGCCCCGGCACGCCGGGCGCCGGTGCGCCGGGTGGCGTCGGTACGCCGGGAACCCGCGCGGCGCGCGCCCCGGGCCGCCGACAGCGTGGAGCGCGCCTATAACGCAATACGCAAAATGGTCGTCGACTTCCATCTGCGCCCCGATCAGCGCATCAACGAAATGCAACTTGCGCGCCAATTGAACCTGAGTCGCACGCCGGTACGCGAAGCGCTCAACCGGCTGGCCAGCGAAGGCTTCCTGGTCCTGCGCCCCAACCTGGGCTTTTTCTTCCGCGCGCTGGAAACCGACGACCTGGTCCAGCTCTTCGAGCTGCGCACCATTGTCGAAACCGGCGGCCTGGCGCTGGCCTGCGAGCGCGCCGACGACGAGGCCATCACAAGCGTCGAAGCCTTCTGGAAGATGGCGCAGCAACGTTACCGCGATCACGATGCCGACGAAATCCTCAGCCTCGATGAAAGCTTCCACGTCAAGCTCATGGAACTGTCCGGCAACCAGGAGCTGGTCCGCACCCTGATCGGCATCAATGCACGCATCCGCTTCATACGGCGCGTCCAGATCAGCCTGGGCAAGTATCACCCCAAGCTCATCGATGAACACACGCGCCTGCTCGAAGCCGTACGCGCACGCGACAGCCAGCGCTGCGCGGAGCTATTGCGCGATCACATCGACATGACCTTCGAAGACGCACGCGCCGCACTGAAAGAAGCCCTGTTCCATGCCTACATGTCGGATACGCAGGCGGTACAAAGCAAGCGCGCACAAGAGTGACTGCGGACCGCTAACCGCAGCAGCCTCGTTCAAAGCCGGCATGCCACAAGCCTTGATACAGCTCCGGACTTGGGACGACAAGTAAGGGGTCGACAACATCCCAATCTACATTTCGGGTTTCAATCCATGCACCTGTGTGAGGTGCGACCACCCTACCCGCCACCGAGCAGGAAGAAGCTGAATGGTTTCAATCCACGCACCTGTGTGAGGTGCGACGTGGCGTCAGGCGACTCGGGCGTCATCTACGTCCAGTTTCAATCCACGCACCTGTGTGAGGTGCGACTCTTTGTGGAAGGCGTTGGCAATGGCGCGATCACTGTTTCAATCCACGCACCTGTGTGAGGTGCGACGCCGCGAATAGGGCGCCGATCCAGCCGCCGGGCGGTTTCAATCCACGCACCTGTGTGAGGTGCGACACATTCTGCGCCGCGGCTTTATCACCGTGAAGCTGTTTCAATCCACGCACCTGTGTGAGGTGCGACGGGATGTTGTAATTGCAATATTAGAGCGTATGGCTGTTTCAATCCACGCACCTGTGTGAGGTGCGACACTGCAGGGACAGGGATGCTGCGTGACGGTCAGCGTTTCAATCCACGCACCTGTGTGAGGTGCGACGTGTGATATCCCGCAAGCGCTCACGGGTGATGGATTGGTTTCAATCCACGCACCTGTGTGAGGTGCGACACCAGCAAAACGCGGTGGCCGAGTCGAATATATGGGTTTCAATCCACGCACCTGTGTGAGGTGCGACAAGCTACGGTCTACCGTTGTCCCAATATCGTTCGCGTTTCAATCCACGCACCTGTGTGAGGTGCGACTGGGCCTGTATAACCTAGCACGGATACAGAGGAAAAACTTCATTTTTCGCGAACATGGCATTAACGCCCGAATTTCAGCGGAGAAAATCTCTTTGCTCGTGAAGTATCTTTTTATATCAACTAATTAGAATAGCGCGAACCGCCTCTGGGAAGCTTCTGTATGCTTCCGGTTCGCGCAGCTTTACAGAATCGGCGGCCCATTGAGGTCGTTCATCAGCCTGACGCCCCGCCGGCTTGGCGACAACATGTTCCACCCGTTATTGCCGGTTCCGGCACAGATGGTAGAACCTCAGGCTGGCAGTTTTGGGGCTGGCAGCTCCGCAAAGATTCGCCCCTCAAACGCACTCAGCGAGAAGGCATCACGGCGCTTTCGGCCATATTCCGGTCATACACCGCTGACAGAGTGCATCGCAAAGCCAGCAGGCGAACACAGTGAAGCAAGCAGACGGGCACAAGTCAAAAGCCGCTGATGATTTCGGGCTCCATGCCGGGCAGCGCAGTCTTGAGAGCCGCTTCGTCGAACGAGCCATCCGGCTGTATCAAGGCACGCAGCGACTCATGCACCCTGGCGGAAGAATACTGCCCCGCCTTGGAGTGGTGCCGCCACCAGATCACCTTGAGCACCCGCATGCTGCCCTCGGGCCTGGCCGAGGACGCATCGTTCTCGAACAGCCGGGGCAATGCCAAACGAATGGCCTCTGCATCAGCATCGCTGAATCCGGTGCGCTCCGCCAATTGAGGATTGATGCTGCCATAAGTCTGGTATATGCCCCTGTCCACCCGGTGCTTCATCCCCATGGTATCGGAACCACGCTTACTTCCGTCGCCCTCGCCGCTGGCGCTCTTGGTGATCTGCGTGCTGCTTACCGTCACCGGCTCAAGACTGAACGCTGACTGAAGCGTAACCGGACCGCGAACCGGAATCGAAATCCCGCCGGCTTCTCCTCCGCCTTTTCCAAAGGCAAACACCTGACCGAATGCCCGCACATCGAACCAGGCCTCGCAAGCCTTGCGGGCCGTCTCGTCACGATTCGCCGCCTTGCCGAACGCCGCCTTGCCCAGCACGCTCTCGGCCCGATTACGCAGGCTCACCTCCCCGTCCGTCTTGCGATCATCCGACTGCACAAAAATGGCATGCCCGTTTTCCGCGAGACGATCACGCAATTTGCGCTTGAGGCACACATCGGTCACCTCTCCGATACCATCGTAATCCGTACGCGGACGGTTGCCATTGAGTGGGTCGCCGTTCGGATTGGCATGGTCAACGGCAAAAATGATAGCGAAGTCGATTTTGTTCTGAAGCGGGCTCATGGTCATGTCCTCGGGCATAGTCATACTTGGGAAGGATCATCGCTGGCGTCGACGGCTACTGCTACATCCGCGGCCGTTCCGGCTGAATCTCCCTTGGCCCACAGCGCACTGCGCTGGCAGTGAAAACCCAATAGGAACTCGCCGCTCAAGGTCTTGTCATTGAATTCGTCGGGATTGAACAAATCGCAGATTTCGCGGATCTCCCGTTCGCGCGCGCCGAGAAACCTGGGCTCGCGCGCCAGCAAGCGACGGCGATAGGGCGCCAACTGTTCGCTGTCCAGGCGTTTCCAGGTCGATAAAGGATGATTGGCAAACTGCGCCATGTAGCGCGCCGCGTTGGTCTCACGGTTCTCGCCAGCCAGTGTCAGGGCCCGATGTTCCAGGTTGTCCGCCACGGCCAGCAACCGGCCGAACAGGTAATCCCGGCTCGCCCGGGTACGATCCAATGCCATGGTGTAGTTCCTCTCTGGATGAGTGCCCTTATAGAGGGCGCAGGCAATGCCCAAAGTTTTTTCCCAATCCCACCAGGCCAACCCGGCACGATTGGCGGCACGCTGGCAGGTATTGCGCACCAGATCTACAGGAAAGGGGGATCCGTCCACAATGCAGGGCAGCAAGCGAGAGCGCGTGGCGGTCTCCAGCCTGTCATCAACCCGAGCGCCATAAGCCGCCTGGGAGATGTCGGCGGGAGACGGCGCTCCAACGAAACGAAGGGACTTTCCATAGTTCTGAGGCCAGGCAAACGCCAAGTGCCAATGCTCCAGCCGCTGCAAAAATTCAGACCCCGGCAACTGGCGGTAATAGACGATGGCCATGCGCCCGGGCGTGGCGGAATCCAGCGCCATGACGACTACATGCTCGGCATCGGTGAACTGCGCCTGATACCCCGCCAACGCATGGCGCAGGCGCTGTGCATAAGCTTCGCCCACCCGTTCGTCATTCAGAGGCGCATCGTCGGGTTCATCACCGAACAGGCTGCGGCTGTCCACTTCAGGGTTGGGTACAAGAATGGCGCGCTGCGCCCAATTTACGATCACCAGATCGCCACGGCGCGAGCCGCGGCGATCGATCAGCCAGCGCAATGCATTGTGCGCCTTCTGCGTGACCTCGAACCCGACGCCCGCAGCCTGGCCTGCATCCAGAAACCGGCCCCGGAATGTGAATCCGCTATTGTCGTTGCTGGAGATCAGCTTGGCCTTGTCGGCGGCATGCCGCAGCTTGGCCGGATGCTGCTCGGCCAGGATCGTATCGCAGCCCTGCACCATGCAGAATCCATTCTGAGTCTGCAGGCTGGCATAGTGCTCCACCCAGGCGGCGATCAACGCTTCGTCCTCCCAACAGCCATGCTGTACGCCGCCCGTATCTACGCGCCAGCGCAGCACGGCATCCTGGGGCTTACCGTTAGCCGGCAACACCTTGAAGATCGCCGGCATATGATCCTTATCTCCGTCCCATGTCTCCAGCAGACGTCCCTGCGCATCGACCGGCAGCACACGGCTTTCAATCAGGTCAGCCACCACCCTGCCGCGTTGCACGTAGGCGAGAATGGCCCGCAGCTTGGCATGCGTGTGCGCCGATGCCGCCCAACCAGAGAGCAGTTCCAGATAGATGCGTTGCGGTTCGGCGGGGTCGCCCGCGAAGCCCGACGTCACGACTCCGCCATACTCGGAGAAATCCGCGGCCACATACTGCAGCTTGTCGCACAATGGATGAGCTGCGGGCTTGCTGCCTGCGCGTCCGCCCGAAGCCTCGGTACAGGGAATCAGCGTGGCCGCCCTTTCCTTTGGAACCACCTCTGCGCGCCTGAAATTGCCCTGTGCGTCCAGCACGATCTCGATGTGGGCCTGCTGGCTGGTATGAGCGATTGGCTGGGGGCGATCGGCAGTTTGCGCCTGGGTACGCTGGTAGACGTCATGCAGCTCGCTCAGCCAATTCATACCGCAATCTCCATTCCGCCGGATTCGTCGGCGATGGCCTTGAGATTGCTGCCCGCGCCAAATGCCTTGGACGTCATGGCACGCACGAATTTGCGTTCGCTACATTGCTCGGGGCGGGGAAAGACCAGTCTGCCATTGCGCAACACCGGCCGCCAAAAGCGAGCATGCAATTCAGGCCGCCCCGTTTCATCCGGATAATCGAAGCCATGGAACATGAGACCAAAGGCAAGTTCTCCATCATCGTCGAGCGCCCCGGACCCGCTGCCGAATTCGCACGGCTCGACATAGCCCTGGCAGTCACGCGTGCCCAGAAACACATCCTGGCGGCCGCCACGCTCCAGCATGCGCCTGGCCATGGCGTAGTGCTTGCCCTCGATGCGGTCGCCCGTCAACTCCGGTCGATGTTCGTTCCATTCAAAATGGGCTCTTACCTGATATTCCACATCCGTCAGGTAGGTATAAAGAGCCAGAGTATTGCCGCCGCCGTACTCCAATGGCTTCACGCCCTTGGCCTGAGTGCGAACACGCTTCATCACCCGCATTTCGTCTATGACCCAGATCAGGGTCGGCTTCCAGTAGATGGACTTGGCCACTCCTTTCAGGGCTTCATAGGTGGGGATATGGTAGGAACATTTCTCGCCTCCGATACGGGTCAGAGGGTCGGTGAACAACGCATATTTACCCCACACCCGGAACTCGATCGTGTTTTTTATTACGAGCCGCCTCATATCAACACCCCCTGGAATCAAGCGCCTGCGCAGCAAGTCCGAAATACGGATCGTACAAACCGTCTTTGAGGCAATAGAGACTGCTGCCGCCCAATAAAGTGACGGCATCCAGCCCCTTCAACTTGCGCAGTACGTGAGGATAGACATTCACCGTATACTGCTGTGCCTGGCGTATCAGCGCAGCCGCGGCAGCCGGGTCGCGCGGTCCGGCATGATGCCCATCGAACTGTGCGATGAGGTCCGACACCAGTTCCTGGCCTTTTTTTACATAAGGAACGATCACCGAATCCGTCGAAGCCTCGATGGACCGGAATTCACGGGCCGCCGACAGGAAGGCCTGGCGAAGTTCGTATGGATACTGATGTTTCTGCCGGCGTTCATACGTTTCACGCGCCCCCTTCTGGTCCGACAGCAACTCGAGCAAAGAAGCGCCATAGAAACGGGTCCGCAACAAGGGGTAGTCCATCTTGTCCCGTTGTTGGAAAAAGTAGTGCTCGTAGTACTCGACCATCGCCTGCCGGCCCAGGGGGTCGTGGCCATAGCGTTCAGGGTCTTCATGGAAACGATCCAGGATGGCCTGCGCCTGGACTCGCCCTTCCGCGATATCCGGCAGCATGGCGAGCTTTTCCTCCACCGGATTGACGATGTAGACCAGACCGGGCTCGGCACTGCCGTCTCGATTGCAGCGGCCGGCCGCCTGGGCGATCGAATCCAGTCCGGCCAGGAAACGCAGTACCACGCGAAAATTAATGTCGACACCGGCCTCGATCAATTGTGTGCTGATGCACAATACCCTGCGGCGAGCCTTCAAGCGCTTTTTCACCTCGCCCAGTACCTTCCGGCGATGCGCCGGGCACATGTCGGTGCTGAGATGAAACACGCTTTCGTATCCGAGCTGCGTCACCGCCCGCTGAAACAGATCACGCGCCCAGCTCTTGGTATTGACGATCACCAGGCAGCTTCCCTGCTTCTCGACCGCCTCGACCGCGAGACCGGTAAGCTCTGCGCCATCCCAGCCTGCGTCTTTACGCAGATCGCACACCTTCACGCGTTGCAACGCGCGGAACAGGCCGTCGGCATCCGGCATCAGTTCGGCCTTGGGCGCCAGCGTAAGCGCCCCCTTGCGCGCATCCACCCGGTGCAATAGGGGCTGCGTGGCCGTACACAACACTACCGTGCTTCGCGTTTCCCGCACCAGGAAATTGATGGCATGGTTGAACAAATGCACGCAGCGGATCGGCAGTGTCTGAACCTCGTCGAATATCAGGACCGCATTGGCGAGCTGGTGCATGCGACGCACGCCGCGCGTTCCCCCACCGAACAGCACCTCGAGGAACTGCACCAGCGTGGTGAATACCACCGGTGCATCCCAATCGTCGCACAATAGCTTGTCGGTATAGGTCTGGCGCTCGGCGCCGAGATTGCTGTGATGCTCCAGCACAATACGCCGCCCCTGCCCCAATGAGCCGCCGGCCTCCAGCACTCGACGGACTGCGTCGGCATTCTGCTCGATGATGGAAATAAAGGGCGTAACGTAAATGATGCGCTCACACCGGTGCAAGGCGGCATGATGCAGGGCAAAACGCAGACTAGCCAAAGTTTTGCCGCCGCCCGTCGGTACGCTTAGCGTATAGGCGCCTGGCGGGCGAGTGGCGGCCTCGAGACAGGCGGTCGAGATGGACCGACGCAAGCTGTCGATGGGATCGCTGCTGGGAAGTGCGGCCAGATAATGTTCCAGCCGCTCGATCAGTTGCGGCCAGTGGCGATACGGCCCGCCCTGCCGCCAGCGCACGCCGGCGGGATCACTGAAGTGCGCTGTATCGATGCGGTCGCCCGCAATCAGGCAACTGAAAGCAAAGCGCACCGCCAGCCCCAGCTGCATACGACGCGCCTGATGGCCACGCTGACCCGGTTCCCCCGCACCCTGGAGACGCCGGATCAATTGCCGGATTTCATCTTTCAATGCCGGACCCTGCGCCAGGCGCTCGATGCGGCGCCGCAGCCTGGCGCCAGCCTTGTCCCAGGCTTCCTTCAGGTGGGTATCGGCGTCGGCCTTGCGCATGCGTTCGGAAAAGCGATCCACACCATCGGGAGTCAGGCAATCAATCAGCCCCGAGTGATGCGAAGCCACGCACAGTGCCACCCATTGCGCGGCAAATACCAGTTCAGCGCTGCCGGATGATGACAAGGCTTGCCAGATCCATTGCGCACCGGCAGTGGAGTGATCGACCCTGTCCCGGCGGTTTGCGTCGACCTGTTCATCAGGACGATCGACATCGCGGTCAGGATCCCGCATACCGACGGTCGACATCAGGTACGCCCGGAATTCGAGGCTGTACTTGCCGAGATCATGCAGCAGCCCCATGAGTTCGCCAAGATTGGGCAACCCGATCTTTCTGGCGAATCGCCGCGTAAGAATGCCGGTACCGCGCAAGTGCTGGAGCAAAGTGTGCCATTGACCATCGGACGCTCGATAGTGCGCGACAGCCAAGTCGCTGGCAATCATCGCGCGCCGCCCCTGCCGCGTAGATGAGAGACAATCCTGATTGAGAATAGGACCAGACAGCCCCATGTATCCTCCGAAGGAGATGACAATCAAGCCTACAGTTAGCCGTTATCTCTTCTTTGTTTATTTTCTCTGAATTTCAGTTTTTTGTTTTTTTGTCGTTCAAGTGTGTGTCTAATCATTAACTAAGTAAATTAGGGAATCTCCCTGGTTGCTAGAGCGATTTCAGACATCCAGGCAGAAGTACCCGGTTCTGTTAAAAAAAGACTTATCAAAGATCTGGCGGCATTCTCGAAAAACTTGGAGAATGAACACTGTGACAGGAAGACGCGTGCCATGACAGTTCCTGACTTCGCATAATTTTCGCCTTGCAAGAACTCGCGTCTGGAGTCCGAGGTCATGCGACTGAATCTGCATACAGGAATATCGCTTCATCGATGAGGCGTGGATTGAAAGTCTGAATTTCAGTTTGGAAGAATTGAGCAGGGGCGGCAACCGGCGCCGGTTGCCGCAGAAGCGCAAAATTGATGGGTTCCAGTATCCGACCGCCATCCATGGGGCACATAGTGGCCCGCCGAACTCAAGGAGGCTGGGTTCCACACCTACGTGTCGGACACGCATGCGGTACGGAACAAGAGCGCATAAGGGCGAGTATTGACTGCAGGCAATCTCGTTCAAACTCAGCACGCTATGTGCCTTGATATGGCTTCAGGCCTGGGCGGCAAATTTTTTCCCGGCCCCCATACGCGTGCGTGACGTGCAACCAGGAGTCACGTCAAGACCTTTGACTGGGACGAGCTGTTTCAATCCACGCACCTGCGCGAGGTGCGACCTGCGCGACATGCGCAAGCGCGCCAGCGACCTTGTTGTTTCAATCCACGCACCTGCGCGAGGTGCGACGCGAATCGGGCGTGATGTCGATCACGTCATACCCGGTTTCAATCCACGCACCTGCGCGAGCATGGCTGCATAGTTTCAATCCACGCACCTGCGCGAGGTGCGACACCCCAGATCATTCCCGTTGGAGGGCGCGTTACAAGTTTCAATCCACGCACCTGCGCGAGGTGCGACGCGAGATGAGCGGCGACCGAATCGCGGCCAATAGTCTGTTTCAATCCACGCACCTGCGCGAGGTGCGACGCGTGGACGGCCTGGTAGGCGACGACGGTATTATCGTTTCAATCCACGCACCTGCGCGAGGTGCGACGTATCACCTTGATGTGCTGCAAGTCCGAGCCGTTCAGTTTCAATCCACGCACCTGCGCGAGGTGCGACACGATTACCTGGGCGACAAGCCAAGCTCCGGTAATGTTTCAATCCACGCACCTGCGCGAGGTGCGACTCATAATCGTCCACGGCTTGACCCAGCGTTTCAGCCGTTTCAATCCACGCACCTGCGCGAGGTGCGACTGGGCCTTTATAACCCGGCGCGGGTACAGAGGAAAAACTTTCTTTTTCGCGAACATGGCGCTAATGCCTGAACTGCAGCGAGGGAAAACCTCTGGCTCGCGGAATACCCTTTTTATATCAACTGCTTAGAATATCGCGAACCGGCTCTGGGATGCTTCTGCACGCTTCGGGTTCGCGCAGCTTTGCAGAATCCGGCACGCTATGCGCCTTGATGCGGCTCCAAGCCTGGGCGACGAGTTTCTTTTCCGGCATTCGATCGAGCGCCGTGGAGATATCGTCAAACCTGTCCACGAGCAGTTATGCAAGCTTCCCCTTTGTTCATCGGTAATGGGAGCGCAAGTTTCAATCGCGTGCCAATCAAAGAGACCCCGCAGGGTCAGCGCCCAGCCGCGGTAAGAAGGCTTTTTCGCCAGCACTTCCAGCGGGGGCTCGAACTCGAAGTAGGCTGCTATGGCAGGACAGCATCAGGCGCGTCCCGCCACCATGCCTCGAACCGAAGAAGCTGCCGCCCTGTTCTTTGGCTCTCTGCACGAGGCTCTGACTTATCATAGAGAACAAAGACTTATCATAAAGAGCGGCTTATCATTAAAGAGCGCGAGCCCATAGACTGCGATATACGATGCCACGCATGCATGGGCCACGCATTTTTTGCGCGCCGCGCTGAGGAAAGCGTGCTCCATGCCACGCGCCGGATACATCGGCAGCACCGAACCGGGGCGCATAAGCGGCAACTAAAGGACCATAATGGCTGATATCGACCATTTCATGTATGCATGCGCAGATTTCGATCTGCTGGTGAAAAGCTTCCGTGAACTTACAGGCATAGAGCCTTCTCCCGGCGGCAGCCATCCCGACTTGGGCACCCGCAACAAGCTGATAGGCACCGCCTCCAGCACCTATCTCGAGCTCATCGCCCCCGACCCCGGCCTTGCCCGCCAGAGTCCGCTGCGCCAGGTCCTGTCCGGCATTGCCACACCCCGGCTGCACCGCGTCATTGCCCTGGGCAAGTCAGAGGATTTTCCGGCCATCATCCAGGCCTATGCAGCGGCGGGCGTGCAAGCCGAAGCCCGGGCGCTCAGCCGCATCAACGACGCCGGCGACACGCTGAGCTGGCGGTTGCTGATGCCCGCCGCCGAAAATCCCTACGGCATCTTCGCGCCGCTCTTCATCGATTGGCAGGATACGGCCCACCCGTCCACCAGGCTGCCCCCCGCGCCTTGCGCCATACTGGGATACGAAGCCGGCCATCCGCGGCCGGCCGATATCCGGGCCTTATGGGATGCGCTGGGCTTCGACTTCCCTTTGACCCAGGCGGACGCCGCCTATATGAAGGTGAACCTGGATACCCCAAAGGGCAAGGTGGCGCTGACCACTTGATCCAGCGCCCTTCCTAATCCAGAAGGCCGACCGCCCGATGCTTTTGAGTATATGCGCGATTCGGGCCGGGACAGCCCCCCTAATCCGGGGCGTCGACCATCCGATCCAGAGCCGGTCAACACCAACAGTGCATGAGGCAATACGCTGGAGCTTCAGCACCCGGCAGCGTTCACTGCATGAACCGTTCGATCTCGGCCAATGTCGGCATCGATGGCGCCGCCCCGGGACGAGTGACGGAAATGCCGGCCAGGGTCGCGGCGAACCTCAAGGCCGCCCGCGGCTGCATGCCCTTGGCCAGGCCGACGGCAAAGCCCGCGGCGAAGCCGTCCCCCGCTCCTGTCGTGTCCACGCATGCGCCCGCCGCCACGGGCTCCACCAGGAAAGCATCATTTGGCCCGCAGTACCAGGCGCCCTTGTCGCCCAGGGTGACGATGACGCAACCCACACCCTTGCGCAACAAGGCCTGGGCCGCGGCCTGCACCTCTTCCAATGTGCCGACCGGCATGCCGGTCAACAGCCCCGCCTCGGTTTCGTTCGGAAGCAGGTAGTCGCACAAGGCGAACATATCATCGGACAAAGCCGCGGCGGGAGCCGGGTTGAGCATGGTCGTCACCCCATGCCTGCGCGCGAGCTCCAGCCCGCGATGCGCCACGTCCAGCGGCTGCTCGAGCTGCACCACGAACACGTCGGACGCCGCGATGTCCGCCTCGACCCCGTCCAGGTCGCTAGGCTGCATGCGCCGCGAAGCCCCCGGAAAAACGGTAATGGCATTGGCGCCGGTCAGCGGATTCACAAAAATGCCGGCGGCCCCTGTGGACTCCCCCTTCAGGACCACCGCCCTGCTGGTCACGCCTTCCTTGCGCCAGGCTTCGGCGGCGTCGCGGCCGAAAGCATCGTCGCCGATCAGCGTAAAGAACGAGACCTCGGCCCCTGCACGGGCGGCGGCAATGGCCTGATTCGACCCTTTGCCGCCATGCGCCCGCATGAAGCCGTCGGCGATGACCGTTTCCCCCGGGGCCGGCATGCGGCTTCCGGTGAACACCAGGTCGGCGGCATAGATGCCGACCACGAACACCCGGGGGGGCCGGCCAGGCAGGGCGCCCACCGCTACGCCTTGTCCATCTCGTGCAGCATCTCCACACGGCGGCGACAATCTTCGTCGGTGGAGAACTGCGCGCCCAGATACGCCGCCACCAGGTCGTTCGCCAGCCATGGCCCGACGATCTGCGCGCCTATGCACATGACATTGACATCGTCGTGCTCTACGCACTGGTGGGCGGAGTGCACGTCGTGGCATACCGCGGCCCGGATGCCCGGCACCTTGTTGGCGGCGATGGAGGCGCCGACGCCGGTGCCGCACACCATGATGCCCCGATCCGACGCGCCCGACCTGATTTGACCGGTCAGCTTGCGGGCGATGTCCGGAAAATCCACCGGCGCGTCGTCGAAACTGCCGATGTCCTGAACCTCGTGGCCCAGGCTTTTGACAAAATCCACGACAGACTTTTTCAGCGGCCAACCGGCATGATCGGAGCCTATAACGATACGCATGATTTGCTTCCTAAAAAATGTGATTGAATCCCTCAGTTGCCGCGCATGTCTTCCGGCAGGTCGGTGCCGTAGTACTTCTTGTAGATGGCGTTCAGCTTGCCATTCTTGATATTGGCGTCGACCCATTCATTGACCTTGGCCAGCAGCCGGGCCTCGCCCTTCTTGACGCCGATCGCCAGATCGAAATTGCGCAGCACGAACAGCGGCTTGAAATTGTCCTTGCCTATCTTCTTGTCGATTTGCGCCACCAGGGACTGCGACGTGGCCACCATCTTGGCCTGGCCGCTGACCGCCGCGGTCACCAGCGTGGCATCGTCATCGTAGCGTGCGACGGTATAGCCGTACTTCGAAGCCTGCGGCGTCAGTTCCGTATCCTGCGTGGTGCCGCGCGTCACCGCCACCGTATGGCCCTTCATGGTTTCCAGGCTCTTGACCGGTATATTGTCATAGCCTGCCACCACCGACTGCAGCACCGCGTAGCGCTTGGAAAAATCAATGACCTTGGCCCGTTCCGGCGTGACCGACAGCGTGGAAACGACGATGTCGGCCTTGTCGGTCTGCAGGTTGGGAATGCGCGTGGCGCCCGTGGTCTGGATGAGCTCGTACTTCACGCCCCAATCCTTGGCCAGCAGTTGCCCCACCTCGACGTCCGCGCCCATGGGCTCCATCGATGCGCTCATCATGCCCGCGGGCGGTATGCCCAGATCGGTGGATATGCGTATGACCTTGTTCTTTTCGATATTGTCCAGCACATCGGCATGGGCGGCGCTCAGGCTAGCGGCCGCCATGCCGAGCATGCAGAGCATCGATACGGCTAATTTACGTGTCTTCATCGCTGTGTCTCCTGTTGGATGGATGATTCAGAGTTCGTTCTGCAAGAACTCCCTCAACTCCGGTGTGCGGGGATCGTTCA
>Ga0182744_1000729_pt1 | contig 30177 bp, 30 predicted proteins | sample eDN3rd30CKraftMG_FD_128525 | JGI IMG/M metagenome (GOLD analysis project Ga0182744, IMG submission 128525) | Enriched Miracle-Growth compost microbial communities from Emeryville, California, USA - eDNA 3rd pass 30_C Kraft MG (version 2) (version 2) ... | reverse complement strand
CGCCTGAAAACGGATTCACACAATAACTTGGAATAAATCTGCACCAAATCAATCACTTACGTGATATTTGGTGCGGCCAAGAGGACTCGAACCTCCACCCCGGTTAAAGGACTAGCACCTCAAGCTAGCGCGTCTACCAATTCCGCCATGGCCGCAGGGCGAGCCCGAAAAACTTCCGGAAATTCAACCCGAACCGTCGCTTGCACAGAGCGAAGCAACGGGCAGCGGTCGTCTAACAAATCAACGGGCGGGTGACAAGCGATTGCTTTGCTTTCGTCGACACAATGCACACATTGGCTGTCGGCCCTCGGCCATGCCAGAATAAAGCATGGAATTCCTCCAATCCCAGCGTTCAATCCCTATATTTCGCCCATGACGCCCCCCCTCACCGTCCCGCCGGCCACGCCAGAGCCCGCCACCTGCCCCGTAGCACCGCTGCGCGGCAGCCTTTCCCACCTCATGCTGCCGAAGCCCGGCAGCCCACCGGTCGAGTGGATCGTTTCTGATCGCCTCATGCCCTACGCCGAGGCCGTGGCGGCCATGGAAGCGCGGGTTGATGCGATTGCGGCCGGCCAGGCACCCGAATGCGTCTGGTTGGTGGAACATCCGCCACTCTACACGGCCGGCACATCCGCCAAGGACGGCGACCTCCTCGACGCCCGCTTCCCCGTCCACACGACAGGTCGCGGCGGCCAGTTCACCTATCACGGGCCGGGACAGCGGGTCGCCTATGTCATGGTCGACCTGAAGCGCCGCCGCCAGGATGTGCGCGCCTTTGTTTGCGGTCTCGAGGACTGGATCATCGCCACGCTCGGCGCCTTCAACATCCACGGCGAACGCCGGGCGGACAGAGTCGGCGTCTGGGTGCAGCGCCCCGACAAGCCGAAGGGCTTTGACGGCGCCAAATTCGACTCTGCAATGGCGGAAGACAAGATCGCCGCCATCGGCATCCGCGTACGTCGCTGGGTGACGTTTCACGGCATCTCGCTCAACGTCGAACCCGATCTGTCGCATTTCGCCGGCATCGTGCCTTGCGGCATTTCCAACGCCCATTACGGCGTGACAAGCCTCGTCGACCTCGGCCTGCCGGTAACGATGGACGAGGTGGATGCAGTGATGCGCAGGGAGTTCGAGGCGCTGTTTGGCGTGTCTGTCGGCGCCGATAAATTGTAGCAGAGCGCACACGACCATTGCCTTATGGTTGCCCGTGTCTGCGAAACTGGCGTCGACGAATATTTCTCGATCCTGTCGTTGCCCGAGACGCTGGATCCTGCCATCGTCACCTATAGCTTTGTGATCACGCCGCTTCGTCAGGCGAAGCGCTCCTCCACGTCAACGACGCGGTCGTTGCCCTGACAGACCGGGCTTTTCTATAATCGCATAGAACGGCGAAGGGGCGGATTACGCTGCGCCGCGAAGATAACGTAAACCCCTTACTTCAATGCACAAATTCCGCATAAATAACCTTTAAAATGCCTACTCCACGCGATACCGCAATTCCTCACCGCCGCTTTCGCAATGAATTTGCGGCAAGGATGATGTAGTCTCATCAAGGTAATTCCCCACCGGGAGACATGGCGTCATGACAAAGCTCGGCCCCTCGCTCAGGAGCACAGCGCTCGCCGGCCTCACACATTGGCGTCACGATCCTCAGCGCGATGCGATCACCCGCGCATTCGCCTTCTCCGATTTCACCGAGGCCTTCGCCTTCATGACGCAGATCGCGCTGGTCGCGGAGCGCCGCAATCATCATCCTGAATGGTCGAACGTCTACAATAAGGTCGAGATAACGCTCACCACCCACGACGCTGGCGGACTGACGCAACGTGACATCGATCTGGCGCAGGAGGCGGATCGCATCTTCCAGCGCTTCGAAACACGCACATGAACGCGCAGGCCGTCAAACACGGCGCCGCGGCCGGCGGTGCCCCGCCCGAACGCCAGGATTGGACCGTTGATCAGAGCTGGGAAAACTACACGGCTGACGAGCACGCCGTGTGGAAGACCCTGTTCGAACGACAGACGAAGCTCCTCCCCGGCCGCGCCTGCGACGAATTCGTCCAAGGCATGCAGGCGCTTCCCATCGATGCCGACCACATTCCCGACTTTCGCCGCTTGAGCGACGTGCTGAGCAAGCAGACGGGCTGGCAGGTCGTCGCGGTTCCGGGCCTCGTTCCCGACGAGGTATTCTTCGATCATCTTGCCAACCGGCGCTTCCCAGCCGGACAATTCATCCGCAACCGCGACCAGCTCGATTACCTGGAAGAGCCGGACGTCTTTCACGATGTGTTCGGCCACGTGCCCATGCTGATGAACCCGGTGATCGCCGATTACATCCAGGCCTACGGCGAAGGCGGCCTGCGCGCACAAAAGCTCGGCGTGCTGGCAAACCTGGCGCGAGTCTACTGGTACACAGTGGAGTTCGGGCTGGTGACCCAGCCAGACGGGCTTCGCATCTACGGCTCGGGCATCGTCTCATCCTACACTGAGACCATTTTTGCCCTCGACGATGCCTCTCCCAACCGCATTCGGTTCGATCTCGAACGGGTGATGCGCACCCACTACCGCATCGACGATTTTCAGGAGACGTACTTCGTTCTCCACAACCTGGACGAACTGCTCCAATTCGGCCAGATCGACTTTGCGCCACTCTACGAGCGGGCCAAAAGACAAGCGGCCATAGAACCTGGCGAGATATTGCCCGGTGACGAAGTGATTGCGCGCGGAACCGGCCGATATCATATAGCCAGACATCCAGCGCAATGATGACACCCGATCAACGGCTACAATAAACTATTTGAAACTCTTAACGCTCTCGCGCTACGCTTTTGAAGCGCTACTAAGACAGAATCGAGCAAAAAAATGCCCGTTTCCAAAGGGTCTCGGAAGTCTCTGCCGCAATCTCCCGGCCTTGACGACACGTCGCAGTCGCCCGGCCGGCGGCACGATGCTGCCGCCATCGCGCGCCTGCAGGCCGAAGTGAAAGCGCAGGCAGCCCTCATTCGCGAGCAGGCGGCGGAGCTGGCCCATAGCCGCAAGATTTTCGACCGCGCCTCGGCCGCAGCCCGTGTCGGAGTTTGGGAATGCACACTTGCCGATGAGGCACTGACCTGGACCGATCAGGTCTATGAAATGTTCGACGTCCCGCGCGATATGCCGCTGAACCGCGGGGAACTTCTGAAATTATACACGCCTGCCTCTCTGAAACAGCTTCTCGAAGTGCGCAGCCGGGCTCTTGCCGAACGCAGTGGTTTCCACCTCGATGCCGAGATCGTAACGCCGAAGGGCAACCACCGCTGGGTCCGCCTGACGGCGACCGTCGAATGCGAAAACGGTGTGCCTATTCGCATCTTCGGCATGAAGCAGGACATCACCGAAGAAAAGATCCTGTCGGACCGCATGCGCTATCTGGCCGAATTCGACGTCATGACGGGGCTTGCCAATCGCAGCTCATTCCAGGCCAGGCTCGCGTTGCTGGCTAAGGCAGACGGCGTCGGCGCGCTCATATTGATCGATCTTGACGGCTTCAAGCAGATCAACGATCTCTTCGGCCACGCGCTCGGCGACGAATGCCTGAGGGAAGCCGCCCAGCGTCTCGACGCGGCATGCCGCGGCGCCGACCTGGTGGCGCGCATCGGCGGCGATGAATTCGCCGTGTTGCTTCAAGGCCTCGATCAAACCGGGATCGAAGCAATGGCCCAACAGATCGTCGATGCATTGGGCCGGCCGATGCGGCGCAATGATGGACTGCTCCGTATCGGCGCCTCGGTCGGTATCGCCGTCATCGACAGTGGCCTCAACCCTTCAGAACTGTTCACCCGCGCCGATGCCGCGCTTTATGCCGCCAAGGCCGCCGGCCGCAATACGTTTTGCCTGTTCAGCCCCGCGATGATGAACCCGGACCAGGCTCGCCGGCCCGTGCCGGAAACCTTGCCTGAAGCCGGCACGCCGCCCCGTCACGACCGCCGCCGATTCCGGGGCTCCGCGGTAGCCTGAACCACCAAGGTCCGCAATGTAGCCGCAATCTTCGCCGCCTATGGACCGATCTGACGATCATCCGGAATCCGGCGCGAGGACCTGCTGTGCGCATCCTGTTGGTGGAAGACGAAGCGGAAATGGCGGCGGCCCTGTCGGCGGCCCTGCGAAAATACGATATGGCGGTCGACCGCGCGGCCAACATCGGCGAAGCCGGGGAGCTGGTGGCGCTGGCCGTCTTCGACGCCATCCTGCTCGATCGCCAATTGCCCGACGGCGACGGGCTCGATCTCATTCCGCGCCTGCGCAAGAAGGGCATCCACACGCCCGTCATCGTTCTCACCGCCAAGGGCACCCTGCCCGATCGCATTTCCGGCCTCGACGCGGGCGCTGATGATTATCTCGCAAAGCCCTTCGCCGTCGAAGAGCTGGTGGCGCGCCTGCGCGCCGTCCTGCGCCGCCCCGCCGATCTCAAGCCCGACGTGGTGCGGCTTGGCCGCCTCAACCTCAATCTCGATCACCTTGATGCCGACGTGGAAGGCCAGCCGCTGAAACTGCCCCGCCGCGAGCTGCTGGTGCTCGCCACCTTGATGCGGCGCATGGGCCGCACTGTCGTGCGTGCCACACTCGAAGCCGCGGTCTATGCGCTCGATGAAGAGATCCAGTCCAACGCGCTCGACACACATATTTCGCGGCTGCGGCGCAAGCTCAGCGATGCGGGCGCCGGCGTCGAGATTCATGGCATTCGCGGTATCGGCTATCTGATGAAGGGCGCATGAGGTTGGCCGCGAACGCCGCCACGCATCCCGCACCCGGCTCCGGCCTGCACGCGGCCATCGCCGATCCCTGCGGCATCTGCGTCATGCCGCTGCGTTCGCGGCTGGTCCACAGTCTCGTCAAGCTGCAGGGCATCATGCTGAGCATGCTCGGCCTGCTGCTGGTGGCGACCTTGTGGACGACGGGCATCATTCCCCATCAGCGCGATGAAGAGGCAGTCGTCAAGGTCGTGCGTGACGCCATCACCCGCGACGGCAATGGCGATCTCGCGCTACGTTCGACGCCGATGCTGGAACGACTGCGCGCTGCCGATCCGCCGCCCTGGCTGCTGGTGCGCGACAGCACGGGACATATTTTGAAAGAAGGTCCCGTGCCGCCGCTCTACGAGCGCATGGCAAGTTCGCTTGACGATCTTGGTCAGGCGAAGTTCGGCTGGGACCGGAGACCGGCAAAGGACGATGACCGCGGCGCGGTGATGAAAAGACTGGAGACCGCCGCCGGCGAAGTGCAGATCATCACCACGACGGAAGCAAAACTCTCCCATTGGAAGGCCATCGGATGGATCGCCCTGTCCTTCGGTCTGCTCACCATTCCCAGCCTCGTACTAATGACGCTTGCGACGCTCATCGCCACGCCCATCGTCGTCAGGCGCGCCTTGTCAGGCCTCGACGAGGTGGCGCGGCACGCCAGCCAGATCAACATCGACAAACGCGGCTCTCGCCTGCCAATTGATGCCGTTCCGCTGGAGGTCGAGCCGCTGGTCAGCGCCGTCAACGAAGCGCTCGGCCGCCTCGACAAGGGCTATGATCGCCAGGGCCGCTTTCTCGCCGACGCCGCCCATGAGCTGCGCACGCCGATCGCCATTCTGGCAACAAGGCTGGAATCCTTGCCGCCAAGCGAAGAACACACGCGCCTGATCGAAGATGTCGCCCGGCTCGCCAATCTCACCGAACAATTGCTCGACAAGGAGCGGCTGGAGCATCAGCGCTATGTGATGCAGCCAGTCGATCTGGCCGAGATATGCGCCCGCGTCGCTGCCGATCTGGCGCCCATCGCCATTGCCGGCGGCTACGAAATCTCATTTCACAAGGATGCCGACAGCATCATGGCCTGGGGCGATCGCAGCGCGCTCGAACGCGCCATGGTCAACCTCGTGCAGAACGCCATCCAGCACGGCGGCCGCCGAGGCACAATCGATATTGCCGCGCGGCTACCGGCCAGCATGGAAGTGTGTGACGAAGGCCCCGGCATCTGTGCCAGCGAGCATGACCAGATTTTCGAACCGCTTTATCGCATCCGCCCGCAAAGCCAGGGAGCCGGGCTCGGCCTGCACCTCGTGCGCGAAATCATCCGCATGCATAAGGGCGATATCAACGTCGTCAATCGCATGCCGAACGGCGCCTGTTTCAAAATCTCGCTATCCGTAGCGTGATTCCTTCTCCCGTTTACGGGAGAAGGTGGCCCTTGCGCAGCCTGCCTGCGCGGAGCCAAGCGGAGCTTGTCTTCGCTTCGGCGAAGGCAGCAAGGGACGGATGAGGGCATCACGCAATGCACCTGCAATGCTCGGCGTGCAGAACATCTCCGTAAGCCCCACGACTCAAATACGTCGCGGCATCGCGGAGTTCAATTCATGTCCCACTATCTGGCATCGTTCTTCCTGTCCTGGCTGTCGAACCCCTTGCGCGTCGCCGCCATCGTGCCATCGGGCAATGCCTTGGCTGAGCTCATCACCGGCGACATTTCCAATCGCTCCGGCCCGATCATCGAACTCGGCCCCGGCACCGGCGTCTTCACACAAAAGCTGTTGCAAAAGGGCGTTCGGCAGGAGGACATCACCCTCGTCGAATATGGCTCGGACTTCGTCCGCATTCTGCAATTGCGGTTTCCCTCAGCCCGCGTGCTGTGGATGGATGCAGCCTCCCTGCCGTCCGTCAGCATTGCCGAAGAAAGGTCGGTCGGCGCGGTCATCAGCGGCCTGCCGCTGCTTAGCATGCCATCGCGAAAGGTCCGCGCCATCCTGACGGGCGCCTTCCGCCACCTCAAAGCCGACGGCGCTTTCTATCAATTCACCTACGGCAGGAAATGCCCTGTCTCACGGCCGCTGCTAGAACATCTGGGTCTCACAGCGACGTTGATGGATCGCACGCTGCGCAACATTCCACCCGCCTCCGTCTATCGTATCACCCGTAGCCCGATCCTCGACCTCACCGCCAATCCCATTGCTCACGAGGAGACGCCGGAACTCGTATAGATGATATGGGTCATCACCCCGGCCAAATCTGCTTCCATCGCGGCGACGAAGCCAATTTCGTCGCCCAAAACCAGGCTTCTTCGGCAGCCCGCTGGGCTCGATTAAAAAGCAGGTCTCTACCGTCGGTCTGCAGCCGCAAGTTTACCATCGGTTAACCATTCGATAGGTAAATCGAAGCAACCGAATATTTACCAAGATGACCAGCTTGTTAACACAACCCCGGCCTATCCGCCTCAAGGGGCGCAGCTTTCTTGCGCTCGCCCTGACCCCCGAACAGCCTTTCGAGGACTGGCTGGCGCAGCTCGACCATCTGGCGTCGCGCTCCACCAACTTCTTCAGGCGCCGTCCCCTGGTTCTCGACGTTACCGGGCTGGAGATCGACCGATCCCAGCTTCGCGGATTGCTCGACAAGCTCGGCGACCGCAACGTGCGCATCATGGGCATCGAGGGTGCGCGCCCGTCCTTGCTCGGACCGGACATGCCTCCTCCCATGGCGGACGGACGTCCGGCGTCCGATATCGAACCGCCGGGCGAGGATGAGCGCGTCGAAGCCAAGACCCCGGAAAAAGCTGCTCCCCACGTGCCCCCGGCGCCCAAGACGTCGCCTTCGATGCTTGTGACGGAGCCCGTCCGCTCGGGACAGGCTCTCTTCTTCCCGGAAGGTGACATCACAATCATCGGCTCGGTCGCCTCCGGCGCGGAGATCATCGCCGGCGGCTCGGTCCACATCTACGGAACGCTGAGAGGGAGGGTCATGGCCGGAACCATGGGCAATGGCTCGGCACGCATTTTCTGCAGCAAGCTCGAAGCCGAACTGGTCGCCATCGACGGCTACTACAAGACAGCCGAGGATCTCGAGCGCGATCTGCGCGGAAAGGCCGTCCAGTTCTGGTTGGAGGGCGACACGTTCAAGGTTGGATCACTCGCCTGAGTCGACGGCGCGTCCCCACAAACAGGAGAGTTCTATGGGCAAAGTTATCGTAGTCACATCGGGCAAGGGTGGCGTCGGCAAGACGACCTCCTCGGCGGCCTTGGGCGCAGCCCTCGCCCGCGACGGCGAGAAGGTCGTGGTCGTCGACTTCGACGTCGGCCTGCGCAATCTCGATCTCATCATGGGCGCCGAAAGGCGCGTCGTTTACGACCTCATCAACGTCATCCAGGGCGAGGCCAAACTGGCCCAGGCGCTGATCCGCGACAAGCGGCTCGAGACGCTCTACCTGCTCCCAGCCTCGCAGACGCGCGATAAGGACAATCTGACGGCCGAGGGGGTCGAGACGGTCATTGCCGCGCTGAAAGAGACCTTCGACTGGGTCATCTGCGACAGCCCCGCCGGCATCGAGCGCGGCGCCACGCTGGCGATGCGCCACGCGGATGTCGCCATTGTCGTGACCAATCCGGAAGTCTCCTCGGTGCGCGATTCCGATCGCATCATCGGCCTGCTCGATTCCAAGACGCTGATGGCCGAACAGGGCGAGAGGATGGAGAAGCATCTGCTGCTCACCCGCTACGATCCGGCCCGGGCCGAGCGCGGCGATATGCTGAAGGTGGACGACGTTCTCGAGATTCTGTCGATCCCCCTGCTCGGCATCGTTCCGGAAAGCATGGATGTGCTGCGCGCCTCCAATGTCGGTTCGCCCGTCACGCTGTCGGATGAGCGCAGCGCGCCGGCGATCGCCTATTTCGATGCCGCGCGCCGGCTCAAAGGCGAGCGCCTGCCCGTTGCCGTTCCCGGCGAGAAGCGTGGCTTCTTCGGAAAGCTCTTTGGAAGGAAAGCGGCATGAAACTGCTTCGTTTCTTCTCTCGCCCCCAGTCGGCTCCCGCGGCACGCGAACGGCTACAGGTTCTTCTGGCCCATGAGCGCGTGGCGGTCGGTGATTCCGACCTCCTCACGAAGCTGCGCGATGAAATTCTGAGCGCGATCTCGAAGCACATCCAGATCGATGACGAAAAGGTCACCATCCGCATGGAGCGTGGCGCCCAGGTCTCGACCCTGGCGGTGGATATCGAGATTCCGTTCGACAAGGAAAAGAAGGCGGCCTGACAGCCGCCTTGGAATGGTCTGACGAGCGCAATCTGTGGCCGCGGCCGAACGTTCCGGCGCTGCAGAACCTACCGGTCGAACGGCGTCGCATATCTGGGCCGCACCTTCGGCGCCACGGTCGGCTCGGTAAATCCCGCCTCGCTGAGGTTGCGACCGCCGCCCGGCGTCAATGCCGCGAGGTCACGCAGGTAAGTATCCGGCATCGCCCAGCTTTTCGCCGCCGCCAGCACCGCCTCCATATAACCGTCCAATGGCTTGCCGCCGCCGTCGCCGCGCCCGACATAGAGCAGCGCCCGCACCGCCGCAGCGCCATCGCGCAGCACCGGCTGCGAAACCTTGCTGTAGAGCCCGGTCGACAGGCTTTCATAGGCATCGAGCGGGCGCACATCGGCCAGCGCCACGTCCCACAGCACGCCGTGCACGCTGCGCCCGCCATCACGTACCACGGAAGCGTAGCCCTCCTTCATGATGACAAAGCGATGGCGCGGCAGCACCGCGCGCCCAAGCGGACGCGAGCGCGTGCAGCGCCGCTGCATGGCGGCGATGTCCATGTTGGAACCATAAGCGAAATACAGCGGCATGGGAGCTCCAGTTCGTCAGCACAGCTAGCGCGCCAGCTCAGGTCCGGTCAATCCGTCGCTCTGCCTGTCTTGACCTGACGAACCTATGTGCTTTCCTGGCGAGCATGACCCAGACAGAAACAATTTATACTGGCATCCCGGGTGGCCCTGAACTCATCGCATGGTTCGACAGAGTGCCGGACTTTCATGATGCGGAGATTGTCAGTCTTACCATCAACCGCCGTACGCCCAGCATCCTGCGCCTGCACGGCTGGACAATGAGGCTCGAAGAAAGGCCGCCCCGTCGCATCATACTCGACAATCATGCCGTGGTGACATTCACGCTCGAAGACATTATCGATCTCCAGCTCAATGGCTTCAGCCATCAGAACGTCATCTACGGTCTTGCACTGACGCGTGCCCCGGATCGCCTCGACCGAAAGCCGTTTTACAGCATGCCCTCCTCGCCGGACGACTATGAAATCCAGATCGAGCCCTGCTACGGACTCGGCGGCCTGATACGCTGCCGTAAAATCTCCGTCAGTTTCATACCCGGCGAGCCCGAAGACGCACGCGCATGATCGCGTTCAATTCCGCATGAAGCCCGGCGCCGGCGGCGTGCCCCAGCCTGACGTCCAGGCGCCCGGCTCCCACACTTTCGGGCGTTGCGGCCGGTCCTCGTGCCATGGGCGCGGATCGAAGTAGCCGAGATCCTCGTTCTTCATCTGGTCGAGTTCGCAATAATATTCGACCACCTGATCGTCGGGGTTGCGGTGATAGACGGCGATGTTGTGGCCCGGCCCTTGGCGCAACGGCCCCCAGCCGATGCGGATGCGCAGCGACGCCAGTATCTCGCAGCATTGCTGCATATGAGAGAAATCTCTCAACTCGAACGCCATGTGATGCAGGCGCGGCCCGTCGCCCTGAAAGAAATTCACTGTGTGATGATCGGTGTTGCAGCGCATGAAGACGAAGTGATCGCCGATCCAGTCCGACACGCGAAAGCTCAGCAGGTCGCGATAGAAGGCGACCTTGCGCTGCACGTCGGGCGCGAAAAACGCCATATGCCCCAGCTTCAGCGGTCCCAGGCCGCCGCCGCGCGGATCGGCGGCGTGAAACTTCCATTCGCGAAACAGGTCGATGGTGGTGCCGTCGCAATCATTGAAGGTCAGCACCTGCGGCGTGCCCGGAAACGGATCACTGCGGATCTGACTGGCGATGCCGGCCACCGTGAGTTGTTTCGCGTAAGCGGCAAAATCAACATCGGGCGCCACCTCGAAGGAGAGCCGGCTGCAATGGGCATGGCGCGCCTCCACCAATGTCATCGCCAACTGTCCGACCTTCGTCGCCAGATGTACGCCCGCACCGTCGCGGCCGACGACGTTGAGCCCGTTCAACTGCTGATGATATTCGACCGCGCGCTCCAGCTCAGGCGTCTCGATCGTTGCATGGCCCAGGCGTTGGATCTTGATCATGCATTCCTCATTGCTTGTTATGCGGTCCTCTTCCTGCGATCTGGCAGGTTCGAGATGGTGCCCTAGCCGTCGAGCCTGGCGAACGCCGACGCATAATCGATAACGCCGCTGTTCACCGGCAATGATTTACCGAAGGCGGAAGCCATCAGATGCGGGCCAGCATAGGCGGATGTAAAGCCACTTGCCAGTGCCGGCTCGAAACCGAAGCGTCCATAGTATCGGGGATCGCCGAGCACAAACACGCCCTGCCATCCGCCCCGTTCTGCCAGATCCATGCCCCAGCGGACGAGGCGGCTGCCAATGCCGCCACGCTGCCGCGACGGCGCAACGGCAAGCGGCGCCAACCCCAGCGCCTTGAATGGCGCCCTCATAGGCGAAAACAGAACATGCCCGACAATGCTGTCATCCTCCACCGCCACGCCCGAGATCACCGCATCGCCATCGTCGCGAATCCACTCTACCAATCTCGCTTCATCGGCCCGGCCGAAAGCGTTTTCGACAAGCCTACGAATGGCAGGAATATCAGCTGGCTCTTCGCCGCGGATCAGCATGAATGTCTTTCCCCGACTTGCCGCCTGCTCATGCCTACCCGAACTCCATGATGACCGCATCCACCGCGATCGAATCCCCCTGCTTCGCATGGATCTTCTTCACGGTGACATCACGCTCGGCACGCAGCACGTTCTCCATCTTCATGGCTTCGACGACACAAAGAGCTTCACCTGCAGCTACGGTCTGACCTTCGTTCACGAGCAGCGATTTCACCAGCCCAGGCATCGGACAGATCAGTGCTTTGGAAGCTTCGGCCTGCTTCTTTTCCGGCATCAGCGCGGCAAGTTCGGCCTCGCGCCTCGTATAGACATAGGCGGTCGCGGCGACACCTTTGTGGTTCAGTACCATGCCGTTGAGCATGGCGCGGACCTGCGCTGCCACCGGCTCGTCGTCGATCGTACCGCGCCAGACGGGCTCTCCGGGAACCCAGGTGGAATCCACCTGCAACACCGTGGCCGCGTCATTGGCGAAATGCACGAAGAGCATGCCTTCGCTGTCGTCGATCATGATGTCGTACCGCACGCCTTCGAGCAGCACCGTGCGTTCACGCAGGAAGATCACTGGATTCTGCGTCTGCATCTGGCCGGAAATCTGGCGCTTGCGCTGGTTCGACATGTGGTCGACATAGGCGGCAATGCCGGCCATGATCAGCGCCGTTTCGCCCTGCGGCGCCGCCGGCTTGAATCCGTCCGGATATTCCTCGGCGATGAAGCCCGTCGACAACTGCCCCGCGCGCCAGCGCGGATGGTGCATCAGCGACGACAGGAATGGAATATTGTGGCGGATACCGTCGATGACGAATTCATCCAGCGCCTGCGCCTGGGCGTCGATCGCCGCCTCGCGGTCGCCTGCGTGGGTGACGAGCTTGGCGATCATCGGATCGTAGTAGATCGAAATTTCGCCGCCTTCGAAAACGCCGGTATCGTTGCGCACGGTCACGCCGTCGACATGGCCTTCCTGCGGCGGCCGATAAGTCACCAGCCTTCCGGTTGAGGGCAGAAAGCCGCGCACCGGATCTTCCGCGTAGACGCGGCTCTCCACGGCCCAGCCGCGCAGATGCACGTCGCCCTGCTTGATGGCGAGTTCTTCTCCGGCCGCGACGCGGATCATCTGCTCGACAAGATCGATGCCCGTCACCAGCTCGGTGACCGGATGTTCCACCTGCAGGCGCGTGTTCATTTCCAGAAAGAAGAAGCTGCGGTCCTGCCCGGCGACGAATTCCACCGTGCCGGCAGAATCGTATTTCACCGCTTTCGCCAGCGCTACCGCCTGCTCCCCCATCTTGCGGCGTGTCGCTTCATCGAGCAACGGCGACGGCGCTTCCTCGATGACCTTCTGATTGCGACGCTGGATCGAACATTCACGCTCGCCGAGATAGATCACGTTGCCGTGCTTGTCGCCGAGCACCTGGATTTCGATATGGCGCGGATTGACGATGAATTTCTCGATGAACACGCGATCGTCGCCGAAGGAAGACTTCGCCTCCGATGAGGCCCGCGAAAATCCTTCCGCCACCTCGTCGCGGCTATGGGCGATGCGCATACCCTTGCCGCCACCGCCGGCCGAGGCCTTGATCATGACGGGATAGCCGATCTCCTCGGCGATCTGCACGGCGTGCTCCGGGCTCTCGATGACACCGAGAAAACCAGGCACGGTCGAGACCTTTGCCGCATTGGCGAATTTCTTCGATTCGATCTTGTCACCCATGGTGGCGATGGCATGGGGATTGGGGCCGATGAAGACGATGCCCGCCTCTTTCAGAGCCAGCGCGAACGCCTCGCGCTCCGACAGAAAGCCATAGCCCGGATGCACCGCCTGCGCGCCCGTCGCCTTGCAGGCGGCGATGATCTTGTCGGCGACCAGATAGGACTCTGCCGCTGCCGGCGGCCCGATATGCACCGCCTCGTCGGCCATCTCCACATGCAGGGCATCGCGATCCGCGTCCGAATAGACCGCGACCGTGGCAATTCCCATCCGACGCGCGGTCTTGATGACGCGGCAGGCGATTTCACCCCGGTTGGCAATCAGAATTTTGCTGAACATTCGTGCCCCAACGCCCTCTCCGGCGCGCAAAGCGGCACCGTCCCCAGATATGCGGATAGTATTAGGTGGCTGCCGGGCGGGCGTCCATAGGGCGCGGAAAAGTCAGGCCCGGGGGAGATATTCGGTCTGTACTCCGAGCCAGCTTTGGTTCGGAAGGCCAGCCGACAGGGACATTACGGCGAGTTCATCCATCATGGCGAGGTTGACTTCCCCGGGCCGTCCTTGATCCACAATTTTGTCGCTAAGCTTGCGGCATGAAAACCGGTGAACCGCCGGCAAATATGTGAGCAGATCACATGGATAGGACAAACGTTCTCGAACCGGATCGCCGGGATTTTCTCTATATCGCAACCGCCGCTGTTGGCGCAGTTGGCGTGATGGCGGCTTCCATCCCCCTCATCGGTCAAATGAACCCGGATGCATCGACGCTCGCCGCAGCCGGCCCTGTCGATGTGGATATCAGCCAGCTCGCGCCCGGCCAGCAGATGCTGGTCTTCTGGCGCAATTGGCCGGTCTCAATCGTCAACCGGCCACCGCAAGTTCTGGCTCGCCTGCAGGACGCTGATCTCACCCGACAATTGGCTGATCCCGATTCCGGAGAACAGCAACAACCGCCCTATGCGGAGAATTGGCACCGCTCGCTCAAACCGGAATATGCCGTTCTTGTCGGCATCTGCACGCACCTCGGCTGCATCCCGAAGTTTTTGCCCAGCCCCAGCGCCTCCGAACCTGTGCCTGATTGGCCGGGCGGATATTTCTGCCCTTGCCATGGCTCGCGTTACGATATGGCTGGCCGCGTCTTCAAAGGCGTGCCCGCGCCCTACAACCTGCCCGTTCCTCCCAACCGCTTTATCAGCGATCACATCCTGCGGATCGGAGAAAATCCGCCGGACGTTCAGTTTGATTTCGGCTCCATCGAACAAATTTGAAATCAGTGTAACGGAGTTCTTCTCTCCAGGCGTATCTGCCATCGTCGCTCCGCAGCGCCGTCGTGTCGCAGCTCACAAACACGCGAAAAAACGTGACGCCGAGTTTATTCGCCGCGCCGAAATTGACATCGGCTTGCCGCGGTTCGTCCGCAATTGCGGCGTGAGGATCGCGCGCTCAATCCTTGTCTAGGGAATCAAAAAATGAAAATCCTCAGCCAGTTCCGCATGCTGCGCGCCAGCACTCTTTCGCTTTCCGTGGCGGTGCTGATGGCGGCATCAGCGGCACATGCGGCGGCCCCGATCGGGCATCACAAGCCGGTTCGTCATCATCATATCGTACAGAGCGTCGCGCCTGCGCCGCAGCAGCAGGCGGACCCTGTCTTGCCGCCTCTCCAGGAACCGTTCGACTATCATCCCAACTGTTTCCAGACCCGCAATCAGGTGATGGATGGCAACGGCGGCCTGAAGTGGGTGCCGAAAACAGAATGCCGCTATTGAAGGAAGCGCGCGTAGCTTTGCGAAGCTACGCGGCCAGTTGCTCGGCTTCGTGCAGCGCATCCTTCAAGCCCGCCCAGCCCGCGCCGGCACGGCCTTTGACAGCAGCCGGCAGCCAGCCCGGCACGCGATGGGCTTCCGCCAGCACGTTGACCAGCGCCGCGAAAGCGTTGAGTGAACGCGTCTGGTCGGCTTGCTGAATCAGCCATTCGGCCTGCGGCGTATTGACGACGCCCGTCGGCCGCACCTGCCAGACGATGTGATCGGTGATCGCCTCCACGAAAAGCGCCGTCCATTCCCTGCATTTCGGTACAGCCGAGCGCTCGATGGCGAACATGGCCTCCGCCTCGGCACGACCGACACTGGTCTCCGCAAAAATCATACGGCGCAGGCGCATCACATCTTCAGACGTGACTTCGCCGGTCGGCATCAGTGCGGCGATGGCGGCGCAGCCGCGGTCGAGATGGTTTTCGATGCCCTGAAAATCCGCATTCGTCATGTCACCCGCTCCTGTATCTGTCCTGCGACTTGCCATCGCTTCGGACAGGTCCTGTATTCCTGTTCATGGCCTGCCGTTAACCGGCCTCGTTGATGGCGTTAATCATTGGGTCAGGTCCCTTGCCATCCGGTGAACGGTGTCTCGGAAATCAGACTGCTTCGAATTTCAGGGTTAAGAGCGCCGAAACAGGCGTGGTTGCGGAGTCGCTAACATCGACTGCCTCCTTTCCGGACTTGTCCAGCACCGCAAAAATAAACGCGTTGTTTAGGTAAATAAATTGATTCCACAATCCTTACAGTCTGAAGAACCCATATTTATGAGTCCGTTAAGCGCGCCCATGACTGATGTCTCATGGACCGATCGAGACGCCGAAAGGCGCGAAAGATCGCAAGGGACGTTGAATGTATTTGGTGTTGTCGCATGGCTGGCGCTGGTCGAACTCAAGACTGCCCCTCGCGGGGCTTGCGTCCGCATTCCTGCTCGGCACCGCTCCCATTAGCCCGGCACGGGCCGATTGCACCCTGGCCGGCACCGGCACACTCGAATGCTCCGGCAATATTTCCCCCGGCGGGGTCGATAACACCGGCGTCAGCGGCGACGTCCATATTCAATCCGGCGCCACCGTCACCGGCGGCACCATCACCACCAATTCCGGCGTCTCGATGGGCCCCTCCGGCGGCCTGCTGAACGACGGTACAATCAATGGCAACGTCAATGGCGTGACCAGCCAGGATGCGCTGGTTCTCACCAACAATGGCACCCTGCGCGGCAATGGCGCCGCCGGCGTCATCGCCCCGGGCGCCATTTCCGCCACCAACAACGGCCTTATCCAGGCCCAGACCTGGGGCATCAACGCCGGCACGTCGCTGCAACTCGAAAACAATGGCCGCATCACCGCCGGCATCGCGACGAGTTCGAAAACGCTTGATCTCAAGAACAACGGCACCCTGACCGGTTCCGTCGCCGGCGTCGATATCACGGGCACCGATCCGGGTAGCGCCAAAATCGTCAACGACGGCACCATCGCCGTCACCGACCTCAACGGCAAAGCCGTCAGAGCCGCCGGCGATCTCGACCTGACCAATCGCGCCACCATTACCGGCGGCGTCAGCGCCTTCGGCATCAACGCCACCAACACCGGCACCATCAACGGCCAGTCGGGCGCGGGCTTCTACAGTGTCGGCGCCTTCAACCTCACCAACAACGGCACCGTCAGCGGCACCGCCGGCGCCGCACTGGTGACAGGCACGGCCACAATCGCCAATAACGGCTCGATGACGTCGAGCGGCCAGTCGGCAACGACGATTTCCGCTACCGACGCCACGATCTCCAACACAGCCAAGATCGCATCCACCGGCCGCTATTCGAATGCGATCGCGGTGACCAACGATGCCGCGATCACCAATTCCAGCCTCATTTCCTCGGCCAACGACAGCATCGCCATCAAGGTCGGGCACGACGCCAACATCTACAACAACGGCCAGATCTCGACGGGCAATGCCATCGATCCCATCGCTACCACCGCCGCTATTTTCGTCGGAGGTAAAGCGACGATCACCAATGAAGGCGCGATCACGGCTGGCGGTACCGGTCCGGTGTTCGGCATTTTCATGGGCGGCGATTCCACCGTCACCAACAAGAGCAGCATCAAGGTGGCGGGCACTGGCTCCGCGGCGGTGGCCGGCGCGACCAGCGTCATCCTCACCAATTCCGGCACGATTGCCGCCAGCGGCACCAATTCGATCGCATTTGCGACCGTCAAGGACGCCACACTTAACAACACCGGCAGCATAACGGCCGACGGCTACGGCGTATTTGCCGGCAACAATGTCTTCGCCACAAACACCAATGGCATTTCCGGAAGCACGGCAGGCATTTTCGCAGCCAATGCTTTGAATGTCGACAACTCCGGCGAGATCACCGGCAATATCGCGCTGCAGTCGGGCAATATCGCCAATGTCACAAACAGCGGCACGTTGCAGGGCACGGGCACCGGTTCGGCCGGCATATCCGCGCTCAATTCCGTATCAGTCACCAACAACGGGACCATCAGCGGCGTCACCGGCATTCAGATCACATCGCCGACGACGCCGACAACCGGTTCGACCATCACGAATAACGGCGTCATCACCGGCACCGGCGGCACCGCCATCCGGCTCACCGACGCAGCCGATACGCTGAACCTCACGCGCAATTCCCACATCACCGGCCAGATCGCTGTCGGTGGCGGCGGCGATACGATCAATCTGGATGCCGGCGGCCATCGCTCGCAGGTCATCACCTTCGACACCCTGCAGAACGCCAATATCAACGTCACCAATGCGCCGGGCTGGCAGAAGATCGGCAGTTCCATTGTCATCGTCGACAGCACAACCCTGCAGATGGCCGATCGCGGCGTTGCCGACGTGCGCGATGCGGTGCGCAACATCACCATGGGCCGCGTCACCGAACAGGTGAAGCGCGGCCAGTCGAACACCGGCTTCTATATCCAGCCCTTCGGCGGTGGACGCCAGCAGACGGAAAGCACCACCACTGCCGCCTATACCCACGGCTATGCGGGCGCCATCGCCGGCGTCGAAGGCAGCCCGGCGCAGGACCTCCAGGTCGGCGCTTTTGCCGGCGGCGCCATCGGCACCTCGCGCGCCAACGGCTCCTCGGCCGACAGTCTGCAGTCGAGCTACGGCATTGCCGGCTTCTACGGCCGTTATTCGCCGGGCATGTTCTTCGTCGATGCCGACCTCACCGGCGGTGTCGTCTCCGGCCAGAGCCGCCGCAATGTCATCGGTAACATGCTCCCCAATGGCCAGGAAACCATGACGGGCACAAACCGGGGTAAATTCATCAGCCCCGAGATCGGTGTCGGCGTCAACGTCGCCATCGACGACGTGACGACGATCACGCCCGCCGTGCGCTATCGTTACCTTGTCACAAGCTGGGACGGCATGAGCGAGAACGATCCGAACGTCGGTCTCAACCTCGGTTCGCGCTCGAGCCGAACCGGTGAACTGCGCGCCGAAATCTCCGGCAAGCACGTTTACCGCTATCTCGACGGCATCCTGCACCTCTACGAGACCATCGGCACGATCTCGCGCAACTACTCCGGCACGCAGATCAACGCGCAAATGCTCGGCAGCAGCATCGCGCTCGATCCTCTTGGCCCGCGCACAACCTTCGGTGTCTTCGCCGCCGCCGGCCTCGAATGGCGCGACGAAAGCAATTACACCTTCTTCGCCAGCCTGCGCGGCGAATGGAACAACGACAAGACCACCGCCATCAGCGGCCGCGCCGGCACGATGGTGAGGTTCTAGCTGCGGCGTGACGCCCTCGTCCTTCGAGACGCCCGCTGCGCAGGCTCCTCAGAGTTTGTGACTTTATTAGAAATATCGCCTTTTGCTGCTGCGTAAGTGTTTGATTTGACTCATGTCGTAAAAGGCCAAAATCAATAAAGTCACAGCCTCTCAGGATGAGAGCTTCTATATAAATTGTACCGACAACCAGAAGCCCTCATCCTGAGGAGCGCCTGCAAGGCGCGTCTCGAAGGACGGGGGCGTCACGCAAAAACTGTCCACCGCTAATCCTACAGCGGAATATTATCGTGCTTCTTCCAGGGATTCTCGACATCCTTGTGGCGCAGCATCGCCAAAGCCCGTGCGATGCGCTTGCGCGTCGCGTGCGGCATGATCACCTCGTCGATATAGCCGCGTTCTGCGGCGGCGAAAGGTGACAGGAAGCGGTCTTCATATTCTTTCGTACGCGCGGCGATCTTCTCCGCGTCCTTGATATCGGCGCGAAAGATGATCTCGACTGCTCCCTTGGCGCCCATCACGGCAATCTGCGCCGTCGGCCAGGCATAGTTGAAATCGCCGCGCAGATGCTTTGACGCCATCACGTCATAGGCGCCGCCAAAGGCCTTGCGGGTAATGACGGTGACTTTCGGCACGGTCGCCTCCGCATAGGCGAACAGCAGCTTGGCGCCGTGCTTGATGAGGCCGCCATATTCCTGCGCCGTGCCGGGCAGGAAGCCCGGCACATCGACGAAGGTGACGATGGGAATGTTGAACGCGTCGCAGAAGCGCACGAAGCGCGCCGCCTTGCGCGAAGCGTCGCTGTCGAGCACGCCGGCCAGCACCAGGGGCTGGTTGGCGACAAAGCCGACGCTGCGGCCTTCGACGCGTCCAAAGCCGGTAACGATATTGGCCGCATGCGCATCCTGAATCTCGAAGAAATCGCCCTCGTCGGCAACTTTCAAGATCAGTTCACGAATATCGTACGGCTTGTTCGGATTGTCCGGAATCAAGGTGTCGAGCGATTTGTCGAGCCGCTCGGCATCGTCGAACGACGGCCATTCCGGCACATCGTCACGGTTTGACGACGGCAGGAAATCGATCAGCCGGCGCATCTGCAGCAGCGCTTCGAGATCGTTGTCGTAGGCGCGGTCGGCGACGGATGATTTCGTCGTGTGGACGGAAGCGCCGCCGAGTTCCTCGGCCGTCACCGTCTCATTCGTCACCGTCTTCACCACATCGGGGCCGGTGACGAACATATAACTGGTGTCGCGCACCATGAAGATGAAATCGGTCATCGCCGGCGAATAGACATCGCCGCCCGCGCACGGCCCCATGATCACGGAGATCTGCGGAATGACGCCGGACGCCATCACATTGCGCTGGAACACTTCGGCGTAGCCGCCGAGCGCCGCCACGCCTTCCTGGATGCGCGCGCCGCCCGCATCGAACAGGCCGATGATCGGTGCGCGATTCTTCAACGCCATGTCCTGGATCTTCATGATCTTCTGTGCATGGGTTTCCGACAGCGAACCGCCGAAGACAGTGAAATCCTTGGCATAGACGAAGATCGTGCGGCCGTTGACCGTGCCCCAGCCGGTGACGACGCCATCGCCGGGAATCTTCTCGGCCTTGTCCATGCCGAAATCGGTGCTGCGGTGCTGCACGAACATGTCGAACTCCTCGAACGATCCATGATCGAGCAGAAGGTCGATGCGCTCGCGCGCCGTCAGCTTGCCGCGCTTGTGCTGGGCGTCGATGCGCGCCTGCCCGCCGCCGAGAACGGCGCGATCGCGACGGTCCTGCAGCGTTTTCAGCATATCTTTCATGGCGTGCCCCCTCCCAGAAACTGCAGCATGCGACCGGCGGCTTCCATTTGCGTCCAGCGCTGTGCGCGTCGCGCCAGCGCTTCGGTATCCTCGCCCCAGGCGTGCATCTGGAAATCCTCATCCACGTGGGCGAGCCGCCAGGCTTCAGTTGGGCTCAAATGCCCCTGTGCCACAGCCAGCGCGAGCAAGGCGGAGCCGGTCAATGTCGTCACCGTATGCAGCGCGGCGAGCCGCAAGGCTGCCGCCTTGTCCGCGCCGACGGCCATGTCGATCGCGCGGCGCATGGCGGCGACGGCAGCCTCAGGCTGCGTCACATACATCACGCCCTCGGCAAGGATGAAGCGCGCGCCGTGCGTCTCCCGCGCCCAGGCAAGCACCGGATCCCAGGCTGCGGCCTGTTCAGCAACAAGTTTTTGCGGCGCATCGGCGCGATAACAGATGAGATCGCTCTCGGCATATTTCGCGACTTCGGCCGTCACGGCTTCCATCTGGCTCGCTACGCCATCGAGCGCCGAGTTGACGATGCGCGTGACGGGCATACCGGACGGTTCGATGAACTCACCCTGCGCGCTCCATTCATCGGCCATCGCCTGCGCCAGAGATTGCGAGGGTACGGCAAGGCGATTGCGCGCCGGCGTCATCGCCGGACGGCCATCGAGCACCAGAACGAAGCCTTCACCGTCCGCAATGACGCCAGCCTCCTTGTAGAAGCGCTTCGGCAGCCCCTTCTTGAGATCGCGCCGCGCCATCTCGACCGGATCGATCTTCTCGCCCGATGACGGCAGCATTGCTTTCGACAGATCTTCGCTCATTGCAATCTCAACCCGAAACTCTACTCAGGAAAGCGCGGCAGCGACGCCTCGCCTTTCGGCGGCTCGACCCGCGCCACATTCATCGTCATCGCCAGCAAGGAATAATAGCCGACAAGGCCGCACAATTCGACGACACCGTTCTCGTTGAAACGAGCCTTGGCGGCGGCATAGGTCGCGTCGCTGACACGGCGCGTGGCAAGAAGCTCGGAGACGAAATCCCAGATGATCTGCTCGTCATCGGTCAACGGCGACGGTCGGCGGCCGTCGCGTATGGCGGCGATGCTGGCCTCGGTCACACCGGCTTCAAGCGCATGCTTGCGATGGGCGCCCCATTCGTAGTCCTGCGTCCAGTGGCGCGCCACCATCAGAATGCAGAACTCGCTCAGCCGGCCCGAAAGCGAACACCGGTAACGCAGGAATTCGCCGACCCTGTGGGTACGTGTCAGCAATTCCGGCGAGCGCACGAAGACGTGCCATGGACCGCTGAACGGAACCTTCCGCTCGGCGACGAACTCCTCCTGCGCCAGTTTCTGCTCCGCCGTGAAGTCCTTCTCAGCGATCGGCGGCATACGGCATTCAGTCATCAAAGGCTCCCTAGTCTTCCGGCGCATCCTCAATCGGATCGTATTGTTTCACATCGAAGCCGAACAGATCGAACGTCTTCTGCATATGCGGCGGCAGCGGCGCGGTGACATCGATCATGCCGCCCTTGGGATGCGGCAGCACCAGCCGGCGCGCCAGAAGATGCAGCTTGCGCTCGACTTCGGCCGGCACGGCGCGCAGCGGATCGGTGCGGCGCGGATCGTTGTCCTTCAACTGAAGCCCGTACTTGGGATCGCCGATGATGGGATGGCCGATGGCCTCCGCATGGGCACGCAACTGATGCGTGCGCCCGGTGATCGGCTTCATCGACAGCCAGGCAAGACGCGGCTGCACCTTATCGACCGTCGCGTAGAAGGTGACGGAGTGCTGCGCATCTTCCGCGCCATGCTTGACCACCCGCATCTTTTCCGGATCAATCCTCGGGCCGGCGCCGCGCGGCGCCTCACTGCGTGGACCGCGATTGTCGCCCATCGCCGCGCCCTTGGCGAGGAACAGCGAGATACGCCCCTGCAAAGGCTTCGGCACGCCCTCAACCACCGCCCAGTAAATCTTGCGCGCCTGGCGCGAGCGGAACAGCGAGCCGAGATCGGACGCGATCTTGCGCGTCTTGGCGATCAGCAGCACGCCCGAGGTGTCGCGATCGAGACGATGCACGAGCACCGGCCGTTCGCCCCTCTCGTCTTCCATCGCCATCAGCATGCCGTCGATATGCCGCGTCGTGCCCGAACCGCCCTGCACCGCGAGGCCGAACGGCTTGTTGATCACCATCAGGTGCTTGTCTTCAAACAGCACGAGTTCGCGCAGCATGCGAACATCGGCCGCCGATGCCGGCGTCGACTTCTTGACTGCGGGACTTGCAGGACCTCCGGCAGGCGCATCAAGCTTCAGCGGCGGCACACGGATGGCATTGCCTTCCGCGACGCGCGTCGAGGTGTCCGCCCGCTTGCCGTCGATGCGGACCTCACCCTTGCGCACGATGCGATTGAGATGGGACAGCGACAGCGCCGGAAAGCGGCGCTTGAACCAGCGGTCAAGCCGCATGCCGTCATCTTCGGCGCTGACCACGACGGTCTGGACGCCGGCGCTTGCTCCTTTGGCTTCGGCTTTCGGCGCAGCTTTGGGCACGGCTTTAGGCCTGTCGCCGCTCTTTGTATTGATGCTCACGACAGCGTCCTCACAAGCGCAAGACCGGCCGCCAGGGCCAGGATGGAAACCACGACCGACCCCACCACATAAGTCAAGGCCGTCCCCACCTGCCCGCGCTCCCACAGCAGCATCGTGTCGAGAGAGAAGGCCGAGAAGGTGGTGAAGCCACCGAGAATGCCGGTCATCAGAAACAGGCGGATATGCTGGCTCCAGCCTGTGCTGGTACGGAAAGCCAGCCAGCCGGCGATCAGCCCCATCACCAGCGAGCCAAGGATATTGACCGTCATCGTGCCCCAGGGAAATTCCGTGCCGCACCAGCGGGCACACCCCACATTGACACCATGGCGCAGCATGCCGCCCAGGCCGGCGCCGAAAAAAACAATGAGATAAGCTGTCATCCGCCCTCTATAGAACGCTGAAGAAGCTGCGTCATCCATTTCCAGCCACCCCCCGGACCGGGCCGGAAAGCGCCCGGAGCGCCCGGTATACATGCCAAACAGACAGGATACCTGATAATCTGCCCATCGAGGGGTAGCGTTCTGATTCTGGGATCTGCAAGCTGATGGACGATCAGAAGACGGCGCAAGCCGATGTTGCCGCCAGTGGCGTTCATCCCCTCGTCGTGGCTTCCATCGTCGCCACGGCCTTCTTCATGGAAAGCTTCGATTCCACCGTCATCGCCATGGCGCTGCCGATGATGGCGAAGTCGTTTTCCACCACACCAGTGGCGCTGAGCCTCGGCCTCACATCCTACATTCTGGCGCTCGCCGTCGTCCTGCCGGCCAGCGGCTGGATTGCCGATCGTTGGGGCGTGCGAAACGTCTTCTGCGCCGCCATCGTCCTCTTCATCATCACGTCCGCCATGTGCGGCCTCTCGGGCTCCCTGCCGGAATTCGTCCTATGGCGCGCGCTGCAGGGCTGCGCCGGGGCGCTGATGTCGCCGGTCGGCCGGCTCGTGGTTCTGCGCTCCGTCGCCAAGAAAGACCTCGTCCGGGCCATGAATTTCGTCTCGACGCCAGGGCTTATCGGGCCTCTCGTCGGCCCGCCCATCGGCGGCTTCATTGCCACTTATGCTGACTGGCGCTGGATCTTCTTCATCAATATTCCTGTCGGCCTGCTCGGCGTTGCATTGGCGTGGCGGCTCATCCCGCAAGTCCGCGACGCCACCGGCCGGCCGTTTGATATCATCGGCTTCTGCCTCAACGGCATCAGCCTCGTGGCGCTGCTGATCGGCCTCGATCTCATCGGCCACCCTGGCGAAAACCGCTGGATCGGCGCGGCGCTGACCGCCTTCGGCACGCTCGTCGGATGGATCGTCGTACTTCACTATCGCCGGACAACGCACCCGCTGGTCGATCTCTCCGCCGTCAGGATCAAAACCTTCGCCATCGCCACCATGCTGGGCGGATCGCTGTTTCGCATGGCGATCTCGGCACCCACCTTCGTCCTGCCACTGTTCCTTCAGGTCGGCCTCGGCAAATCCGCTTTCGCCGCCAGCCTCCTCGTGCTCGCCCATTCCGCCGGCGATCTCGGCATGAAAATCATCACCACGAAAACCCTGCAGAAACTGGGTTTCCGCACCGCGCTCATCGCCAGCGCCGGAATCTTCGGCATCCTCATCGCCTCGCTGGCGCTTGTCGACGCCAGCACGCCTGTCGCGATCCTCCTCGCCATCCTGCTCATCGCCGGCGCGGTCCGCTCGCTACAGATGACGGCGCTCTCGTCCCTGCAATTCGCCGACGTGCCGCGCGAAAAACTCACCGGCGCGTCCATACTCGCAAGCCTCAACCAGAACGTCACCCGCGCGCTCGGCATCGCCTTCTCGGCCATCGTGCTGAATACGGCCATCGCCCTGCACAGCGGCCCTGAGAAGCTGGCGACGCCGACGGATTTTCACATCGCCTTCATCGCGACCGGCCTGTTGTCCCTCGCCGCGATGGCGCGCTATTTTTCGCTGGCGCGGGATGCCGGCCAGCAGGTGCGGCCACAAGCCTAGAGGAGTTTCCGTGCAGGATGAAGGCCGCGGCACCATCAGAGCGCTGAACCTCATTCGCGCCCTCAATATCGAGAACGGCGCCAGCGTCTCGCGCCTCAGCATCCTCACCGGCACGTCACGGCAGGCGCTCTACCGCATTCTCAATGTGCTTGTGCAGGAAGGTTATGTCTCGCGGCGGCCGGACGATGGTCGGTTCGTGCTCACGGGTCTCGTGCGCTCGCTCAGCGATGGCTTCAAGGACGAATACTGGATCGGCGAGATCGCCGCGCCGGAACTGGAAAAACTGCAGAAGAAAGTCGTCTGGCCCACCGAGATCGCCACCTGCCACAACTTCAGCATGCGCCTCATCCACACGACGCGGCGGCACAGCCCGTTCGTCATCGACTACGGCAATGTCGGCGTCAGCGTGCCCATTCTGCGCACCGCGCTCGGCATCGCCTATCTCGCCAACTGTGAGCCCTCGGAACGCGCCACCATCCTGCGTTACTTCCAGGAACAGCCGCCTTCGCCCGACAGCGACCTCGCCCGCAATCGCGCCAAGATGAGCCGCACCCTGTCGGCCACGCGCAAGCGCGGCTACGCAACCAGGCATCGCAACACGATGGCGGGCGAAACTTATCCCGATATCATCGACACCAACGCCACCATCGCCGCTCCGGTCATCGTCAATGGCGTCGCCGTCGCCTCGATCGCCATCACCTACATCGCCTCCGCCATGACGACAGCCACCGCGCTCGAACGGCATCTGCCCGATCTCATGGACACGGCGCAAGCTATTGCCAGACGCGTCCGTCCCCGCCCGGAAGCCGGAAATTAGCGTGCCGACATCTGTCCGATGACCGGACAGTTTTGTTTTGTCCGTTGACCCGTAATCCTCTCCCGATACCGTCCCGCCAACATTGCAACTGTTTGGGAGCGGACCATGGAATTCGGCATTTTCGATCATGTGGACAGCAGCGGCCTGCCGCTCGGCGAATTCTACAACCAGCGCCTGTGCCTCACCGAAGCCTATGATCGGCTTGGTTTCTACGGCTACCACGTTGCCGAGCATCACTTCACGCCGCTGGGCCTCGCCGCATCGCCCAGCGTCTATCTGGCCTCCGTCATCCAGCGCACCAGCCGGCTGAAGATCGGCGCGCTGGTCTATACGCTGCCGCTCTATCATCCGCTGCGGCTGGCTGAAGAAATCTGCATGCTCGACCAGTTGAGTGGAGGCCGCCTGCAGGTCGGCGTCGGCCGCGGCATCTCGCCCATCGAGAGCGCCTATTACGGCGAGAACCCGGACAAAACCGTCTCACGCGCGGTCTATCAGGAATCCCTCGACATCATCCTTGCCGCTCTCACGAATAAAAGCGTTACCTACAAGGGCCAGCACCGCAGCTTCACCGATGTGCCCATGGAGCTCGAGCCCGTGCAGCGGCCGCATCCGTCCCTTTGGATGGGTGTACAATCGCTGGAGAACGCCGAGTTCGCCGCCCGTTACAAGATGAACATGGCTTGCATTCTTGACCCTGCCGAGATGCAGAGCCGGGTGCGCCACTATCGCGAGACATGGAAGCAGCTCCATGGTGACAGCGGCCTCGCCGATGCCAAGGCCGGCCTCAACTTCTTCATCGTTGTCGCCGATACGGACGCGGAGGCCATGGCCATCGCCGACAGAAGCTACAAAAAATGGTTCAGTAACTTCAACTATCTTTACCGGCTTCATGGCCGCTCACCCATGCTGGGGGAACGCGCCGACAATTTTCCCGACCTGCAGAAGCTCGGCCGCGGCATCGCCGGCTCGCCGCAGACGGTGGCCGATTTTCTGGTGCAACGGGCGCAGACGGCGGAGATCAACTACCTCATCGGACAATTTGCCTTCGGCGACATGACGTTCGAACAGGCGAACCATTCGGCCGGCCTGTTCGCCTCCGAGGTCATGCCGGTGCTCCGCCAGGTGACGGCGGCTGCCGTCGCGGCCTGAGTTGCTCATCGTAAAGCGATCAGCCAATCTACAACCAAGAGTACCGCGTCCTTCACTGACGCGGACAGAAAGCTTCTAGGCTTCACGAAGGGAGACGAACATGTTCCAACCTATGAGCCGCTGGCTCGGCGCGGCCATTCTGGCAGGCGGACTGGCGACGAGCGCGGTGCAAGCGCAGAACCAGATCAAGGTCGTCGTGCCCTATGGCGCCGGCGGCTTCATCGACACGCTTGCGCGCGGCTATTCCACACAGCTTTCGAATGACCTCGGCCAGTCTCTGATCGTCGAGAACAAGGTCGGCGCCGGCGGCAAAATCGGCGAGGATTATGTGGCCGCCGCGCCGCCGGATGGCGCGACCCTGCTCGTCTCCCTGGTCCTGCGACCGACGCTCGCCAAGGCCACGACGCCGGCGCCCGACGTCAAGGACCTCGACATGCTGCAGAGCTTCGTCATCGTCGGCGCGCTCGCCTCCTCTCCGCTGATGATGTCGATTCCCCCATCGCTCGGCATTAAAGACTTCAAGGGCCTCGTCGCCAGGATCAAGGCCGAGCCCGGCAAGCACAGCTACGGCTCCCCCGGCCCCGGCACGCCCGGCGCCATCGTCGGCGCATTGCTCGTGAAACAGCTCGGCCTCGATATCGCCCATGTGCCCTATCGCGGCGGCGCAGCGGCTCTGCCGGACCTCATGTCCGGCGTGCTGACTTGGATGATTGATACACCCACCGGCTCCGGCGCTTTGGTTGAAAGCGGCAAGGTGGTGCCGATGTTTATCATCGACAGCAAGCGTATCCCTGCCTTTCCCAATATCCCGACGACCATCGAACTCGGCTACCCGCAGTTCGACAATATGATCTCGACGGTCTTCCTGATGGCGCCCGCCGCCTTGCCGAAGCTGGTGCTCGAGAAATACCACACCGCTCTCCTCAAGGCGCAGAAAGACCCGGTCATCGTGAAGATGCTTGATCAACTGCGCCTCACCCCACCGCCGCCGGACCAGAGCGTCGCCGACGTGACGAAACTCGCCGCCGAGCAGATCACCGCCTGGGAGAAACCCATCAACTCGCTGGGGCAATGAGTATGGCCAAAACGACAGCCGCCTTCGAGATCGCCTGCATCGATCTCGTCATCGCCAACCGTGTTCTCGCCAGGGTCGGGGCCGTCGATGCCTACGGCCATGTCAGCGTGCGCAACCCGGACAATCCCAACGAGTTCCTGCTGTCGCGCTCGCTCAGTCCGGAATTCGTTACCCGTGACGACATCATGCGCTTCGATCTCGATGGCCGCACGCTCCACGACGACAATCGCCCGCCCTATCTGGAGCGCTTCATCCATGCGGCAGTCTATGCCAAGCGGCCCGACGTTCATTCCGTCGTTCACGGCCATCCGCGCGCACTGCTGCCCTTCACCGTGACGGACCTGAAGCTGCGCCCGGTATTTATGACAGCCGATGAGTTCGGTGCCGACGTGCCGGTGTGGGATATCCGCGACCGTTTCGGCGACACCAATATGCTGATCGTCAACATCGAACAGGGCCATGATCTCGCCGCCTGCCTGGCGGGCGGCGCACGCGTCGTGCTGGTGCGCGGCCATGGTTTCATCGGCGCCGGCCGCTCGGCAAGCCAGCTCATCCGCCTGTGCAAGGCCTTGCTCGACAATGCCGCGCTGATCCTCGAAGCATCCCGCTTCGGGGCCATCAAGGAGCTGACGCCGGGCGAACTCGCGGCGCGGCAACAATCCGTCGCCGATGACGACATGCCGGCCGTCATGCGCGGCTTCGAATATGACGCCATCCAGGCCGGCTGCGCCGACCTCATGAAACAGCGAGCCGCCCTGAGGGCCGAACTGAACAGCAAGGCGTGACGAAGTGACAACAGATACGAGAAATGGATTTGCCGGCAGGATCACCGTGCTCTCGGGCGCGGGCGGCGGCATCGGCACGGAAATGTCGAAACGCATCCTGGCCGACGGCGGCACGCTCATCGCCGTGGATCGCAACGATGAATCCCTGCAGCGGCTTGAAAGCGCGCTCGGCAAACAGGATAGACTCATCACCCGCGCCGTCGATGTGAGCGACGAGGCGGCCTGCGCCGGGCTCGCGGAGCTTGTCAGAACACGCTGCGGCCACCTCGATGTGCTCATCAACAATGCCGGCTTCTTCCCCGTGCACAAATTCGAGGAACTGACCTATGCGCAATGGCGCGACGTCATGGCCACTAATCTCGACAGCGTCTTCCTGATGACGAAGAGCCTCCTGCCGCTGATGAAGCACAACGGCCGTGGCCGCATCGTCAACATCGGCTCCAGCAGCATCTTCAATGCGCCAGCGTTTCATCCGGACTATGTCGCCGCCAAATCCGGCGTCATCGGCCTCAGCCGCTGCATGGCCAACGAATTCGGCAAATACGGCATCACCGTCAATGTGGTCTCACCGGGCCTGACGGACACGCCGGGCACGCGCAACGTTTTCGGGCTCGACGCCGTTGCCGCGCGCGCCGCAACCCGGCCGCTCGGCCGTACCCAGGTTGCCCGTGACGTGATCGGCACCATCGCCTTTCTGGCGTCCGACGATGCCGCCTTCGTCACCGGCCAGATGATCAACGTCGACGGCGGCGCGATCTTTCACTGAAGGGCGCATGATGGATACGGACGTCTTCTCCCTCCAGGGCAGGAACATTGTCGTCACCGGCGCGGCGGAGGGTCTCGGCCGCACATTCGCGCTGGCCTTCGCCGGCCGCGGCGCTTTCGTCGCCTGCGTCGATATCGATCCAGCGGTCGAGGAGACCAGCGCCCGCATCACGAAGAACGGCGGCAGGGCAATGGCGATCACCGCCGATGTCTCCAGCGAGGCCGCCGTCCTTGCCATGGCGGCGAAGCTGGAAGCGCAGATCGACACGCTGCATGTGCTGGTCAACAACGCCGGCATCGCCGTCCCGCCGGGCCGCCT
>Ga0182744_1000726_pt1 | contig 30263 bp, 24 predicted proteins | sample eDN3rd30CKraftMG_FD_128525 | JGI IMG/M metagenome (GOLD analysis project Ga0182744, IMG submission 128525) | Enriched Miracle-Growth compost microbial communities from Emeryville, California, USA - eDNA 3rd pass 30_C Kraft MG (version 2) (version 2) ... | reverse complement strand
CTGGATGCAGCCGATCGAGAACATGAAGCCGCGCGCGCTGACGACGAAGTCGGCGCCCATGCACAGCGCCCAGGCCACCTTGTCCGGCGTCACCAGCTTGCCGGCGCTGACGATGCGGATGCGGTCCTTGAGGCCATGGCGGGCGCGGGCATCGACCACATAGGGCAGGGCCAGGGTGATCGGCAGGCCGACATGGTCGGCGAGCGCCGCCGGCGCGGCGCCCGTGCCGCCTTCGCCGCCATCCACGTGCAGATAGTCCGGGCAGCCTTCGGGATTGTGGACGCAATCGGTGAACCATTCGTCGAGAAAGGCCGGATCGCCGACGACGAATTTGACGCCGACCGGGCGGCCGGTGACCTCGCGCACATGTTTGATGAAATCGCCGAGCTGGCGCACGTTGCCGATGTCGTGGTGCCGGTTCGGGCTGATCGACGGCAGCCCGACGGGGATGCCGCGAATGAGGGCGATCTCTTCGGTCACCTTGACACCCGGCAGCAGGCCGCCCTTGCCGGGCTTGGCGCCCTGGCCGAGTTTCACCTCGAACATGCGGATGTTTTCATGTGCGGCAATGGCGCGAAGCCTGTCGTCGGAGAGATTGCCCGCGTCGTCGCGCACGCCGTATTTCGCCGTGCCGATCTGCATGATGATGTCGCCGCCACCTTCCATATGGTACGGCGACAGGCCGCCTTCGCCGGTGCCCATCCAGACGCCGGCCATCTTGGTGCCGCGCGACAGGGCGCTGACCGCGGCATGGCTGAGCGCGCCGAAGCTCATACCGCTGAGGTTGAAGAAGCTCTTCGCCAGATAGGGTCTGGCGCAGGCGCCTGGCCCTTCGGAAATGCCGATCTGTTTGCCGGGAAACGAGCGCCTATCTTCATCGAGCAGCGGAAACGAGGCATTGCGGAAGGCGAAGCTCGGCGTCGCCGAACTGCCGAAACTGATCAGGTTCGGCACGCCCTTGGCGGAGCGATAGATCCACGAGCGCTCGAGACGGTTGAACGGGCGTTCGGCCCAATCCGGCAGATATTGATATTGCCGCATATATTCGCCCCAGGTCTCGGCGAAATAACGGACATGGCCGATGACCGGGAAGTTGCGCAGGATGGTGTGCTGGGTCTGGCGGACGTCATGGATGTAGATGCCGCCGATGATGCAGACGACGACGAGCAGCAAGACAATCCAAAACATTCAAGGCTCCAGAGATCGGTTCGGGAATCCGGCGGACTGGACAGTCCGGATGGGGCGGGCAGGTACGTTGAGGCAGTGAATTCTTAAATCAGGGAAACGAGTAGAGACAGCAATGGCATGGCTGGAGTCTCGCTCGCGAATACGTCATTCCGATGAAACGCGCTTGCCGTCCGAAATTTGCTTTGTATCCACGGGCTTGGGTTCAAGCGCGGCCTTCACCCGGTCGCGCACGTCCTTGGGCGCGCCGATCAGGTCGTCGATCAATTTCGTCATTGCCTCGCCCGACATCGGCCGGATTTCGGCATGCTGCCTGTCCGCATCGGCGATGAACTCCGGGTCTTTGACTGTGGCCTCGAACGCCTGGCGCAAGGTCGCCACGCGCTCGGCCGGAACGCCGGGCGTCGTCGCCAGCGGCCGCCCGATCATGACGGCGCTGGTCATGAACTCGATCACCGGTCTGTCCTCCGGCCGCACGTTCTGATCGATCAGCAGTGGCACGTCCGGCAGGCCCGGCTCTTTCTGGCGGCCGATCTGGATGAGCGGATTGATGAGCTTCTTTGGGATGTAGTCCGGCTTCGACGCCATGTAATCCGAATAGGGGTTGGCGCCGCGGCCTTCCACTTCGCCGCGCTCCATGGCGAGGTCGATATGCTGGCCGCCGGGATAGCCGAAGACGATCTTGAATTTCGTATCCAGCACATTGTTCATGAAGGCCGGCAATTGCACCGAGATCGATCCCGCGCCGGTCGAGCCGATCGTGGTTTCGCGACGACGGGCATCGTCGAGGTTTTTGGTCGGCGACGTATGCCAGACGACGAGCAACTGGTTCGAATAGACCACATTGGCGATCCAGTTGAACGTGCGCAGATCCGAGGTGAATTGCGGCGACAGGCCGAGCGCCTGGTCGATGGGCAGGCCCTGGCTGACGATCTGCAGGACCGTGCCGTCCTTTGGCGCTATCTGCGCCATGTAATTGGCCGCGACGATGCCGCCGCCGCCCGGCATGTTGACCGGCAGCATGTTCGGATTGCCGGGAATGTGCCGGCCCATATGGCGGGCGATGAGCCGCGACAGCAGATCGTAGCCGCCGCCGGCCTCGGTGCGGATGACGAAGCGCATCTGCTTGCCCGGGCCGCCGTAGAAATCGCCGATCGCGTCCGCTGCCGCGGGAGTTGCTGCAAAACAGGTGGCAAAAAGCGCAAGCTTGCGTGCGATCCGCATGGCCGTCCTCCCACCGCGGAGGCGCGGTCGGCGCTTCCCCCGCTTTGCATCCATATTAGCGAAGATTAAGCGCTTGTCTCGTGGTCTCGCCGACACCAAGCTTGACTTTATATCGCCGCTCGGCAACCGCTTGAAGATCTTGGCCCTTTACGAATTTCTTCAGCCATCTTACATAGACTTTCATAAAATCGTCACAGAACGGTAGCGTCGCGTGTTCGCCAGAGTCATTGGATCGCTTCTCAAAAGACGACGCTTCGCGGGAGGCTTCGATGGCACGGGCGCTATTGCAGTCGCGCCTGCGCGAACCTGGCGGATCGGCGGCACCCTGATCGCCGTCATTTTGACCGCCTGGATCGGCTTCATCGCCGTCACCGAACAGGACTTCCCGCTCTTCGCCCTCGTCGCGGCATTCTTCGCCGCGCTGGTTGTCCTGCTGTCGGTGATCAGCCGGCGTCCCGGCTTTGGCCTGGCCATCGCGATCTTCACGTTTCTCGCTGTCTATGTGACGTCAGCCTTCAAGTTCGACGTCACGGCGATGAACCTGCACGTCTACGACGTGATCTTCTATCTGTTCAGCTTTGCCCAGTTGAGCTTCTTCATCCAGACCTACGGCGCAACGGCGGCGATGTTCGGCGCCATCATCGCCGTCACCCTGCTGCTGATGGCCGTCAGTTTCAAACTCGAGACGCCGCGCCGCTTCGGCGTGATCGGCGGACTCGTTGGGATCGTCCTGTCGCTCGCCGTGCTCATCGGCTCGGCCGTGAGCCTTGGCGCGCGCAAGCCGACCTTCTTCGACAGCGGCCGGCATGTATTCTCGGCCTTCATCGGATCGCTCAACGATCTGCCGGCGCTGATGCGCGAACAGGGCTTCTTCGAGATCAGTGCTCACGCGACCTTGTCGCCGACGATCGCCGCGCCGATCACCTGCAGGCCCGCCAAGGATGCGCCGGACATCGTTCTCTTCCTCAACGAATCCGCCATGCCGGAGGGCGTTTACCCGCAATTGCATTACCCGCCCGAACTGGCGCCGTTCTTCCGCTCCGATGACGGCAAGACCCATCGCCTGCGTGTCGAGACATTCGGCGGCGGCACCTGGCTGACCGACTTCTCGGTGTTGACCGGATTGCCGACCAACACCTTTGGCAACCTGCGCAACTTCGCCACCCAGCTCATGACCGGCCGTCTGCGCCATACGCTGCCGCAATATCTGAAGGCCTGCGGCTATGACACGACGATGATCTATCCGTCGCTGGCGGAATTTGCCGGCTCGGGCCGCTTCTACCGTGCCATCGGCTTCGATCGCATCATCGATCGTTCGGTGCATCACGCCCCCGACGATCGCCAGCGCGACGCCTTCTATTACGACCAGGTGGTGAAAGTGCTCGACGTCAGCCGCGCGAAAGCTGCGCGCCGGCCGCAGTTCATCGTCGCTTCCAGCATGTCGACCCATTCGCCGTGGAACTTCCGCTTCGCGCCGGACATGCTGAAGAAAGGCGACACCGGGCAGTGGACCGGCGATGTCGAGTTCGACGAATATCTCTGGCGCATGGTGCTCGCCAAACGCGACCGCGATGCATTCCGCGCCAAATTGACGCAGCGCTTTCCCAGGCAACCGTTCCTGTTCGTCAATTACGGCGATCATCAGCCGGCGCTGGCGCGGCTGCCTCTGGCTCATGCCACCGAGATTGCCGATAAGGGAGTCGCCTGGCAGCTCGATCCGGCGTCACGCGCCTTCGAGACCTATTACGCCATCGAGGGGTTGAACTTCACCCCGAAGACGCAACTGCCGGACGTGCCGATCCTCGAGGTTCCCCATCTCGCTGCGCTGACGGTCGCCGCGGCCGGCCTGCCGCTCGATCCTGTGTTCGAGCGGCGGATGTGGCTCATCGACAAATGCGATGGCCTCTACGCCAGTTGCAAGGACCGTGGCGCCGTCCTCGCCTTTCAGCGCTACATGCTGGACTCAGGCTGGATCGTTCAGCCCTAGTTCTTCCTTCGCCCGCTCTGCGGGAGAAGGTGGCCCTTGCGCAGCAAGGGTCGGATGAGGGTGTCTTCATCTCTCGTTGAAAACTAACCCTTGATCAGTGCGCGCAGTTCCGCGCTCACCTCATCCGGCACTTCCAGCGGGCTGAGATGGCGCGCGCCCTTGATGATCCTGAACGTCGAGCCGGCGATACCGTCATGCAGCGCCTGCGCCATCGGGATCGGCGTTGCGTAATCTTCCTCGCCGACGAGCACGCGCGTCGGCGCCTTGATGCCGGCGAGATGGTGACGCAGGTCGGCTGTGCCGAGCATGCGGCAGGTCGAGGCATAGGCCTGAAGGTCATTGCGCAGGAACACATCGATGCAATGATCGACGAGTGCCGGATTGGCCTCGCGGAAGGCATCGCCGAACCAGCGCGTCTTCTGGAAAGCGATCAGGCCCTTCAACCCTTCGGTCAGGGCCTTGCCCGCGCGGTCTTCCCACGCTGCCGGGGCGTCGGCTCCATACCAGGCGGTGGTGTCGAACAGGCCGACGCCGCTGACCCTCTGCGGGTGCTGCCCGGCGAAGGCAAGCGTGATGCAGCCGCCCATGGAGGCGCCGGCGACGACCGCGTCTTTCCACCCGACATGGTCGAACAGGTCGGCGAGATCGTCGGTGAATTGTTCGGCGGTATAGGCCTGGTGCGGCTTGTCCGACTGGCCGTGGCCGCGGCAATCCCAGGTCAGGATCGAGGCTTCGCCCGACAGTCGTTCCACGACAGGTGCCCAGAAACTGCGGTCCATGGCCAATGAATGGGTGAGGGCGATCCGGTGCGGCGCATCGGCCTTGCCCGACAGGTCATAGGCGATTTTTATCTTGTCACGGGTCTCGGCAAACATGATCTGACGTCCGTTCGGTGCGTGTTTCTGGAACGATATTCTGCGGCCGCGCCGCGCTCGTCCGGCAGCTTGGCTGCCGGTATTTGCCGGAATCCCGGGCCAAAGTCCAAGCCGGAAGTCATGTCGCAGAAGTTTCGCACATGCCCTGCGTCCAGCCCGGGCCCGAAACGCTTTACTTCCCAAGGCGCGGAACCTACGGCTGACTTGAAACGATAACCTTGGGGCCGATTCGGCACGAACAAGACTGTTGGGGGTGGCATGCTGGGCTGGTTCCAGGCTTTGATGCCAAAAGAAGAGCGGTTTTTCGACTATTTCGACAAGCATGCGCAATTGTCCAGCGCCGCGGCGCAGGCGTTGCGGGCTCTGCTCGTCGGCGGCGATGCGGTGGCGTTCAATGGCGCGCGCATCATCGATCTGGAGGATCAGGCCGATCAGGTGACACGCGACGTGCTGCTGGCCGTCCGCCGAACCTTCATCACACCGTTCGACCGCGGCGACATCCGCGAGCTCATCACCTCGATGGATGACGCCATCGACCAGATGCGCCAGACGGTCAAGGCCATCTCCCTGTTCGAGGTCACCTCCTTCGAGCCGGAGATGCAGCAGATGGGCGACCTCATCGTCGACTCGGCGAAACTGACGATCGAGGCGGTGCGGCGTCTCAAGACCATGCGCCAGGATGCCGCCAAGCTTGCGGCGCTCTCGACGCGGATCACCAAACTCGAGGAGGAGTCCGATGAGTTGCACGACATCGGATTGAAAGGCCTGTTCAAGCGCCACGGCGACACCAGTCCGATGGCTTACATCGTCGGCAGCGAGATTTACGGGCATCTGGAGAAAGTCGTCGATCGCTTCGAGGATGTCGCCGACCGGGTGAACGGCATCGTCATCGAACATTTGTAGGATCGGATAGCCGCGGACGTGGAAGCCAATTTCGCCCTCTATGCCTTGATCGGATTGATTGCTGTCGCGCTGGCGTTCGACTTTCTGAACGGCCTGCACGACGCCGCCAATTCGATCGCGACGATCGTGTCCACCCGCGTGCTGCGGCCGCAATATGCGGTGTTCTGGGCGGCTTTCTTCAACTTCATCGCCTTCCTGTTCTTCGGCCTGCATGTGGCGACGACGGTCGGCACCGGTATCATCACGCCCGAGATCGTCGATGATCGTGTCATCTTCGGCGCTCTGATGGGCGGCATCGTCTGGAACGTGATCACCTGGATCGGCGGCATCCCATCGAGCAGCTCGCATGCCTTGATCGGCGGTCTGCTGGGCGCCGGCATCGCCAAGGCGGGCTTCAGCGCGGTTGTGCTCGACGGCGTGGTCAAGACGGTTTTTGCCATCTTCCTGTCACCTGCCGTCGGTTTCATGATCGCGCTTTTTCTGGTGCTGGTCGTCTCCTGGGCCTTCCTTCGGGCCAGTCCCTTCGCGGTGGATGGGACATTCCGCTGGCTGCAGTTCGGCTCGGCTTCTCTTTATTCACTGGGGCACGGCGGCAATGACGCTCAGAAAACCATGGGAATCATCGCAGTTCTGCTTTATTCGCATGGCACACTGGGCAACAGCTTCTATGTACCGCTTTGGGTGATCCTGTCCTGCCAGGCGGCCATGGCGCTGGGAACGCTTTTTGGAGGTTGGCGAATCGTGCATACTATGGGTTCGAAGATCACGCGTTTGTCGCCGATGCAGGGCTTCTGCGCGGAGACCGGTGGTGCGATTACCCTGTTCATGGCTACGGGTCTGGGCGTGCCAGTCTCCACGACCCATACCATCACCGGCGCCATCGTTGGCGTCGGGGCGGCGCGGCGCATTTCGGCCGTTCGCTGGAACATCGCCCGCGGTATTGTATTTGCGTGGATTGTGACTATGCCTGCGTCGGCGCTGATCGGTGCTGTCTTTTTCGCCCTTACGGGAGTATTTCGCTGAAATGAGCATGAGTGCGACCAGGAATCCGGAGACCCAGAGCGAACCGCACGCGCAGTACGCTGCGCTGCCGTATCGCCGCACGGATCGTCTTGAAGTCATGCTGGTGTCTTCGCTTGATTCCGGCCGCTGGATCATTCCCAAGGGCTGGCCGATGGACGGCTTCACCGGCTATGAAGCGGCTGCGCGCGAGGCCTTCGAGGAGGCCGGGCTCGTCGGCGCCATTGAAGAGAAATCGATCGGCTTTTTTCACTATTCGAAACGCCGCAAGAACGGCGCGCTGTGGCATTGCCGGGTCGAGGTCTTCCCGATGGAAGTGAAGCAGCAGCGCAAGAAATGGCCCGAGAAACATGACCGGACCACGAAGTGGTTCAGCATCGAGCAGGCCGCCGCGCTGGTGCGCGAGCCTGAACTTGCCGACATCATGCGGCGGTTCGAGATGGCGATGAGAGTGCCGCACGGCTGAAGCGGGCCAAAATTGTTCCAATGAAAACGCCCGGTCGAGTGACCGGGCGTTTTCATTTATGTTGGACGGTTATGGCCGCGAGACAAATCGTTATGGCCACAAGACCTGGCGCACCGCCTCAGGCCATTGCGCCGTATCGCAGCCGTGGTGCTTGAACAGCGCCAGCGCCACCCGCTCCATGCCGAAGCCGACGCAGGCCGTATGCGCGACGCTGCCGTCGGCCGTGGGAATGTTCCACAGTGATCCGAAGTGATCCTGGTGGTAGTTGAACGACAGGCAGGCCGTCGGCTTCTCCTCGCTGGTGACGGGGATCAGCAGTTCGAATTTCAGCCCGGTGTCGCGCTGGTTGTTGGCCAGCATGCGGCCGGCGCGGCCGAAGAACGGATCATTGGCGACATCGACCTTCAGCGGCACGCCGAGCGAGGCCATCATCTTCTGCCCGCGCTCCAGCCATGTTTCGCGAAAGGCGCGAACCTGTTCCGGCGTGCCGATGCGCACATATTCGCGCATGCGGAACATCTGCATGCGCGCCGGATCTTTCGAGGGCTCATGGCGGAAGCAGTAGGACTGCAGATCGTAAAGCCGGCCCTGCGGCGGCAGCGGGCCACGCTTGGCGACGGTCGGATACAGCGGATAACAGGCCGCCGGCGTCAGCACGATGTCGGTGGCATCCTGCTGGCCGGTCCAGTCCTGGCCTGCCTCGAGTTCGGCGAGCAGGGTGCAGTGGTCGGCATCGCCGCCCATGAAACTGTGCACCGTGCCGGCGAGCTGCGGAAAGCTTTTCATGTAGCCGCTCTTCTCGAACAGCGGCCGCGCGATGCCGGGCGGAAAATGGATCGACGTGGCGGCATCCTCTTTGCCGTAGCGCGTCACCAGCTGGTCGAACGCCTTGATGACGTCCTCGAACGCGCCGGAGCGGCCATAGAGCCCGTCGACACCGCTGTCGAACAGGACCTCCTTGTCGAACAATTCGTTGAGAAACTCTTCCTGCGGCGAGAGCGCTGTGGGCGCATCGGCACGAGTGTGAATATTCATGACGAACACTCCCTCTCTTGGAACGCTATGAGATCAGGCGGCGGCGCGGGTCAATTCGGTGACGGCGGTCTCGATCGAGCGGATGGTGGCGAAGGTGCGCCGGTTGAGCATGCGCTCGGGGAATTCGATGTCGAAAGCATCTTCCAGCGCCAGCATCAACTGCACCGAGGCGAAGGACGTGAGGCCGGCTTCGTGCAGGTCGGCGTCGTCGGTGAGCGTGCTCGCGGAGACAGGCAGTTTGGCGGCTTGATCGAGAATGGCGCGGATGCGGTCGGTCATCGGACGGGTCCTGGATATGCGTGGTGAAGGTCACGACATAATGAAGCTCCGACAGCGCAAAAAATATGAACAATTTGAGGATTTAACGCGGATCATTCTTCTCGGTTTACAGACCGTTTAACGGACCTGCGAAATCGCGTTAACAGCCAAGGCGTCGCGGCCGATGTCGCGCCGGTGAAGCAACAGTCAAGTCTATGGGGGTGAAGGCCTAATAGCAGACGAAGCCGTTGCCGGCGGTGCGCGTGGCGCCGTTCATCGATTCCAGCGTCATGCGAATGTCGCCCACGAGCCGGTGGAGGTCGGCCTGCGACAGACCGGCGCCGTCGAGCCCGCCGAGCCATTCGGCGAAGTCGCGCCGGCGCGTCGATGTCTCGTTCTCCTCGAGCCGGTCGTGATCTAGCCGGTTCTGGACGAAGGCGGCCAGGGCGTCGCGCCCGTCCTGGCGATAGCGATGGCGGAGGAATTCCAGGAGATCCTGCTCCACCGCGCCGGGATCTAGCGGCACATGGAAACCGCCTGCGCACGAACAGCCGGCGAGATGCGGCGCGAAGATCATTGCCCCGCTCCATAGCCGCGATAGCTCCTGTCCGACAGTCTCGGCGTCCAATCGTTTGCTCCGGAATTTCTGGTCGAAAATCGTAGTCAACGTGATAGAGAGGGCAGAATCGAACCTTTTCAAGTCAACTGCAAGCCATACGGAGGAAAACCGCGGGCCGTCAGACCATGCGGGCAAAAAAATGAAAAAGCCAAGCAGCCAGCCGGGCGCTTCGTCCGCCCGCAAAATCCGCCAGAAAATCCGTCTTGCCGCCGATATCGGCGGAACCTTCACCGACATTGCAGCTTTCGACGAGCGGACCTCCCGCCTTCTGCTCGGCAAGACCCTGTCGACGCCGAAACGGCTGGTCGAGGGCATTTCCGAAGGCGCCGCCAAGGCCGGCGCTGAGTTCGCCGATGCGGCGATCTTCCTGCACGGCTCGACTGTCGCCATCAACACCATGCTCGAGCGCAACGGCGCCAAGGCGGCGCTGATCACCACGAAGGGCTTCCGCGACGTTTATGAGATTGGCCGTATCAACCGGCCGGACGCCTACAACCTCTATTTCAAGAAGCACGATCCGCTGGTGCCGCGTTCGCGCCGCTTCGAGGTGCGCGAGCGCCTGACCGCGGAAGGCGATGTGCATGAGCCGCTCGACGAGACGGGCGTCCATGCTGTCTGCGACAGGCTGATCGCGCTTGGCATCGAAGCCGTCGCCATCATGTTCCTGCACTCCTATCGCAATCCGGCGCACGAGATCCGCGTTCGCGACATCGTGCGCGAGCGCATGCCCGGCATTTTCGTCTCGGCCTCGCACGAGCTGTCGCAGGAGTACCGCGAGTTCGAGCGCGTTTCGACCGTCGTCTCCAACGCCTATGTGGGTCCGCGCGTGCGCGACTATATCGCCGAGATCGATGGCCACCTGAAGCACGAAAATTTCGACGGCTCGTTCCTGCTCGTGCAGTCGACGGGCGGCCTTTATGAATCTGCGCAGGCGCAGCAGCAATGCATCCGCATGCTGGAGTCTGGTCCCGCCGCCGGCGTCGTCGGCACGCAGGCCCTGTGCGAGGCCATGGGCGTCGGCGACGCCATCGCCTTCGACATGGGCGGTACGACAGCGAAGGCCGGCGTCATCTATCAGGGCCACGCGCTGACGACGAGCCTTGCACTTGTCGGCGGCTACGAGCGGGCGCTGCCGATCCAGATGGCGATGATCGATATTTTCGAGGTCGGCACCGGCGGCGGCAGCATCGCCTGGCTCGATGATGGCGGAGCGCTCCATGTCGGCCCGCGCAGCGCCGGCGCCGAGCCGGGACCGGCCTGCTACGGCCGCGGCGGCGACCAGCCGACCGTGACCGACGCCAATCTCGTGCTCGGCCGCCTCGGCGCCGACCGCTTTCTCGGCGGCGAGATGAAGCTCGACATCAAGGCCGCGCGCGAGGTGATCGACACCAAGATCGCCAAGCCGTTGGGCCTGACGGTGACGCAGGCTGCGGCGGGAATTCTACGCATAGCCGCCACCACCATGTCGCTCGCCGTGAAGACGGTGACGACCGAACGCGGCCTCGATTCCGCTGCCTTCCCGCTCGTCGCCTACGGCGGCGCGGGGCCGCTGCATGCAGCCTCCATCGCCCGCGAGATCGGCATGGCGCAGGTGATCGTGCCGCGTGCGCCGGGGCATTTCTGCGCCTTCGGCATGCTGCATTCGGACCTGCGTTACGATTTCGTCCGCACCTGGCCGGCGCGCCTGGCGCAATTATCGTTTGCTGATCTCGATCGCGTCTATGGCGAATTGATCGCCGAGGGCGAGGATGCCCTGTCGCGCAGCGGCGCCACCAATGCCAAGGTGCGTGTCGTGCGCTCTGCCGACGTGCGCTATGTCGGCCAGGAACATGCGGTGACGATCGAACTGCCGGCCAATGTCCTGAAAAAGGAAGACCGCGCCGCGATCAAGACCCTGTTCGATGCAGAGCATCAGTTGCGCTACGGGACTTGCGCGCCGATGGAAGCGGCCGAACTCGTCAGCCTGCGCGCCACCGTCACCGGGGTCATGCGCAAGCCGAAGCTGGAGCAGATTGCCAAGGGTACGGCGAGCCCGCCCAAGACAGCATTGCGCGGCACGCGCGCGGTGAATTTCGGCGATGCCGCCGCCAAGAAGACCAATGTCTACGCACGTGACGAGCTGAAAGCCGGCAACCGCATCTCCGGGCCCGCGCTGATCGAGGAGCATGCTTCGACGACCGTGGTGTTTCCGTCGGACAAGCTTGTCGTCGACAGCTTCGGCAATCTGGTGATCGAGATCGGGAGAGCGTGATGGCCAAAGCAGCACGCAAGACAGTGAAAAAGACCATGAAGAAAACTCAAGTCCCGGCGCGCAAGACGGCGGGCAAAGCCAAGTCTGCCAAGACAAAATCTGCGAAAGCCTCCCGCACCGTTAAATCCGCCGTGAAGAAGGCGGTTCGCAAGACGTCTGCTGCCGCCGTGAAGGCAGCGGAAAAGCGCGCACCGAAGCGGCGTTTCGCCAAGAGCGATCCGATCCTGACCGAGATCATTCGCAACGGCGTGCTGGCAGTGACGGAAGAGATGAAGTCCAATCTCATGCGTACCGCCTACAACATGATCATCTACGAGGCGCTGGACTTCACCGTCGGTCTTTATACGGCAGACGGCGATACGATCTCCATCGGTCTGGGCCTGCCCATGTTCATTCGCGGCATGGCCGAAACCGTGCGCCAGAAACTGCGCCACTTCGGCAAGGACAATCTGGAACCCGGCGATATCCTCGTCACCAATGACGCCTATCTCACCGGCAGCCATCTCAATCACTTCACCTTCAGCCTGCCGATCTTCTTCGAGGGCGAGTTGTGCGGCTGGGCCTGCTGCATGGCGCACTGGCCCGATGTCGGCGGCACGCTGGGCGGCGTGACGACGGATATCTATTCCGAAGGCATCCAGATCCCGATCGTCAAATATCAGCGGGCCGGCGTCGTCAACGAGGATCTCGTCGACATCATCCGCATGAACGTGCGCTTGCCGGACCGCGCCATGGGCGACCTGCGCGCGCAGATCACCGCGGTGAAGACCGGCGAGAAGCGTTTCAAGGAACTGCTCGCCCGCTATGGCCGCGAGGAAGTCGCCGACGCCATTCGCAACATCATGGCGCAATCGGAACGCTCGGCCCGCGCCCGCACGCGCGAGATCCCCGACGGCACCTATGAGGCGACATCCTATATGGATGACGATGGCGTCGACATCGGCAAGCGCGTGCCCATCAAGGTGAAGGTCATCGTCGAGGGCGAGAACATCACCATCGATCTCACCGAGATGAGCGCGCAGGTGCGCGGTTTCTACAATTCCGGCGAGACGACCGGCTATGCCTGCGCCCAGGTCGCCTACAAGTGCCTGACCTCGCCGTCGGACTATCCGATCAACGAAGGCAGTTTCCGCTCGCTGAATGTGAAGCTGAACAAGGGCACCATCGTCAGCGCCGTGAAGCCTGCGCCGATGCGCTGGTGGATGACGTTCCCCATGACCATCGTCGACACGGTGTTCAAGGCGCTGGCGCCCGCGATTCCCGATCGCGTCATCGCCGGCCACCATGCCGATCTGATCAGCGTCAACCTGCACGGCATCCATCCGCGCACCGGCGGCTTCTTCCTCGGCGGCTTCGGCCCGCTCGGCGGCGGTTGGGGCGCCAAGCTGACGGAAGACGGCATGAGCGCCACGGTCTGTCTCAACGATGGCGACACGCACAACAGCCCGATTGAATCGGTGGAAGCGAAATTCCCCTACCTGATCGAGAGCCTGTCCTTGCGCAGCGGCTCCGGCGGCGCCGGCAAATATCGCGGCGGCCTCGGCATCGAGCGCAAGGTGACGGCGCGCGTGCCGCTCACCCTGAATGCGCAGGTCGAGCGCATGCATTGCACGCCCTGGGGCCTGAACGGCGGCCACGACGGTTTCGGCAATGAAGTGACAGTCTATACGGAAGGGAAGGGCGAAGACCGCGACGTCAAGAACGCCAAGGTCTTCCTGCGCCGCCTGCAGCCCGGCGAGGGCTTCTTTGCCCGTTCGGGCGGGGGCGGCGGCTTCGGCTCGCCGCTGGAGCGCGACCCGGATCGCGTCGCCCTCGACGTGGCGGAAGAATATGTGAGCGCGGAAGACGCTCGCAGAACCTACGGCGTCGTGCTCGGCGCCGATGGCGCGGCCGATCGGGCCGAAACGGAAAGGCTGCGCAGCAGCTTGTTGGAGGGGAAACAAGAATGAGAAAATGCGTCCATACACTTGCACTTGCTGCCGGCATCGCAACGGTAGCCACCGTCGCGCAGGCGCAGCAGAGCGTCGAGGAATTCTACAAGGCGAAGCCGATCAACTTCATCATCGGCACCGGGGAAGGCGGCGGTTACGACTTCAGTTCTAGATTTGCCGCGCAATATCTCGGCAAGTTCCTGCCGGGCAATCCGACGATCATCCCCAGGAACATGCCGGGCGCGGGCAGCATCGCCGCCGCCGAATACATGTTCTCGGTGGCGCCGCATGATGGCACCTATCTGGCGATGTTCCAGCCGACCTTCATCCTCGAAAAGCTGAACGACCCGCGCCGCAAGTTCGTGTCGCAGGACTTCACCTATATCGGCCGCATGGATTCGAGCGTGCTCGTCGGACTGGTGTCGGACAAGTCTCCGGCGCAGACCATCGAGGAAGCGAAGAAGACCGAGGTCGTTCTCTCGGCTAACGCTGCGGCGGGCACCTCGGCGACGATCCCCTGGGCGCTCAATCGCATGATCGGCACCAAGTTCAAGGTCATCCTCGGCTACAATTCGAGCGCCGCCATGGGCCTCGCGATTGATCGCGGCGAAGCCTTCGGCAACGGCAGCACGAGCTGGGATTACCTGCTGACCAAGCAGGACTGGTTCGACGACAAGAAGATCAAGATCCTCTACACGATCGCCCTGGAGCGTTTCTCCAAGCTGCCGGATGTGCCGACCGTGCTGGAGCTCGTCTCCGATCCGCGCCACAAGAACGCCCTGAAGCTGATCTCGTCGACCTCCTCGGTCGGCCGCGCCATCGTCGCGCCGCCGAACAACGAACCGACACGCACGGCCGCCCTGCGCGCCGCCTACGAGGCGATGGTGAAGGACCCGGCCTTCCTGGCCGACGCGGAAAAGCGCAAGCTCGGCGTCGATCCGCTCGACGGCAAATCGCTGCAGGCCCTTGTGGCTGACGTGGCGACGCAGCCGCAGGACATCGTGGACTTGTTGAAGGAAATGACGCTGCCGCCGAATTGATGGGCCGCGATGTCGCCACCTCCACCGCGTCATGCCCGCACTTGTTGCGGGCACCCACGCCGTGGTGCTCAGGAATGTGTCAGAAAAAGCGTCTACGTCCTGCAACGCCTCAGCAGCTTCACCGCGTGGGTGCCCGCAACAAGTGCGGGCATGACGGTGAAGCGTTGGGTCGCTCAGCGCTTATTCACAACGGCGCGTCGGCCAGTTTCCGCTCCATATCCGGAAAATCCTGCGCGAACATCTTCGCGGTGTCGGCGCGCAGGCGCGGCGCCACGTGTTCGGCGAACAGGCGCATGCTTTTGCGCGCATGCTCGGCCTTCATGTTGCCGATGTGGAACTGGATGAGCAGGTTGCCGACCTTGGCCTCTGTCACCAGCTCCAGGATGGCGCGATACACCGTCTCAGGACTGCCGACGAGGATGGACTGCGCCTTGCGCAATTCCTCCCAGTCCTTGACGTCGCCCAGCATCGGCTGGCCCGGCGTCGAGTGCTGGAGATATTGCCGGAAGTCGGCGGTGGTCATGTTGGGAATGCCGGGTCCTGCCGTCATCGACCGGCCTTCCTGCCGCAGATGGCCTTTGAAGCAATTCTTGATGAAGTAGAAAATGCCTTCCTGGGATTCCTGTTGCGCCTGTTCGTCGGTTTCCGCCACATAGACCGACATCAGAATGCCCATGCGGAAGGGATGATAAGTCTCGCCGTGTTCCTCCAGCACTTTGGCGAACTGGATGCGCCCCTTGGCGAGCTCCGCGCCGTGCTGGCGTGACGACAGGAAATAGCTGTAGCCGCGCTTCGCCACCTGCGCCATCGTCTCGCGTGAACGCGAGCCCGGAATCCAGATCGGTGGATGCGGCGTCTGCGTCGGCTGTGGCCATGGGTTCACATAGCGCATCGGATAGTGCTTGCCCTCGAACGCGAAAGGCCCGCCGCGCGTCCAGGCTGCGTGAATGAGGTCGACGGCCTCCCAGAACTGTTCGCGCTGCACGGCAGCCGGCGTGTCGTAGTTGAACGTCTCCTGGCCGGCGCCCGGCGCAAAGCCGGCGACGACCCTGCCATCCGACATATTGTCGAGCATGGCGTATTCCTCCGCCACCCGCAGCGGGTTCATGTGCAGCGGCAGCAGGTTCGCCAGCACGATGATCTTGGCGCGCGTGGTGCACTGTGTCAGCGCGGCTGCGATCAGGTTGGGCGCCGGCATCAGGCCGTAGATATTCTGGTGATGTTCGTTCAGCACCATGCCGTCGAAGCCGAGACCATCGGCCTGGGCGAGCTGGTCGATATATTCGCGCAGCAATCCCTTGCTGCGCACAGGATCCCACAGGGAATTGGGAACGGTGATCCAGCCGCTGTCATACCTGTCGTCGAAATCCGGCGGCAGGTACGGATAGGACATGAAATGCCAGGCAAACAGTTGGACTGGGCGTTCCATCGGCGTTTCCCTTTGGTTATCCGTGCCTCAGCGCGCCTTCTGGCACGAGCTTGCAGCGGCGCAGGAAGCCGATCATCGCCGTGTCGAAGCCGGTTGCATCCTCGATGCAGCAGGCGTGCCCGGTGTTCGGCAGAACAAAATGTTCGGCGCCGGGAATGAGCGAGGCGGTGCGTTTGCCTGCCTCCAGCGATTCGTCATATTCGCCGTTGATGACCAGCGTCGGCACTTTGACGCCGGCCAGCCGGTCGGTCATGTCGAAATTGCCGCGTGCGCGGAAGATCTGCGAAATGCATTTCGACGACAGCTTCTGCGAATTCTCGACGAAGAGATTGAGCAGCCATTTGCCGCGTGGCGTATCGGCAAAACCCGGCGCCACATAGCCGCGCATCAGCGTCATCATGTGCGGGCCTGGATCCTTCGGATCGAAGCCTGAGACGATGCGCTCGGGATCGCGCGGTCCGCTGCTTGAGCCGCCGACGAGGACGACAGCCTGGGTCATCTCGGGGTGTTCGATGGCCATCAGCAGCGCGATGCCGGAGCCGACGCTGACGCCGGCGAAGATGGCGCGCTCGATGCCTTCATCGGCGCAGACGCCGAGGACATCGTTTGTCATATCCCGCATGTTGAAGGCGGTCTCCGGTTTGTCGGAGAGGCCATAGCCGCGCAGGTCGATGGCGATGACCCGGTAGAACGGCGAGAACCGCGCCACCTGATGCAGCCACAGCCGCCGGTCGAACGGATTGGCGTGGATGAGGACGAGCGGCGGTCCGTCGCCATGCACTTCGTAATGAATCCTGAGGCCGTTCTTCGAACTATAGGGCATGGTTTGACTCACATCGAAAATGAAACTGGGTTGAGGAAAGGCCTTTCAGGCCAGCGCGCGCTCACCGTGCGGCGCCATCGTCCGCAGCCGTGGGGCCACGGCTTTTGCCAGCAGGGTCAGGGATTCGCGTTCCCATTCGGCATTCGGCCCGCTCCAGTCCATGCCGGAGATCAGCAGGGTGCCGAACGGTCCCGCCTGCGCGCGCAAGGCTGCGAGCTTTTGCGCCACGGTGTCGGGCGAGCCATAGATGACCCTCGCATCGATCATGCTTTCGATGGTGAGATCGCTGTCTGGCATGGCTGGGTCGGATTTCAGCGCCGACAGGCGGCCGAGGCCCGAGAGCACCGTGTGCATATGATGGAAGAAATGCGCGTAGGCGCTGCGCTTGTCGTGCAGGCGCGCGCGGGCTTCCCCATCGCTGCCCGCAACGAAGACGCTGCGCACCACCCGCCAGTCGCGGCCTTCCGCCGGCTTGCCGTACTCTTGGCGGCCTTCCTGGAACATCTTCCAATGGTTGGAGATGAGCGACGGGTCGATCAACCCGCTCGTCAGCGGCAGGTAGCCTCGCGCGGCGCCCAGCCGGATGGTCGACGAGTTGGGGCTCGCGGCAGGAATGACGATATCAGGCCGCGGCGACTGATACGGCTTGGGCATGAAGCCGAAGCCGATGTCGCGATTGATCGATTTATCGATATCGATCGTCCAGAAGTCGCCTTTGAAATGATAAGGCGGATCCTGCGACCAGATCTTCTGGATCATGTCGAGGGATTCGATCAGCATGCGCTGGCGCGTCTTCTCGTCGGGCACTTTGAAGAGCTCGAAATCGGAGCCGAGGCTGCCGGTGCCGGCGCCGAAGATCAGCCGACCCTTGCTCATATGATCGAACTGCGCCAGTTCGGCGGCGATCACCGCCGGATGCCGGTTCGGCAGGTTGAGCACGCCTGGCGCGAAGGTGAGGTTTTTCGTCTGGTTGGCCAGGCTCGCCATGAACATCAGCGGCGAGGGCAGTGGCTCGCTGATGGCGGAGAAATGCTCACCGACCCAGAGCTCGTTGAAGCCGAGGTCGTCGAGCAGCAGCGCCTTGGTGTAATCCTCGTCGATGACGTCGTGCAGCGCGCGCCCCACCGGGTGCAGCGGCATCATGAACATTCCCAGGCGCATGGCTTCCTCCGCCGATTTGGATTTTCGGCAAGGCTAGCAGGTCTTGGCTGAATCTCAAGGTTGCGCCGAATCCTTCTCCCGCTTGCGGGAGAAGGTGGCCCTTGCGCAGCAAGGGTCGGATGAGGGTGTGATGCAGGCCGGACTTAAGACTATCAATGGCCGCTTTGATGCTGTCCGCAAGCTAGCGCTTCATTCTCCACTCTCGCCCTCATCCGACCCTCGCGTTGCGAGGGCCACCTTCTCCCGTAAACGGGAGAAGGGCCGCACCCTAGGTCATCGTCGGGATGACAAAGCTCGCCCCGTCCTTCACGCCGCTCGGCCAGCGCGAGGTGACCGTCTTGGTCTTGGTATAGAAGCGGATCGAATCCGGGCCGTGCTGGTTGAGATCGCCGAAGGCCGAGCGCTTCCAGCCGCCGAAGGTGTAATAGGCGATCGGCACCGGGATCGGCACGTTGACGCCGACCATTCCGACCTGCACGCGCGCCGAGAAGTCGCGCGCCGCATCGCCGTCACGGGTGAAGATGGCGACGCCGTTGCCGTATTCATGATCGTTACAGAGACGCAGCGCATCCTCATAGGCATTGGCGCGCACCACGGACAGGACAGGCCCGAAGATCTCTTCCTTGTAGATGCGCATGTCCGGTTCGACGTGATCGAACAGGCAGCCGCCGAGATAGAAGCCGTTCTCATAGCCCTGCATCTTGAAGCCGCGGCCATCCACGACAAGCTTCGCGCCTTCCTTGATGCCGAGATCGACATAGGACTTCACCTTGTCGAGATGCGCCTTGGTGACGAGCGGACCATAGTCGGCGGATGAATCCGTCGACGGGCCGATCTTCAGCGATTCGACTCTCGGGATGAGCCGCTTCACCAGCTCGTCCGCTGTCGCCTTGCCGACAGGCACCGCGACCGACACGGCCATGCAGCGCTCGCCGGCCGAGCCGTAGCCGGCGCCGATCAGTGCGTCGACGGCCTGGTCCATGTCCGCGTCGGGCATGATGACCATGTGATTCTTGGCGCCGCCGAAACATTGCACGCGCTTGCCGCTGGCACAGCCGCGCGCATAGACATATTCGGCAATCGAGGTCGAGCCGACAAAGCCGATGGCCTTGATGTCCGGGTCGTCGAGGAGTGCGTCGACAGCTTCCTTGTCGCCGTTCACCACATTGAGAATGCCCGGCGGCAGGCCGGCCTCGAGCATCAGTTCGGCCAGCTTCAGCGGCACGCCGGGGTCGCGCTCCGACGGCTTGAGGATGAAGGCGTTGCCGCAGGCAATCGCCGGCGCGAATTTCCACAGCGGGATCATCGCCGGGAAGTTGAACGGCGTGATGCCGGCGACGACGCCGAGCGGCTGGCGCATGGAATAGATATCGATGTTGGGACCGGCGCCCTCGGTAAATTCGCCCTTCATCAGATGCGGGATGCCGCAGGCGAATTCCACCACTTCGATGCCGCGCTGGATGTCGCCCTTGGCGTCGGCGATGGTCTTGCCGTGCTCGCGCGCCAGCAGTTCGGCCATCGCCTCGTTGTCGCGCGCGGCGAGGTCGAGAAACTTCATCATCACGCGGGCGCGGCGTTGCGGATTGGTCGCGGCCCAGGCCGGCTGCGCGGCCATGGCGTTCTCGACGGCGGCGCGGACCTCGGCCTTCGACGCCAGCGGTACGCGTGAAATGGTTTCGCCGGTCATGGGCTCGAATGCGTCGGCAAACCGACCGGACGTTCCTTTGACGTGCTTGCCGCCGATGAAATGTGTCGTTTCCTGCATGGTTCTTCCTCCGTTCCATGCTTTCTAGGACATGATCCCGAAAGTTGAAACCCGGTTTTCGGTTGGGGGATGACAAACCAAATGATGTGCTTGCCCAAATGGCATGCACGCCTATGTCGCCTGTCAGAGCCGGTCAGCGAGCCGCTGCAGGTGTGAGGCGACCCGTGGCATGCGCAGCGAGCCGGCAAGGACAACCGCCGACAGCAGTTGCAGGCGCAAACGCGGCGTCAGCACCAGCTTTCGTTTCTTCGGCATGGCATTCAAACTGACCCGATTGCCGTTCCAGGATACGGAGCTGCCGGAGAATGCACTGCAATAAAGCGCCGGCAGCATCGCGTCGCGCAGGAGCGCGGCGGGCAGGCTGGTCCAGGTCAATGGCCAGCCCGCAATGCGGGCCAGCAGAAACTCCGGCGCATACCACACCCCCAGCAGCCCCAGGCCTGCCAGCAGCGGTGACCAGCCGAACTCGGCAGCTACGAACAGCAGCGCTGCCAGCGGCGGCAGAACGCCGCTGAAGATCTCAGGCGCATACAGCGCCGGAAAGCTGGCGCGGCGCAGGCGCGCCCAGCGCAGATGCCGGTTCCAGACCTGCTTGAACGTCTTGTGACCGAGCAATTGCGGATACGGAGGGCCGGCGACGGAAAGGCTGGCGTTCCTCGCCCGCATCATCTTCGTGGCTGCGGCATCCTCCGCCGGCTCGCTGGCGAGCGCTTCAAAACCGCCGCGCTCAAGATCGCGGCGGCGGAACATCAGCGATTTGCCTTGGGCGAAACCGGAGCCAAGCGTGTCGACCGCGTATTGGATGCGCACCTGATAGGCGTTGAGCATGGCGCATTCCACATCCGCCCAGAAGCCTTGCGGACGGTCACCAAAGGCCGGCGCCGTCACCATGCCGGCGCCCTCGCGCCACGACGCCATCAGCCTGTGCAGGTAGTCCGTGCCGGCCAGCAGGTTGCTGTCGGTGAAGAGGATGATGTCATAGCGCGCGGCGCGCCAGCCGCTGGCCATGTTGTTGAGTTTCGGATTTGTGCCGAGCCGTTCGGCGCCGATCAGCAGGCGTGCCGGCACGTGCGGATGCCGGACCATGGCGGCCTGCGTCATCGAGATGATCGGATCATCGGCATCGGCCACGCAGAACAGCACTTCGTACTCGGGCCAATCGATGTTGAAGCTGGCTTCCAGCGTATCCGCCGAAAAGGGTTCGAGGCCGCACAGCGGCCGCACGAGCGATATCCCGGGCTTGGGGCCATTGACGGCAGCGGGCCGCGCCCCCGGCCGGCAGCGCACAATCGCAATGGCGGTGCTGACCAGTTGGATTGCTACCAGAACGGCAACAAAGGCGATTGCTAGCAGAACCTCGATCGACATGCGTGACAGCAATAACGATTCGGATTGACGGCAATATGACGCGCCCTGTCACGAAAGTGAGACACAAATCACGCATCAGCACAGCCATGGCTCATGATAGCGAGATTGTTTCATGGCGAATTCAAGGCACGTAAGAGCGCTCTTCCTGTCGGATGTGCATCTTGGGACGCGCGGTTGCCACGCCGACGATCTGCTCGATTTTCTCAAGGTCTACGACGCCGATACGATCTACCTGGTCGGCGACATCGTCGACGGCTGGCGCCTGCGGCAGAGCTGGTACTGGCCGCAGAGCCATAACGACGTCGTGCAGAAACTGCTGCGCAAGGTGCGCAAGGGCGCCCGGGTCATCTACGTTCCCGGCAATCACGACGAGTTCTTCCGCGACTATGTCGGCTCCAACTTCGGCGGCATCGAGATCGAGGAAGAGACCATCCATCAATGCGTCGACGGCCGGCGCATGCTGATCCTGCACGGCGACAAGTTCGATACGGTGGTGCGCAACGTCCGCTGGCTCGCTCTGCTTGGCGACTGGGCCTATGATTTCGCCATCTGGCTCAACGGCCATATTGCCCGCGTGCGCCGTTACATGGGCCTGCCGTACTGGTCTTTCTCGCAGTGGAGCAAGGACAAGGTCAAACGCGCGGTCAGCTTCATCGTCGCGTTCGAGGAAGCCGTGGTGACGGACGCCAAGCGCAATGGCGTCGACATGGTCATGTGCGGCCACATCCACAAGCCGGTGATGAAGACGATCGACGGCGTGCTCTACATCAACACCGGCGACTGGGTCGAATCATGCTCCGCCGTGGTCGAAACCGCCGACGGCAAGATGGAACTGATCCACTGGCACGATGTTGCCGCTGAATATTCGCTCATCGAGGATGAGCCTGCGCTGGCGCAGGAACTGGCGGTTTAACGGGACCGAGCCGCAGCCTCTCCGTCATGCCCGCGCTTGTCGCGGGTATCCACGCCGCGACGCTTCCTCAATGCTGCAGAAAAGCTAGATAGCTCAGTTATATTCTGTCTATGACGCGCACCACGGCGTGGGTGCCCGGCACAAGGCCGGGCATGACGCGGTGGAGAGACGATGGTTCCTGAAAGCTATCGATCTCTGATCGTTCAAGACCGCTTCGTCACCCGGCTGTCCGCCAGCGCCGTCTCAAGGATGCCGATAAAGCTGCGGGCGCTGTGCTCCAGCGAATGCCTCGCGCCAACCTTGCGGCACACGGCACGCTCCACACCAAGCGCCGCCAGCGCCGCATCATGCAGGTCCTCGCTCGCGACGCCGCATGCCTGACCGGCGAAGATCGTGCGCGCGCCTTCCGATGGATAGCAGGCCACCGGCGTGCCTGCGGCGAGCGCTTCCGCCATCACCAGGCCGTAGGTATCGGTGCGGCTCGGAAACACGAAGACATCGGCGCAGCGGTAGATGGCGCCGAGCTCGACGCTCGGCAGTTCGCCAAGAAAGCGTGCGGCCGGATAGCGCTGTTCGAGCATGGCCCGCGCCGGGCCGTCGCCGGCGACAAGCTTCGTGCCCGGCAGATCGAGATCGAGGAAGGCCTCGACATTCTTTTCGACCGCGAGACGCCCGGCGAACAGGAACAGCGGCCGCGGCAGATCGAGCGCCGCCACCGGCCCGTTGGCGAACGTATCGACATCCGTGCCGCGCCGCCACAGCACCGTGCGCGCAAAGCCGCGTGCGGCGAGTTCGGCGGCAAGGCCCGACGTCGCCGTCATCGTCGCCATGGCGCCGTTGTGAAACCAGCGCAGGGCCGCATAGGTCCATCGCGGCGGGATGATCGGCCAGCGCGCCGAAATATATTCGGGATAGCGCGTGTGATAGCAGGTGGTGAAGGGAATGCCCCTGGCGCTGCAATAGAGCCGCGCCATCAGGCCGAGCGGCCCTTCAGTGGCGATGTGGACGATGTCCGGATTGGCGGCGGCGATCTTTTTCGCCACGGAGCGCGGCGTGGCCAGCGCCAGCTTGATGCCCGGATAGGATGGCATCGGCAGCACGCGATAGCCTTCCGGCGTCAGCAGATTGAGATCGACGCCATACCAGGGCAGTTCGCGCGCCAGCCATTCGTAGGTGCGCGCCACGCCGTTGATCTGCGGCCGCCAGGCGTCGGTGACGATCAGCAGGCGGAACCGGGCGGGCGGGCGGCTCTGCTGGAAGACGGCCGGCGTACGCAATATACCTGCAGACAAGACCTCTGCGGACAAGGTCGCGTAAGCGGTTGGGCAGCCCATCCCGTAGATCTCCGGTGGGAGCAATCAGGATGTCCAACATCAGATTCGCGCGTCGATACGATGACAGAGTGCCGAAACCTAGAATTTTACCGTTTTGCCGTCGTACCAGGCGCGCATCAGGTGGTGCGCGATGGCGATCGGATTGGGGGCCTGGTAGCCGTCGGGATGGGTGTGCGCCAGCATCAGCTCGACGTCGCGGCGGCTGAACCAGCGGCAGTCTTCCAGTTCGGCCAGGTCGACGGTGATGTCGCGATTGAGCGCCTCGGCGATGCAGCCCATCATCAGCGAACTGGGGAAGGGCCAGGGCTGCGACGCCACATAGGCGACCCTCCCGGTCCTGATGCCTGATTCCTCAAGGATTTCCCGACGCACCGCGTCTTCCATGGTTTCGCCCGGCTCGAGAAACCCGGCCAGCGCCGAATACATGCCCTTGCCGAACCGGCCGGAGCGGCCGAGCAGGCAATCGTCGCCACTCACCGCCAGCATGATGACGACCGGATCGGTGCGCGGGAAATGCTGCGCGCCGCAATTCGGGCACTCCCGCCGCCAGCCGGAGCCCGCCGGATTGGAGGGCGAGCCGCAGGCGCTGCAGAAGCGGTGGCGGGCGTGCCAGTACATGACGCTCTTGGCCTGGCCGAGATAGCCGATCTGCTCGGCCGGCAGGAGGCCCTCTGTGGTGACGCTGCGCAGATCGCGGACCGCGAGATCGGCGCGGCCGGGGATGATCTGCCGGCGCGTGTCGACCAGGCCGTCAGCGCTCACGGCCTCGACGATCGAAATGGCCTCGTCATCGAGCAGCACGGCAAAGACCGGCTCGGTTCCGGCGGGACTCTGGGACAGTCCCAGAAACACGGTTTCGCGGACATCGCCCAGCGCCATGGCCTCGGTACGGGTGAAAAGCGGGTCGAATTTGCCGTTCCCCTCCTTCAGCACCGGCCGGTCGCGGCCGATGACGACGAATCTGGCGGCCGGGTCGTTCAACTGCGATTCGAGGAAATCCGGCTTATCGCGATGCTCTGAAACGCGGTTTATGGGGTTGAAAGCATAGCCGGTGGCGGCGGAAAGCTCGGTGAATGGACTTGGGATCAGATTCTGGGCGGACATCTGGGCTCGGACGTGTGATTTTCTTGATCTGGGCAGTTTCGCCCGCCCGCGGCGCGACAGCAACGGAAACTTGCGACTTGAAACGCGTCGCTTGGGAAACTTGCGGCCCTGCGCTTGCGAAACCCGGTCCGCCCTGCCAAATAGGGGGCGGGAGGTTGGCGGTGGACGTTCCACTCGCCAACCGGGTCAGATCCGGAAGGAAGCAGCCCTAACGAGATCGGGCGGGTCTCTGTCCAACCTCCTACTTTGCATTCAAATCTGGCCGGACGCGGAGCTTGCTCCGGCGTCAGGCCTTGCGAGGCGACGAACGGCGGCGAGGCGATGAACGACGGGCGCGATGTGGAGACTTCCGGAGCGCCCGGCGCTGAAGAGCCTTCGCTTGGCTTCGATCTGGGTCCTGCGGCCAAGCCTGTGACTGTAGCGCCTGCGGCCGCTGCTCCGTCCGCCGGCGCCTATCGCGTTCTCGCCCGCAAATACCGCCCTTCGAGTTTCGACGACCTGATCGGCCAGGAAGCGATGGTGCGCACCCTGACCAATGCGTTCAAGCTCGATCGCATCCATCAGGCCTATCTGCTGACCGGCGTGCGCGGTGTCGGCAAGACGACTACGGCGCGCATTCTGGCGCGCGCCTTCAACTACGAACTGCCGGCCAAGGATGGCCGTCCGGCCATCGACAGGCCCTCGATCGAGATGCCGGAGCTTGGCGTGCATTGCCAGGCGATCATCGAATCCCGCCATGTCGACGTGATCGAGATGGACGCCGCCTCCCACACCGGCGTCGACGACGTGCGCGAGATCATCGAGGGCGCGCGCTACCGCCCGGTGATGGCGCGCTACAAGGTCTACATCATCGACGAAGTGCACATGCTGTCGAAGTCGGCGTTCAACGCGCTGCTGAAGACGCTCGAGGAACCGCCCGAGCATGTGAAGTTTCTCTTCGCCACAACGGAAAGCGAGAAGGTGCCGGTCACCGTGCGCTCGCGCTGCCAGCGCTTCGATCTGCGCCGCGTCGAATCCGATGTGCTGATCGAACACCTCGCGCGCCTGTGCGCCAGTGAAGGCGTCAACATCAACGAACGCGCCCTGGCGCTGATCGCCCGCGCGGCGGAAGGCTCGGTGCGTGATTCGCTCTCGCTGCTCGATCAGGCGATTGCGCATGCCGCCGGCGGCGAGGCGATTTCCGCGAGGAACGTGCGCGCCATGCTTGGCGCCGGCGACCGCGGCAGAGTCGTGGACCTGTTCGAATATCTGATGAAGGGCGATATCGCCGCTGCGCTCGATGCATTGAAGGAGCAATACGATCAGGGCGCCGATCCGGCGTTGATCCTGACCGATCTTGCCGAATTCGTGCATTTCGTGACGCGCCTCAAGCTGGCGCCGGAATCGCGTCTCGACGCTTCCATCACCCAGGACGAGCGCACCCGCGGCAAGGCCTTCGCCGAGCAGTTGACGCTTGGTCTTCTGACCCGCGCCTGGCAGATCATCTCGAAAGGCATCACCGACGTGAAGACGTCGCCGCGCCCGCTCGCTGCTGCCGACATGGTGCTGGTGCGCATGGCTTACGCGGCCGATCTGCCGTCACCCGAAGAGGCCTTGCGCAAGCTGGCCGAGACGGGCGGCGACGCGCCATCCGTACCGCGCGGGCCTTCAGGCGGCGGCATGTCGTCGGGCGGCGGTTCCGGCGCATCGGCAACGGCGGCTGCACGGCCGATGCTGGCGACCACCACGGCGCAACCGTCCTCCGCGCCGCGCGCCATGGCCCGCACGCAGCCGACGCAGGCGCCGCGCGTTCAGCTCGCCCGTTTCGAGGATGTCGTCGCCCTCGCGCAGGTCAATCGCGACATCCAGCTCAAGATCGCGCTGGAGCGCGATGTGCGCCTGGTCCGTTTCGAGCAGGGCTCGATCGAGTTCTCGCTGGCGCAAGGCGCGTCGCCGCAACTGGCCGCGAGCCTGTCGCGCCGGCTGCAGGAATGGACCGGCGAGCGCTGGATGGCCGTCGTCGTCTCGGACGAAGGCGCGCCGACCCTGAGCGAGCAGAGGGAAGCGCGCGAACAGGACAAGATGCGCGGCGTCCGCGCCGATCCGCTGGTGCGCAGCGTTCTGGAACGTTTCCCCGGCGCCGAGATTGTCGCCGTGCGCTCTCCCGAGGCCGCGCCCGAGCCGGAAGCCATTCCGACCGGCGGCGACGAGAGCGGCGATGAAGTCGCCTATGTGGATCAGGCCTATACCGAGGATGACCTTTAAGGATTTGCGATGAAAGACATCATGGGACTGATGAAAAAGGCGCAGGAGATGCAGAGCCGCATGCAGGACATGCAGGCCGAGCTCGAGCGCACGGAAGTGGAAGGCCAGTCGGGCGGCGGTCTTGTCCGCGTCACCCTGACGGCCAAGGGCGCGATGAAGGGCGTCGCCATCGACGCCTCGCTGCTGAAGGCTGACGAGAAGGAAATCGTCGAGGATCTGATCCTCGCCGCCCATGAAGACGCTCGCAAGAAGGCCGAGCGCGCCATGGAAGAGAAGATGAAATCCATCACCGACGGCCTTCCCTTGCCTCCGGGCATGAAGCTGCCGTTCTGAGCCAACTCCAATGGCTGAGCGCGTTGCAGGCCCCGAGATCGAGCGGCTGATTCAATTGCTGGCGCGGCTGCCGGGCCTTGGCCCGCGCTCGGCGCGCCGCGCCGCGCTGCACCTCATCCGCAAGCGCGAGGAACTGCTTGGTCCGCTGGCCGACGCCATGCAGGTGGCGCATTCCCATATCGTCACCTGCTCGTCCTGCGGTAATGTGGACACGACCGATCCCTGCACCATCTGCGCCGACCCGCGCCGCGACGGCTCGACCATTGTCGTCGTCGAAACGGTGTCAGACCTCTGGGCGCTGGAGCGCTCGGGCGCCGTGCGCTCGCGCTATCACGTGCTCGGCGGCACCCTGTCGCCGCTCGACGGCGTCGGCCCCGACGATCTCAACATCGGCAATCTGGTGGAGCGGGTCTCTTCAGGCGAGGTCAAGGAGGTCATCCTGGCGGTCAACGCCACGGTCGACGGCCAGACGACCGCTCATTACATCACCGATGTCCTCTCCCACACGCAGGTCAAGCTGACCCGCCTCGCTCATGGCGTGCCGGTGGGTGGCGAGCTTGACTATCTGGACGAGGGCACGCTCTCCGCCGCCATCCGCCAGCGCACGACATTTTGAAGTCCGCTTCCGCGCGCTGAGCTGCCGATTGCGGTAGCATCACGGTCGCCGGCATTTCCAGCATAAAGCAGGAGGCGACTATGCACAGGCATTCGGCAATCTATGGACTGGCCGGCGCGATGGCGTTGGCATTGATGTCCGCTCCCTTCACGCTCACCGATGCGGTGGCGCGAGATCATTTCGGCAGGCATGCACACAAGCAGCATGTCGCCAAGCACTATGTGCGGCAGCCACCCGTCAGAGTTGCGATGCCGCTTCAAGGCTATGGTCCTGTTGCGCAAGGCGCCCCGGTTCTGGGCGCGCCGTTCGGCTACAGCGGCTGCTATGGCAGCCGCGAGCAGGTCTATGTCGCAGGGCAGGGCCTTGTCTGGCGTCCGCGCGTCGATTGCCCGTATCAGGATTTTCCGTAGAGAGAAGGCTGTTGGGTTTAAGGCATCAGCCTCGCGACCTCCTCGACGTCATGCCCGCGTTTGTCGCGGGCATGACGGAGAGTTACCGACGCGCGATCAGTACCGAGTCGGACGGCGTCTCACGATAAATATCTTCAACCAGCGCCTGCCGCAGATCGAGCACGGCGCGCTGGTTGATCGATCCCTTGTCGGTCATCTCGCCCCTGTCCATCGACGGCGGCGTCTCCATGAACATGATCCGCTCGACGCAGGTGGAACTGCCGGTGCTCGTCTTGCGCATGGCGTCGAGGATCTGCTGCAGCTTCGCACGTACGGCCGGATGTTTCAGCACCTCGACCGGCGATGCATCGGCCTCGCCGCAAAGCTTGCGCAGCGCCGCCATATCCGGAAAGGCCAGCGCGGCGATATAGTCGCGGTCGAGACCGGCGATCACCGCATCCTGCACATAGGGCGCGAACCCGTCGATGACGGCCGCGCGCAGGTTGCCGACGCTGACCCATGTGCCGGTCGAGAGCTTGAAATCCTCGGCAATGCGGCCATCGAAGATGAAGCCCTGCGAGACATCGCCCTCGCTGACGAAGCGCAGCGCATCGCCGATCTTGTAGAAACCTTCTTCATCGAAGGCCTTCGCCGTCAGTTCGGGCCGACGCCAATAGCCCGGCGTGATCGACGCACCGCGCACGCGCGCCTCGTATTTTCCGCCTGCGGGCACCAGCTTCAATTCGACGCCGCGCGCCGGCACGCCAACCTTGCCGGCGCCGACCATCGTCATGTCGGCGGCCATGGCGAAGGGCGCGGTCTCGGTCGATCCGAGCCCCGAGAGGATGACGATGCGCTCGCCGCAGGTTTCCACCGCGATCTCGTCGAGCGCGCTCCACACATGCGGCGACATGCCGGCGCCGGCATACCAGAACATGCGCAGGCGGCTGTATAGATTACGCCGCAATTGCTCATCGGCGCGCAGATAGGGGATCAGCGCATCGAAGCCTTTCGGCACGTTGAAATACCACGTCGGCGCGATCTCCTTGAGATTGCGCACGGTGGCGGCAAGGCCTGCCGCCGTCGGCTTGCCGTCGTCGATGTAGAGCGTGCCGCCGTTATAGAGCAGCAGGTTGAAATTGTGATTGCCGCCGGCCGTATGGTTCCACGGCGACCAGTCGAGCACCACCGGCGGATCGTCCTTCATGAAGGCGAAATGCTCGGTCGCCATCTGGATGTTGGCGCACAGCATCAATTGCGTGTTGATGACGCCCTTGGGCACGCCGGTCGAGCCGGAGGTGAACAGGATTTTCGCGATCGTCTCGGGGCCGACAGCCGCATGGGCGGCGTCGAGCTTGGGCGAGACCGGTGTTGCGGCCAGCTCTGAAAACAAGGTGCACGTGCGGCCCTCGACCGGGTTCGTCGTGACTATGATCTCGATGTCCTGCGCGACAACGGTATTGATCGCATTGGCGAACGCTGCGCCGTCGCTGGCGAAGACGAGCCCCGGCGTCAGCAGGTCGGTGACATGCCGCAGCTTCTGAAAGTCTTTCGAGACGAGCGCATAGGCGGGCGCGATCGGCGCATAGGGAATGCCGGCATAGAGCGCGGCAAGGCCGAGCAGGGCATGCTCGATATCATTGCCCGAGAGGATCAGCAGCGGTCGCTCCGCCGACAGGCCGCGCTTCAGCAGGCCACTCGCCAGCCCGCGCACCTTGGCCAGGGTCTCGCCGTAGGAAATGCGCCGCCACGCACCGGCGGCATCGCGCTCGGCGAGAAACGTGCGCTCCGGCGCGACCTTGGCCCAATGCTCCAGCCTTTCAGTAAGTTTGGGCGGGTAGGGGCCGACAGGGTGCACATTGCGCACGTAATAGCTGCCGTCGGCACGCTGCTCAATGGTCGCCTCGACGGCTCCAAGTCTGGCATCTCTGACAAGTCTGGCGTCTCGAACGGGGGGCGAACCGGCCTGCATCAGCGTTTCCCGAAACGT
>Ga0182744_1000725_pt1 | contig 30289 bp, 28 predicted proteins | sample eDN3rd30CKraftMG_FD_128525 | JGI IMG/M metagenome (GOLD analysis project Ga0182744, IMG submission 128525) | Enriched Miracle-Growth compost microbial communities from Emeryville, California, USA - eDNA 3rd pass 30_C Kraft MG (version 2) (version 2) ... | reverse complement strand
GCAGGTGCCTGATGGCAACTTCATACATCACCTTCACCATCGCGGACGGGCTCTACGGCATCGAGGTGCTGCAGGTTGAAGAGACCCTAGGTCACCTCAACCGCACCCCTGTGCCACTTGCACCTGTTAACGTGGCCGGCTTGATTAACCTGCGCGGCCAGGTTGTTACCGCGCTCGACATCCGGCCCAAGCTGGGACTCGAGCCGCTGGCACCCACCGAAGAATCAATGATGGTGGTCATTGAAAATGGTGGCGAATCCCTGAGCCTACTCGTGGACGAGGTGGGCGAGGTACTGACCGTGGAAGACGCAGACTTCGAGCCCTCACCCGCATCGCTGACCGAACAGATGCGTGAGCTTGTGACCGGCGCCTACAAGCTGCCCGGCCAACTCCTGCTCACCCTCGATGTTGCCGCGGCAACGGCCGCATATGAGCCAGTCGCTGCCCCGGCCGCATAATCCGGGCGCAGAAGTAGGTAAATGTGACCATCCGCGCCGTCGTCGTAGACGACTCCGTAGTGATCAGACGACTCGTAGTTCAGGTACTCGAATCAGACCCTGACTTCGAAGTAGTCGGCACCGCCGCAAACGGCAAAATCGCACTCGCAAAAGTAGCGCAGCAGCAGCCTGACCTTGTGGTCATGGACGTTGAAATGCCCGAGATGAACGGCATTGAGGCAGTCCGAGAATTGCGTAAACTCGGACACCGCATGCCCATCATCATGTTCTCCACGCTCACCGAGCGTGGAGCCACGGCAACCCTCGACGCCCTCGCCGCAGGGGCGAGCGACTATGTGGCCAAGCCCTCCAACATGGGTTCGATCACCCAATCGCTCAACGCAGTAGCCTCCCAGCTCATCCCCAAGGCCAGTGCGCTCCTACCTGGTAAAGCCAGCCCCCGCCATCCGTCAGGTGCGCTGGCAGGTGGGGTATCGTCGCAAAGCAGCCAGCACTCCACCGTGCTTAAAGCCGGCTTCAACCAAGCCGGCGTAAAACTGCACGCACCTGCGCAACCACACCCCATCTCCGCGGTCATCATCGGCAGCTCCACAGGCGGACCAGAAGCACTATCCAAGGTCATCTCAGGGCTAACCGAACAACTGCCCGTGCCAATCCTCGTGGTCCAACACATGCCACCGGTGTTCACCAAGCAGCTCGCCGCGCGCCTCGACAAACTCAGCCCACACACCGTGGTTGAAGCAGCAGGCGGCGAACAACTACGACCCGGCACCATTTACGTGGCACCAGGGGACTACCACCTCGTAGTAGAAGCCAAAGCAACCGGCATCTACACGGCGCTAACCAAAACCCCACCGGTTAACTTCTGCCGGCCCTCAGTAGACGTCATGTTCCAAGCCGCCCGCGAAGCATTTGGCGGTGAACTACTCTCCGTAGTGCTCACCGGCATGGGATCCGACGGCAAAAACGGGGCAGGAAGCGTTATCGAAGCCGGTGGAACCGTGTACGTGCAAGACCAAGAAACATCAGTGGTCTGGGGTATGCCCGGCGCAGTAGCAACAGCCGGCAGCGCACACAAAATTTTGCCCATAACGGAGGTGGCCCCCGCAATTATGGCCGCCGTCCACGGCGCGCCCATCAAGGGCGCCAAACGATACTAGAGGGGAGCGTGAGCCGTTGTCGATAACCCAGGAGAACTTTCAGTTCATCGCAGACCTAGTCCGGGCGCGAAGCGCAATTGCGCTCGCGCCAGGCAAGGAATATCTCGTTGAATCGCGCCTATCCAAGTTCGCGCGAGACGAAGGCGTGACCGTAGATCAATACGTCACCCGCAGACGCACCGCAATGAGCCACTCGGACACCGAACTCATCGTGGAGGCACTCACCACAAATGAGACCTCCTGGTTCCGCGACTCTCAGCCATTTACGGCACTCAGCGGACACATCCTGCCCGCACTAACCCAAACTCGCGGCACTCTGGGCTCACTGCGCATCTGGTCGGCTGCCTGCTCAACCGGGCAAGAGCCATACTCAATAGCCATGACGCTTAAGCAATACTTTGCCCAGAGCGCCTACCAGCCCCAGGCAGAAATCCTGGCAACAGACCTCTCCCAACAGGTCATCGACCAAGCCATGACCGGCCGATACAGCCAACTCGAAGTCAACCGAGGACTGCCCGCCGCAAACCTCGTACAGTACTTTGACCGCAGAGGCACCGAATGGGAGATCAGCGCTGAACTACGTGCGATGGTGCGCTTTAGGCGGCACAACCTCCTCGATCCGGCGCCAGTAGGCGGACCATTCGACGTGGTCTTCCTGCGCAACGTACTGATCTACTTTGACGTTCCCACCAAACTCAAAGTGCTACGAACAGTCCACGGCGCCCTGCGCCCGGGCGGGTTCCTAGTGCTGGGAGCCGCCGAAACCACGGTGGGGCTTGACGACTCATGGGACCGCGTCACCGTTGGACGCAGCTCCATCTACCAGAAAGCAGCGATTACGGCATGAAAGCAATTGTCATCGACGACTCCCGCACCATGCGGCGAATCATCAGCTCGATCCTCAAGGGCGTGGGATACGAGGTGCTTGAGGCCGGCGACGGCCGCGAAGCCCTTGACATCCTCACCGAAAACCCGGACACCGATCTGTGCTGCATCGACTGGAACATGCCCGTAATGGATGGGCTCTCCTTTGTCATTGAGGTGCGGGCCTCCCGCGAATGGCGCAACACCACCCTCATGATGGTCACCACCGAATCCGAACGTGGCCAGATCGTTAAGGCGCTCGCAGCGGGCGCCCACGAGTACCTCATCAAACCATTTACCCCTGAGGCCATCCTGCAAAAGCTAGAACTGCTCGGCCTGCTTCCCATTGAGGAGAACGCATGACTTCTGGAAACACGACCCTGGACGGCGCAGGAGCCGAAGCTGGCGTCACCGTAGATAAAGAACAGATCCTGTCCATCGTCCAGGAGGTACTCTCCGCGATGCTTGACGCAGGTGAGGTTCTCGTCTTTGAGAGTGACCCACACGGCGAATCAGACAACGACCTCTACGCCTGGGTGGACATGCACATGGTGCTGCCCATGGGTGACCTGAGCGCCCGCGCAGTGGTACGCACCGAAGCCGCAACCGCGAATGTGATCACCCAGTCCCTGCTGATGATGGACCCGAGCGAAGAAGTATCCACGGAGGACCTAGCCGACGCGTTTGGTGAGATTGCCAACGTTGTAGGTGGTAACGTGAAGTCCCTCATTGATGTGCCCGCGTCACTTTCGCTACCATCGGTTTCGGCCGTAGGTTCGGACGCCCTCAGCGGCACCTTCCTCCAGGACATCGATTTGAACTGGCGCGGAATGCCACTCAACGTTTCGCTGTGGATCCTGACCGACGCAACTGAATGGAGCTGAACACATGTTTGTAATCGTTGCCGATGACTCGCGCGTGATGCGCCAGATCGTGATCCGAACCCTGCGTCAGGCCGGATACGACTGGGAGATCCTCGAGGCAACCGATGGGCAAGAGGTGTATGACCTCACGCTCGACAACAACCCGGACTTGGTGCTGTCCGACTGGAACATGCCCAACGCCACTGGACTCGAGGCGCTCATTGCGCTGCGCCAGGCTGGCTGCCAGGTTCCATTCGGTTTTGTCACCTCCGAGGGCTCCCCAGAGATGCGGGAACAGGCAGCAAACGCTGGAGCGCTGTTCCTCATTGCCAAGCCATTCTCCGCAGAGTCCTTCAAGGCCGCTATTGATCCGGTGCTCGCATGAGCGGGTTTGGAAAGGTAGCCTCGCCGCTGCCCAAGGCACAGGCCCTACGTGAAATGCTTGAGGGCCTACTCGGCCGCGAAGTCACCCTGCAAACCGGCGGAGAGCATGTAGATCCGGCCGGGCCTGGGGGAGCAGTAGTAGCCGAATACGTTTCGGACGCCATGCAGCTGCACGCCCTGATCGTGCTCGATGTGCCAGCTGCCGCGCACCTAGGTGCTTCCCTTGCGCTTATCCCCGCGGCTGTCAGCCAAGAGGATGCACGCGCCGGTGAACTGTCCACAGACCTCTTTGACGCGATCGGTGAGGTGCTCAATGTGCTCGGAGCACTGTTCAACCTCGAAGGTGCGCCACACCTGCGCCTAGGCACTGTGCATGCCCCAAACCAGCCGCTGCCGGCTGATGTGGCAAGCTGGGTCATGGCCTATGTGGCACGTCTTGACGTGAGCGTGGACGTGTCTGGTTATGGTGCCGGTGCGGTTTCGGTGTTGATTGTTCCGTAAATCACGGAACGTAACGCAGCGAAAAAAGGTGGTGTCGAGTTCTACTCGATGCCACCTTTTTGTTTTCATAAGTTGACGACAAGATGTTAACGCGCACATAATGGCTGCATGCCCGTCGGCACTTCACAATTCGACGATCAGTCGGCCGCGAACAGAGGTTCGCAGCGGGCACTTCGCGTGCGCAATCGGCAACTCGTTATCGACTGCCTGAAAAACGACGGTGCACAGACTCAAACCCAGCTAGCTCGTGCCACCGGCCTATCCCAGGGCACGATATCCAGCCTCGTCCACGAGTTAGAAGCTGAAGCAGTTGTAGAAACCACCGCCGTTGTGGCCACCGGACGGCGCGCCACCCAAGTGGCATTGAGGCCAGATGCACGCATCGTAGCCGGCATTGACGTGGGCCGTTCCCACCTGCGCGTTGCCCTCTTTGACATACGCCATCAGTACCTAGCCCGCAAGGACTTCACTCTCGAGTTAGGGCACGCCTATCCCGAGACGCTTGCGCTTGCGGGCACGGCGCTAACGGACCTGCTGCGCGAGACTGAGCGCGATCGTGCCGACATCTTGACCTGCGTGGTGGGGCTGCCGGCCTCAATTGACACCACCTCCATGACGGTCTTCCAAAGCACCGTCCTTCCAACTTGGGCGGGTGTGAACCTGCAGGAAGTGGCAGAACAGCATCTAAAAATGCCTGTGACTTTGGAAAATGATGCCAACCTTGGCGCGCTTGCACACCGGGTGTACTGCGAAACCGAAGCCAAAAATCTCATTTACGTGAAGGTGGCAACGGGTATCGGCGCGGGGTTAGTGCAAGATGGTGAACTCTACCGTTCAGCGAGCGGACTGAGTGGGGAGATCGGCCATTTCCAGGTGGTTGAATCGGGCACTGTTTGCTACTGCGGCAACCGTGGATGCCTTGAAACCGTAGCTTCCTCACGCTCACTTGTGGCGGACTTTGGGCGTATGCGAATGAACCCCCAACCCACGCTAGAAGAACTGGTGGAAGCGGCCGCAAACCGCGATTCGGCAGTGTTGCGCCTGCTTGCGGACGCGGGCACAGCCATGGGCAAGACGCTTGCAATATTGGCCAATTTACTCGCCCCGGATGTGATCATTTTGGGTGGACCGTTGCAGGGTGCCACCCAGGATATTTTGGCGGCGGCTCAGGTTTCTGCACGCCAGCACGCGCTGCCTGCTGTTGAACGCAGTACTGTGTTTAAGGTTTCTAAGTTTGTAGATGACGCGGAACTCAGAGGGGCGTGTGCGTTAGCTATCAAGCTCTCTCCTGTGTAAACAATGCCTGTAGCGCGGGTTTAATCGACTGAACTGCAAAAACGCGATTCACGGTGCCTGTGGCATTGTCTCGTTTTGGTCACTAATTGGGTTCAACGGTCACAATCAAGTAAACATGAGTCCGAAACTTGTCTTCATGTCTTGACGACAACCGCTTTGCGTGACTAGTTTGTACAAGTGGATCGCGCACCGATGCGGATCCAGTTTTTCAATAGCAAAGGTGCTAGGAGACCAGCTATGTCTCAGGACCATGTGGTTCTTGAAATGAAGCACATCACCAAGGTGTTCCCTGGTGTGAAAGCGCTCGATGACGTCAATCTTGTGGTCAAGGCCGGCGAGATTCACGCAATCTGTGGCGAGAACGGTGCGGGTAAATCAACCCTCATGAAGGTCCTATCGGGCGTGTACCCGCACGGGACCTTTGAAGGCGAACTGGTTTTCCAGGGCCAGAGTGTTGAATTCAAGGACATCAAGTCCTCGGAGGACGCGGGCATCGTGATCATTCACCAAGAGCTCGCACTCATCCCAGAGTTGTCCATCATGGAGAACATCTTCCTAGGCAACGAGCCCAAATCCGGCATTGCGATTGACTGGGTAGAAGCCCGGCGCCGCTCAATGGATCTGATGGCTCGCGTTGGACTCGATGAATCTCCAGACACCGCCATTAAGAACATTGGTGTGGGCAAGCAACAGCTCGTTGAAATTGCCAAGGCACTATCTAAAGACGTGAAGCTGCTGATCCTTGATGAGCCCACCTCCGCGCTCAACGAGGATGACTCGGAAGATCTCCTAAACCTGCTTCGCGGGCTTAAAGCCAAGGGCATGACGAGCATCATGATCTCGCACAAACTCAATGAAATTGAGGAGATCGCCGACTCCATCACGATTATTCGCGATGGCCGCACGGTGGAAACGCTGAGCGTGGAGAACCACGAGATCGACCAGGATCGCATCATCCGCGGAATGGTTGGCCGCACCATGGAAGCACGCTACCCCGAGCACACCCCCAACATCGGCGAGGTGTTCTTTGAAGTCAAGGACTGGACGGTGGAACACCCGCAGGTCCCGGGACGTATGGTGTGCAAGGGCTCGAGTTTTAACGTGCGCCGCGGGGAAATCGTGGGATTTGCCGGCCTGATGGGTGCGGGCCGCACAGAGCTTGCCCGCTCGTTGTTTGGCCGCAGTTATGGCAAGTACCATGGTGGGCAGATTTTCAAGGACGGTCAAGAACTTGAACTTGGCACGGTCCGCAAAGCCATCGAGTCCGGCGTTGCCTACCTTTCCGAGGACCGCAAAACGCTTGGCCTGAACCTGCTGGACTCGGTTATGCAGACCATCGTCTCGGCGGGGTTGCGCCGCATCTCCAAGCGCACCGTCATTGATCAAAACGAGGAATACGTTGCTGCCGAGGGCTACCGCAAGTCCCTGCGCATCAAGGTCAATGACGTGTACCGCAACATCAATACGCTCTCCGGCGGTAACCAGCAGAAGGCAGTTCTAGCTAAGTGGCTGTTCACTGAGCCGGACGTGCTGATTCTCGACGAACCAACGCGCGGTATTGACGTGGGCGCCAAGTACGAGATCTACGGGCTCATCCAAAACCTCGCAGATCAGGGTAAGGGCGTTGTTGTTATCTCCTCTGAATTGCCTGAACTCCTCGGTATCTGCGACAGGATCTACACGATTTTCGAGGGACGCATTACCGGTTCCGTGTTGCGCAAGGATGCGACGCAGGAAAACCTCATGCGCCTTATGACCACTCCAACCCCGTCCGCTGCGTGACGGCTCATTAACCTAAGGAATAATGATGGCTACCCTCAGGGACAGCTTCAGGGGCAACATCCGAAGCTTCGGTATGGTAATTGCTCTTGTTGCCCTCATTGTGTTCTTCCAATGGCGCACAGGCGGAAACGTTCTGACACCGTCAAACGCGATGAACATCATCATCAACAACTCCCACGTTTTGATTATGACCATGGGCATGCTCATGGTGATCGTCATCGGTCACATTGACCTATCCGTGGGATCGGTTGCGGCCACGGTGGGTATCGTGGTGGCGCTCGTCATCCAAAACTGGCACTGGAACTGGATTCTTGCGGTTCTGCTCGGTTTGGCGGTTGGTTTTGCGGTGGGCTCGTGGCAGGGCTTCTGGCTCGCCAAAGTCGGCATCCCAGGCTTTATCACAACCCTTGCGGGCATGATGTTCTTCCGTGGTTTGAACCAGTACATCGGCCACTCCAAGACCATCCCCGTACCTGAGGGAATCCAGCAGATGGGCTCGGGCTACCTGCCCGAGTGGGGGCCAAACACCGGCATGAACAACTCCACACTGCTGCTGGGCATCATTGCCATTGTGGCTATCGTCTTCTTGGAGTTCCGTAAGCGTGCTCGCTTGGCGCGCATTCACGCAGATGTTCCACCCATGTACGTGTCCATCAGCAAGCTGGTGCTCTTTGGCGTGGTCATTGGTTACCTCGTGCACCTGTTTGGCACGGGCCGCCCGGGTACCTCGTTCCCCATTCCAGGCGTCATCCTCGTGGTGCTCGCACTTATCTACTCGTTCGTGACCTCACGTACCACCATCGGCCGCCACGTTTACGCGGTGGGTGGCAACCGCGCAGCCGCAGCGCTGTCCGGTGTGAACACTAAGGGCACGTACTTCTTTGTCATGCTCAACATGTCCGTCTTGGCCGCACTCGCGGGCATCCTGTTCATCGGCCGTATGCGCGCCTCTGGCCCGGCAGATGGTTTGAACTGGGAACTCGACGTCATCGCTGCAGTGTTCATCGGTGGCGCGGCGGTCTCGGGCGGTGTTGGAACGGTTATGGGATCCATCATTGGTGGTCTCGTGATGGCCGTCCTCAATAACGGTCTGCAGCTTATGGGCACAGGTGCCGCAAGCCAGCAGATGATCAAGGGTCTGGTGCTGCTCGCAGCAGTTGCATTCGATGTCTACAACAAGACCCAGGGCAAGCCGTCGATCACAGGCTGGCTCACAAGAAAGAAGGGGAGCGCGGGCTCTCAGGATGCGGAAGGTGGATCAGTGGCCGAAGCCGGACCAGTGAACCCCGCCGAACCAACCGCAACTGCGTAGCACGAACTCACCACCACCCTGATTTCTTGATCCACCGGATCAAGGGAACGTCTAGTTTCCTTTGATCCACCCCGTCGGCGTAGCCGACAAGCCCCCAGTGGAGGCTTTCCGCTGAATAACTCACCGTAAGGTGAACTCACCAGAAGGTATGCACATGAAGAAGACACTTCGCACTTCTCTTGCACTGGGTGCCGTTGCAGCAATGATGCTTGCCGGTTGCAGTAGCAACGAGCGAGAGAACACTCCAGCCGAGACCGGAAACACCAACACCTCGGACTCCACCAACACCGGAGACGCTCAGCCAGAAGGCATTGGCCACGGCGCGTTTGACGCCGGTTCAAAGATTGGTGTGGCGCTGCCACAGCAGACCTCGGAGAACTGGGTTCTTGCAGAAGGCCTGTTCAACGATGGCCTGAAGGAAGCCGGCTTCGAGCCAATGGTTCAGTTTGCTAACAACGGTGCTTCCGAGCAGCAGCAGCAGATCGGTGCCATGATCTCCTCCGGAGTTAAGGTTCTGATCATCGGTGCTGTTGACGGTGGCCAGCTTGGTGCACAGGTTGAAGAAGCACAGAAGCAGGGCATCACCGTTATTGCATACGACCGCCTGCTGACCAACACCAAGGACGTTGACATGTATGTTGCGTTCGACCCATACCGTGTTGGTGAACTCCAGGGTGAGTCCCTCCTGACCGGTCTGTCCGAGCTCAAGGGCGAGGCTCCATACAACATCGAACTCATCGCTGGTTCGCCAGATGACGCTAACTCGCAGAAGTTCTTTGATGGTGCAATGTCCAAGCTCAAGGCTGGCCTTGAAGACGGCACCCTGAAGGTTCCATCCGGCCAGACCTCGTTTGACCAGGTTGCAACCCAGGGCTGGAAGGCAGAGAACGCACAGTCTCGCTTCTCCACCATCATGACGGCAAACTACGGCTCGGACGAGCTGCAGGGTATCCTCTCCCCGAACGACACCCTTGCACGCGCTGCTCTGACCGCAGTTGACCAGGCTGGTAAGGACTACACTCCAGTTGCCACCGGTCAGGACTCTGAGGTTGAGTCGGTTAAGTGGGTTCTTGACGGACGCCAGTACTCCACCATCTACAAGGACACCCGTGAGCTGGTTAAGGAGTCCATCAACGCTGTTGTCGCACTGTCAAAGGGTGAGCAGCCACAGATCAACGACACCGAGTCGTACAACAACGGTGCCAAGATCGTTCCTTCCTTCCTGCTCGAGCCAGTCATCGTGACCAAGGCAAACGCCAAGGAAGTTTACACGGGCGACCCATTCGTGGGTGACCTCGTTAAGTAGCATCACAGTTCGCTAGCGGGTGTGTGCCCGCGCGAATCAATGCAGTGGGGGCCGGCGAGTTTCGCCGGTCCCCACCGCTTTATTTAGAAGATAACTGGCTGCTGATCTGCAGCTGCCGGCCAGTAGCCGTCGGCCAGCCACTGCCGGCCAGTAGCAAATCAACACCAGCAAACGAACACCAGCCAGAGGATTAACAGCATGTCGCAGGTGACACCGCTTCCGGGAGCCACTCCCGATTCTGCCTTTTCAAGCACCAAACGAGCCGCATACACCGGATTCGTGGTCCAGGCGATCGTCAATAATCTGGCACCCCTGCTGTTTATTATCTTTCACACGCAGTTCCACATTCCGGTGGGGCAGCTCGGACTTATTGCCTCGTTGAACTTTGGGATCCAACTTCTTACGGACCTCGTGGCCATGTTTGTGGTGGACCGCATTGGGTACCGCGTCCCGGTTGTGTTGGCTCACGTGCTGGCTGCGGCTGGCCTCGTGCTCATGGCAGTGTTGCCGTCGGTGCTAGGCGACCCCTTTGTGGGCCTGTGCCTCGCCGTGGTGGTGTACGCGGTAGGTGGCGGTTTGCTGGAGGTTCTGATCAGCCCGATTGTTGAGCACCTGCCCACACCCGCACATCAGAAGGCCTCGGCCATGGCGCTGCTGCACTCGTTCTATTGTTGGGGTCAGCTCGCAGTGGTGGTGGGAACTACGGCCCTGCTGGCCGTAATCGGCCAGGGCAACTGGACGTACCTGCCTGTTTTGTGGGCCATTGTGCCGCTCATCAATACGTTTGTGTTCCTCAAGGTGCCCATGCCTAAGACGGTCTCTGAGGAGGACAAGACTCCCATGCGCCACCTGCTCGGCACGCCTCTGTTTTTAGCTGCGCTTGTGCTCATGATGACGGGTGGGGCAGCCGAACTGACTATGGTGCAGTGGTCGTCCTTCTTTGCTGAACAGGGGATCGGCGTGTCCAAGGAGGTGGGAGACCTGCTCGGTCCTGGCTTGTTTGCCCTGCTCATGGGCATTGGCCGGTTCTCATACGGGGTGTGGGGCCAGCGGCTGGATCTGCGTCACCTGCTCATCGTCACTTCGTTTGGGGCGGGTATTTGTTACGTTATTGCGGCTACGTCCTCCAACGCGATTGTTTCCCTGTTGGCGTGTGCGCTGTGCGGGGTCATGATCTGCCTGCTGTGGCCCGGCACTTTCTCCTTGACAGCCGCTAAGTTCCCGATGGGTGGCGCAGCGATGTTCGCCATCCTTGCCCTTGCTGGGGATGCTGGTGGCACGGCGGGTCCTGCGCTCGCGGGTGGGTTGGCTGACGCGTCTACTGGGGTGCTTGAGCCGATTGCGCGGGCGTTGCCGTCTGATGGCGGTTCGGGTTTGCGTCCCGCTTTGCTGTTGTGTGCGCTTGTGCCGTTTATTTTCTGTCTGACCGTGTGGCGGTTCCGTCCAACTCCAGCGCCTTTGATTTCCGACGATTCTGCTCGCGAACCAGCAGCCTGACGCTTCCGGCGGGTCGAGGTTTTGTGCCTCGGCCCGCCGAGCGTTTCAGCAGCTAGCCCAGTTGTTTGAGCAGCTAACCCAGCAGGCGCGGTAATTTGCTTACCTATTGCCCTGCCACGTAGCTGGCCAGGTGCTCGCCAGTGATGGTGGACTTCGCTGCGACGAGGTCTGCCGGGGTGCCTTCAAAGACCACGCGGCCACCGTCGCGTCCGGCTCCCGGGCCAAGATCGATGATCCAGTCTGCGTGGGCCATGACCGCCTGGTGGTGTTCGATCACGATGACTGACTTGCCCGAGTCCACGAGCGTGTCGAGCAAGCTCAAGAGCTGTTCCACGTCTGCCAGGTGCAGGCCGGTGGTGGGCTCGTCGAGCACATAGATTCCGCCCTTGTCGGACATGTGGGTGGCCAGTTTGAGGCGTTGGCGCTCGCCGCCAGACAGCGTGGTCAAGGGTTGGCCGAGCGTGATGTATCCCAGGCCCACCTGGTCAAGGTGGGTGAGCAGCTTGGCGGCCGCGGGCAACTTTGCTTCTCCTTGCGAGAAGAACTCCAGTGCGCCGGCCACATGCATGGACAGGACCTCGTGGATGTTCTTGCCACCAAACGTGAAGTCCAGGACCTCGTCTTGGAAGCGGCGGCCCTCGCAGGTTTCACACACGGAGGACACCGTGTTCATGAAGCTGAGCTCCATATAGGTGACGCCAGCGCCGTTACAGGTGGGGCAGGCCCCCTCCGAGTTGGCGGAGAACAGGGCAGGCTTGACACCGTTGGCCTTGGCAAAGGCCTTGCGGATGGGTTCGAGTAGGCCGGTGTAGGTCGCAGGGTTGGACCGGCGCGAGCCCTTAATCGGGCTCTGGTCCACGTAGATCACCTCTGTGTCCCCGCGCAGATTCTTGGGCAGCGCCGAGCGGATGAGCGAGCTCTTCCCGGACCCTGCCACGCCCGTGACTGCTACGAGCACTCCGAGCGGAACGTCCACGTCCACATTCTGTAGGTTGTTGGTGGAGGCCCCTCGAACCTCGATCTTTCCTGTGGCGGAGCGAACGGCGTCCTTGAGCTGGGCGCGGTCTGCAAGGTGACGGCCGGTGAGCGTGCCGGAATTGCGCAATTCGGCTACGGTTCCCTCAAATTGGATCTCGCCACCGCCCGTTCCGGCAAGTGGTCCCAGGTCAACCACGTGGTCTGCGATCTCGATGACCTCGGGCTTGTGCTCCACCACCAGCACGGTGTTGCCCTTGTCCCGCAGCTGCAGGAGCAACTCGTTCATGCGGGCAATGTCATGCGGGTGCAGGCCGGCCGTGGGTTCGTCGAACACGTAGGTGACATCCGTGAGTGCTGAGCCAAGGTGCCGCACCATCTTGGTGCGCTGTGCCTCACCGCCAGATAGGGTGCCCGCCGGCCGGTCCAGTGAGAGGTAGCCCAGCCCGATGCGCACAAATGAGCCCAGCAGGTCCCGGAGGTTGGTGAGTAGGGGAGCCACGGACGGCTCGTCCAACCCGTCAATCCATTCGATGAGGTCGCTGATCTGCATGGAACAGACCTCAGCCAGAGATAGTCCGCCCACCTTCGCTTCGCGGGCGTGCGCGGCCAAGCGTGTCCCAGCGCACTCAGGGCACTTTTGATACACCACCGCACGATCCACAAACGCGCGAATGTGTGGCTGCATTGCGTCGCGGTCCTTAGACAAAATCGACTTGGTGATCTTAGGTATCAGACCCTCATACGTCATGTTTGTTCCACCGATTTTCACCTTGGTGGGTTCCTTGTATAGGAAGTCCTCACGCTGACGCTTGGTGAATTGGTTGATCGGCGTATCGCCGGGAACAAACCCGGACTCGATGAAAATCTTGACGTACCACCCGTCCGCAACGTAACCCGGGATGGTAATAGCGCCCTCGCGCAAACTGAGGGTTTCGTCGAAAATTTGGGTTAAATCAATGTCCGTGACCTCACCGAGCCCCTCACACCGCGGGCACATGCCACCGAGCTGATTGAAGGTGGCGCGGGTGGTCTTCTTGTTGCCGCGCTCAATGGTGATCGCGCCGCTGGCCTTGACCGAGGGCACATTGAACGAGAACGCGTTGGGCGGGCCCACATGCGGCTGGGACAGCCGTGAGAACAGCAGACGCAACAGAGCGTTCGCATCCGTGGCGGTGCCCAGCGTGGAGCGGTTATTCGCGCCCATACGCTCTTGGTCCACGATGATCGCGGTGGTCAGCCCCTCCAGATTGTCTACCTCGGGGCGGGACATGGACGGCATGAAACCCTGCACAAACGCCGAGTACGTCTCATTGATCATGCGCTGGGACTCAGCCGCAATCGTGCCAAAAACTAGTGAACTCTTGCCCGAGCCGGATACTCCAGTAAACACCGTGAGCCGGCGTTTGGGCAGGTCAACGGACACGTTCTTGAGGTTGTTCTCGCGTGCGCCCTGCACCCGGATCAGATCGTGCGAATCGGCGGCGTGAGCGGAGTCAATAACGGACATGACGTCTCCAATAGATAAGAGTGCAGGTAAACGGCGTAAGGCGGGGCGAGGCTAACGGGACTTGGCAGACTTACTGCGGTAATCGTCGAAAATCCGGGTATCACGCATGAGACCCGAGCCCACAATCATGCCCAAGGCAATAGCGAACATAGTCATACCGGTGGTTACCAGCGTAGTCACCGTTTGCGTGGAGCCAGCAGCAGCCTCAGTGAACGAGATGAAACCAAGCGAACCAGGCACCAAAATCCAGAACGACACCAGCTGCGTGACCGTAGCCGGAGGCGCAGTACGGAACTTAGCCAAGAAACGCGAAAGCGGAACCACCACAAGCGCCCCAAAGAAACCAGAATACTCGGGCGGCACCAGTAACAAACCCACCCGCTGCGCACCATACGTCAGCGCCAACGCCAAAACGAGCCACAGATACGAGCCCTCCGGCGCAGAGCGGCCAAGCACATAACCCAAGGCCAGCAGGGCAATTCCCAGCAGTGGCGTCCACGGGCCAATCGAGTTAATCACCACCTCGTTAGTGGTCCACGCGTCACCCACAATAGCCAGGCCAATCGCCACACCAAATGCCAGCAGCAACAGCTGGGAAACCCCATAAATAAGCCGAGTGGACCCCGAAATCACCTCGTGACGCGTCAGCTCCAACGCCGCAATAGTCAAAGTGGAACCAGGCAAGAACGTCACCAGAGCAGGGGCAATCAGACGAATCGGCACCTCGTGCGTGAAATCAGTAAGGGGCCCCGCCGCCACAATCGTGATCACGGCAGCCGCCAAAACCGGCATCGCCACCGCAAGCGTAGAAATCTTCTCGCCCACCATCTGTAAAATCGCGACGATCAACCCAAGAACCACATACGCCGGAATAGCAGGCAATGCAGGATTAATCAGCAAACCAATGGCCAGCGTCATAAGGATCTGACCGAGCAGACGCATCACCGGATTAAACCGTTCCTTAGACTCACGCGCAGCCTGCACCCGCGCAATCGCCTCGTCCGGTTCGATGACGCCGCGCTTAGCGCGCTCCACAATCAAATCGATAGCCGCCGCCTGATCCAAGCGCAACGAGCCACCCTCCACCGCGCCAATCTCCACTCGGCGGTCCGTGCCCTCCACCTGCACCGCAAACACAGTAGGCAAAGTGACCACCCGCACCGGCGGCATGTTGTACGCGCGTGCAATGTCATACATCGCCTCCTGCACATCCACCGTGGCCTGATGCGAATCCAGCATCGCCAAACCCAGCACGCGCATCATGGCCAGTAGGCGGTCAATCTTGTCCTCCGGCCGCGAGATCGGCACAGACGCAGTGGGGTCCTTAAACAGCACCTCACGCAGGGACTGAAACGGGTGGCGGAAGCCGCCACCGGTGGCGGAAACGCTTTTCGACGAGTCACTACCCGGCACAATAACCACCGGCCGGGTGGACCCCCGCTTACGGGCACGGCGACGCTCGGCCGCCTTAGCTGGTCGAGGCGGTAGAGCACGTGGTTGCGACGGTGCCGCATGTGGTTGCTCAATGGGCGCGGCTGAGCCGGAAGATGCGGCTGCGCTGGAAGATGCGGCTGCGCTGGAAGATGCGGCTGCGCTGGAAGATGCGGCTGCGCCGGAAGATGCGGCTGCGCCGGAAGGTGAGATTAAGCCGTCACCCAACTCGGGAGGCGTCGGTGCACTCGAACTATCCACCTGTTAAACATCCCTTCCGGATCGTCCATCTCGCAGACATAACACACGCCTGTCTAACGGTTTTCATGCCCAAGCCAACGGTCCGTCTCGCGGCGCTGCTTCTTAGTGGGCCGGCCAGAACCGCGCTCGCGGGGAGCCACCAGCACGCGCTCCTCCTTGGGTGGGGGAGGTGGAGTGTGATCGATGTAGCAGGTCACGGCCACAGGCGCACCAACTCGCTTGGCAATAATCTCCTTCACCTCAACGATTCGCTCGCCAGCTTCGGTATACACACGTACCGTGTCACCCGGCTTGACGGGTGAAGAAGGCTTAGCCCTATCGTCGTTAATCCGAATGTGACCGGCGCGGCAGGCGGCCGCCGCGGCGCTACGAGTCTTAACCAGTCGTGTTGCCCACACCCACACATCAACGCGACCACGCGAGCCACCTGCGGATCCACCACTTTCCATGGATTTAAGCCTACTGGGTGAGTGTGAAAATTGATTGCGGAAAGTGAGCACAGCCCGCGAGTGTCAGTGGCGGCGGTTAGACTTCTGCACATGACCTCCAAGGCAGTACACACGTTCCACTTAGCTCAGGGCGCTCGCACTGCGGCAGCCAACCGCACGGACGCTGCTACTTTTGCGCCGCGCGGCTCCATGCCGCCAGACCCATTCCAGGACGACCCACGCTACGGGTCCACGTCCACCTCAACGGGCCTGCTAGAACGTGAAGAAACCACCGAACAGGTAGAACCGGGAGATCACGAGCGGTTTGCGCACTACGTGCGCAAGGAAAAGATCATGGAGTCGGCGCTTAGCGGCCGGCCAGTGATCGCGCTGTGCGGAAAAGTATGGGTGCCGGGACGCGACCCAAACAAGTTCCCCGTATGCCCCATCTGCAAAGAAATCTATGACGGCCTGCGTGACCCGCAGGATAACGAGCCAGGTTCGGGCGGCGACGGCAAGTGAATCCTGAGCTGGATCTATTTTCAGCACACGAACTTGACGAGCAAGACGAGCAACAACACAGAGGGCTAGCGGCGGGCGATCACCTGTCCACCGCGTCACGGCCGCCACAGGCGGCCTCCGTTGCTGCGGCTGAACAACTCTCGCCAACGTTCCCAAACCGCGCACCCTGGGGAACCGCAACAAAGCTCCGCGCCTGGCAGGCTGAGGCGCTTGAGCTCTACCGCAGCAAGCAGCCACGTGACTTCCTTGCCGTAGCAACACCCGGCGCCGGAAAAACCACCTTTGCGCTGCGGTTAGCCACGGAACTACTCGAGTCGCACGAGGTCCGCAAGATCACCGTGGTTGCTCCCACCGAGCACCTCAAGCACCAGTGGGCAGACGCTGCAGCGCGTGTGGGTATCAGGCTGGACCCCAATTACAAGAACTCGCAGGGCCGACTCGCCGACTATTACGACGGCGTGGCACTGACGTATGCCCAAGTAGCGGCCAATCCTGCGCTGCACGCCAACCGCACGGAAAAGGCGCGCACGCTCGTTATTCTCGACGAAGTCCACCACGGCGGTGACGCGCTGTCCTGGGGAGATGCCATCCACGAGGCATTTGACCTAGCAACTCGCCGGCTGGCGCTGACCGGAACTCCGTTCCGTTCGGACACCTCCGCCATCCCGTTTGTGAAGTATGAGCGCGGCCGCGATGGGATTCGCCGTTCCGTAGCTGACTACACGTACGGGTACGGGCAAGCACTCAAGGACCACGTGGTGCGTCCCGTGATCTTCATGTCCTACGCGGGCTCCATGCGGTGGCGCACCAAGGCAGGCGATGAGATCGCGGCAAACCTCGGTGAAGCCATGACAAAGGACATGACCGCCCAAGCCTGGCGTACTGCGCTCGACCCGCAGGGCGAGTGGATCCCAGCAGTGTTGGCTGCGGCAGACAAGCGGCTGACCGAGGTTCGGCGTGCCATCCCGGACGCCGGTGGACTCGTCATCGCTTCCGATCAAGACGACGCCCGCGCTTATGCCGGCCACTTGGCGCGGATCACCGGAGACTCACCCACCGTGGTGCTTTCCGACGACGCAGGAGCCGGCAAGCGAATCGAGGAGTTCTCGAACTCCGAAGACCGCTGGATGGTGGCCGTGCGCATGGTGTCAGAGGGCGTGGACGTGCCCCGGCTGGCCGTGGGCGTTTATGCAACGAGCACGCAAACCCCGCTGTTCTTTGCCCAAGCAGTGGGCCGATACGTGCGTGCGCGGCGGCGCGGTGAAACAGCCTCGATCTTCCTACCCTCCGTTGGCCCACTGCTCGCGCTCGCCAACTCCATGGAAGAGGAACGCGATCACGCCCTGGACCGGCCAAAAACCGAGGAAGACTCCCCGCTCTACGATCCTGAAGCAGACTTGCTGCGCGAGGCGAACCGCGAGGAAAAGGCCTCAAGCGAACTACAAGGCTCGTTTGAAATGCTGGAATCCTCTGCGTCCTTTGACCGTGTGCTCTTTGACGGCGGCGAATTCGGCGCAGGCGCAGACGTAGGTTCACAAGAAGAACTGGACTTTCTTGGGCTACCGGGGCTGCTTGACGCTGACCAAGTGAGTTTGCTGCTGCGTAAACACCAAAACGACCACCTCACCTCGCGATCTCACTCCAAGCGCGCGGCTGAGGCCGAACGCTCCGAGATGGACCACCGCAAGGCAGCCGCGCTGCGCAAAGAACTGCAACAGCTGGTTAATGCGTGGGCGCGCAGGTCCGGTCAACCCCACGGCTCAATCCATAACGAATTGCGCCGGCGCAGCGGCGGACCTGAGGTGCCTCAGGCAAGCCTGAACCAATTGCAATCACGTGTGGACACCGTGCGCGGGTGGTTTGTGGGCCGCAAGTAGGCGGCCCACAGCACGATCACACGATCAATCGAGCGTGTGAGTAACCGTGGGGATTGCCACATCGCCGGTGGACAAACGCAACGCCATGCGAGGAAGCTCGGCACGAGATTCCTCGTGCCGGTGCACAGCGCGAGCCAGACCCTCAGCGCCAGTCCAGGAATCGTCGATAATCCCGCCCTTCACAAGATCCACATGCAGGGGACGAAGCTCAGGGTGGCTGGCAAAGTAGCTGAGCGAGGCATCCTCAGAACCGATGAGGATCACCTCGCTTGCGGCGCGGCCCGCGCCATCCAGCTCACGCGCAGCAGACTTGCGCCCGCCCACCGAAGTTTTGGACGTGGACGCCTTGGCCACAGGCTGCATCACACCCTCGGCGTTCTCACGCTGCACCAACTTGTACACCATCGAACAGGTGGGTGCGCCGGAACCTGTGACCAGCCGCGTGCCCACGCCATACGAATCAACAGGTGCCGAAGCGAGCGCGGCAATCGCGTACTCATCCAAATCTGAAGTGACCGTGATCTTGGTGCTTGTGGCTCCCAAAGAGTCGAGTTGCTTGCGGACCTCAACCGCCTGAACCCCAAGGTCACCAGAATCGAGGCGGACCGCACCAAGCTCAGTGCCAGCCACCTTGATGGCCGTATCCACACCCGCAGTCACGTCATAGGTATCCACCAGCAACGTTGTGTTGACCCCGAGTGAATCGATCTGCGCAGCAAACGCTTCCTCCTCGGAATCATGGAGCAGGGTAAACGCGTGCGCGGCGGTACCAATCGCAGGGATACCGTACTGGCGTGCCGCCTCGTAGTTTGACGTGCCCGCAAAACCTCCCACATAGGCGGCGCGAGCAGCCGCAACAGCAGCTTGCTCGTGCGCGCGGCGCGCACCCATGTCAAGGCAGGGACGCCCCTGCGCTGCGGCAGTCATACGAGATGCCGCAGAAGCAACCGCAGAGTCGTAGTTCAAGATTGAGAGGGCAAGAGTTTCAAGGATGACACCCTCGGCAAACGTGGCCTCAACAATCATCAACGGCGAATTAGGGAAGTAAACCTCACCCTCGGCGTAGCCGTAAATGTCTCCAGTGAACTTGTACCCCGCAAGATAGTCCAGTGTGAGCTTGTCTAGGCGGCCCTCAGCGGCAAGGAAGTCAATATCCGCGCTAGAGAACTTGAAATTCTTTAGTTCCTCAAGGAACCGGCCGGTGCCAGCAACCACGCCATAACGCCGCCACGATGGCAGGCGCCGGGTAAAAAGCTCAAAGACGCATTTACGATGCGCAGTGCCATTTTTCAGAGCTGCCTGAATCATGGTCAATTCGTACTTGTCAGTCAGAAGCGCAGTTCCCATAGCAATACCGTAGAGCACACGCAGTGTGCAGTGCGTGATACCCCGCGATAGTGGCCAGCGCGCCGCGAGTGCCTACTCCCCATTGCCACTTTAGGATGGTGGTGTGAGCGCGCAACCAGTCCACCAGCCCGATATCGACGGTCAATCGTCAGTATCTCCTGACGCCCCATGGCAGGCAGTGGTGTGGAATGACCCGGTTAACCTCATGAACTACGTGGTTTACGTGTTTGAAAGTTACTTTGGCTACCCGCAAGAAAAGGCCCGCACGCTCATGCTGCAGGTGCACGCCGAAGGTAAAGCCATTGTTGCCAGTGGGGCAAGAGAAAAGATTGAGTATGACGTCCAAGCCATGCATGGCTATGGCCTGTGGGCCACAATGACGCGAGCCGGTAGCTGATGGCGCAGCCCTTTGCCCTCTCACCGCTGGGGGACAACACCTATATTGCGTACCTGACCACGGGCGAACGGTTGTTCATCGTGCGCGCTGCGGCCGATGTGGTGGAACTCCTCGGCGAGGAAGACGTGCCCGGAATGGATGATTCCCTGGGGGTGCACTCTGACCCCTTTGCATTCCCATCGAGCCTCCAAGATATTTTTGAAGCTGATGACGATGCGGGCGCTGGTGCGGGATCGGGCGCCGGTGCTGGTACGGGCGCTGGTGCCGGTACGGGTGCTGGCGCGGGGCTAGGCGCGGGGCGCCGCGCAGAAAGTGGTGACGATGACGCCGCCACGAGCGATCACTCTGCTGACGTAAGCGCGACTGACGCAAACACCGCTGACACACCTGCCGCTGACGCAAACACCGCTGACGCACATGCCGCTGAGAATCTTGAACGGGTATTGGCGGCGCTGAGCACGCAAGAATTTCCGTTTGCCCCCACGGATCCAGCTGTGAGGCGGTTACTTCCTGACGCCTCGTTGAACCCTGAGATTGCGGCTGAATTCCGCAAGTTCACGGACTTTGAATTGCGTGAACAAAAAGTTCAGCGCCTCCTAATGCTTTCTGGTCTGCTCACGGAGGTTGATCCTTCGAGCGACGATAACGAGCATCTTCCGCTCGTTGTGCGTGCTGACGAGGCTGAACAGATTGCCAGTGCGCTGGGAGACATCAGATTGGTGTTGGGGGAGCGGCTGGACCTGCACTCCGATGAGGAAGCCGAGCGACTGCACAACTTTGTGATGACTGTTCAGGAGGAGCTGCTTGAGGAGAGCGAGGGCGATGATGAACTCGATGAGGATACTGAGCGTCGTTACATCATGGGCATCTTGTTTGAGTTGGCGGGCTACCTTCAGGAGTCGCTTGTGGAGTGTCTGCTGACAGATTTGCGGGCTCGCCGCCGGCAGCGGCCTTAGTCACGCAATCGTCTTTGTGCTGGCCACGAGCTTGATCTGGCTGTGTCATGCGTCACTGTGGCAGTTCCCACTGCCGTTGTAGGGGTCAGTGGCGGAATGGTGCGGCTACTCTCGTAGATGTGAACAATTCGCCGATTGGAATCTTTGACTCGGGCGTAGGCGGCCTCACCGTGGCCCGCTCGATTCTCGACCAGTTGCCTAATGAGTCGGTCTCCTACATTGGGGACACCGCGCACACCCCGTATGGCACTAAGCCACTTGCTGCTGTGCGTTCGTATGCGCTTGAAATCATGGATGAGCTTGTTGACGAGGGCGTCAAAATGCTTGTGATTGCGTGTAACACGGCATCTGCTGCGGTGCTTCGCGATGCGCGCGAGCGTTACACCGTCAAGCGAGGTATCCCCGTGGTTGAGGTGATTGTTCCGGCTGCTCGTAAGGCGGTTTCAGTGACCCGTTCGGGCCGTATTGGCGTGATTGGTACTCAGTCGACGGTTGATTCTCGCGCGTATGAGGATGTTTTGTCGGTTGCGCCGGATGTGCAGGTTACGTCCGCTGCGTGCCCAGATTTTGTTGAACTTGTTGAATCGGGTATCACCACAGGTCCGCGTGTTCTTGAAGCGGCGAATCGTTATTTGGAGCCGGTGAAGTCTGCGAATGTGGACACGCTCATCCTTGGGTGCACTCACTATCCGCTTTTGGCCGGTGCTATTGCGTACGTCATGGGGGAGGATGTGACGCTTGTGTCGAGTTCTGATGAGAGCGCGCGGAGTGCTTATCGCACGCTGATTGAGCATGGGTTGGCTCGCGCTGAGGGTGGCGAGGCTCCGTCTCATCGCTTCCGTTCCACGGGCGATGGTGAGTTGTTTGCTGGTTTGGCTCACCGCTTTTTGGGTCCGGATGTTTCGCGTGTGGAGTCGATGGCATGAGGCTGACTGTTATTGGGATGTCTGGCTCATATGCGGGTCCGGTTTCTCCGGCTTCGTGCTACTTGGTTCAGGCCACTGATGGTGATGGCCGTGAGTGGTCGATTCTGCTGGATTTGGGCTCGGGCGCGTTTGGTGCGTTGCAGCGGGAGATTGACCCGTTTGATATTGATGCGATTGCTATTTCTCACCTGCATCCGGATCACTGCTCTGATTTGAGCGGATATTACGTGTATTACAAGTACCACCCGCTGCAGGGCACCGAGTTTTCTGATCGTGGTCCGATTCCTATTTTTGCGCCTGGTGGGGCAACTCAGCGCTTCTCGCTGGCCTATGGCTTGGAAGAGGGCGAGACCATGGAGGGCCAGTTTGCGCATGTGAAGTGGTCGTGTGGCACGGTCATGGAGGTGGGTCCTATGCGGATTGAGCCGTTTGAGGTGAACCACCCCGTTGAGGCTTATGGTTTCCGGGTGACGGGTCCGTCTGAGTCTGATCCGAACGTGCAGGTTACGCTGGCGTATTCGGGTGACACTGATGACTGCCCTGGAGTGCGCAAGATCGCTCAGGACGCGGATGTGTTTTTGTGTGAGGCGGCCTTCCTTGAGGGGCGCGATGATCAGATCCCGAACATGCATTTAACTGGCCGCCGCGCCGGTGTGATTGCGCGTGAATGTGGCGCTAAGCGCCTGATTTTGACGCATATTCCTGCGTGGAATGACTCGGCTATGACGTATTTTGAGGCGCAGCCCGAGTTTGATGGCCCTATTTCGGTGGCGGCCGCGGGGTCAACGTATGCGCTGTGAGGCTGTGTCCTCACTCTGATTTTCGACGATACACACACTTCCAGCGCCCGTTGCGTGTGGTGGTGTGAAGGAATGAGGTATTCGTGAGCGAGCCGAGGCTTGTTTTGGCCACCCATAATGCGCACAAGGTGGGCGAGTTGCGCGCAATCTTGTTGGCTCCGGAATTGGGGTTGCCGCTTGAGGGCGAGCAGATTGTGGGTGCCTCGCAGTTTGGCGTGCCTGAGCCTAAGGAAGATGGCGTCACCTTTGAAGCGAACGCGCTGATTAAGGCGCGCGCGCTCTGCCAGGCCACGGGTTTGCCTGCAATTGCTGATGATTCGGGTATTTCCGTGGATGTGCTCGGTGGGGCGCCCGGAATTTTCTCTGCGCGTTGGGCTGGTAAGCATGGCGACGATCAGGCCAACTTGGATCTGCTTCTGGCGCAGCTTGGCGATATTGCTCCCGAGCATCGTGCGGCGCGCTTTGTGTGCGCGGCGGCGCTGGTCACTCCGGATGGGGTGGAGCATGTGGAGCGGGGAACGTTGGAAGGTTCACTGCTGTTTGCGCGCCGCGGCGAGGGTGGCTTTGGCTATGACCCGATCTTGCAGCCGGTGGGTGAGGAGCGCTCATGCGCTGAACTCAGCGCGCAGGAGAAGAACGCGATTTCCCACCGCGGTAAGGCTTTTAGGGCGCTTGCTCCGCACATCGTCGCGTTGTTTAACTGACATCTGCTAACTAGCGTTTGTTAACCGACGTTGTTGAAGCGGCGCTGTTTAACTGACAGCTGTTTAACTCACGCTATTTGACTAACTGCTGCTTAGCCAGCGTTGCTGTCGGTTTGTGCGCGCCGCAGGCGCACTCGCTCGATTGAGCCCCACACGATTCGCCATCCAACTAGGATGAGGGTGAGAAAACCGAGTGCCACGAGGGGAAATGCCCCGGAGTTTGTGGATCCGGTGATTGACCTGAACACGAGTCCGGTGGCCCACGTGACGAGTGCGAGGACCACTGCGGCGGGCCACACTTGGAAGGCAACTGGTGCGCCCGTGCGGGTGGGGCCCCACTGCCGGGTTACGGCCCAGCCTACGAGTAGTCCCACGAGGAACGGCCAGGCGGTGTGTGCGAGGCCTATGAGTGAGTTGGTTTCGTTGTGCGAGGACCGTCCTGAGGCAGCAAATATGATGACGGTCGCAATGTCTAATAGGGCCCATATCCAGGTTCGCTTCACATGTTTAGCCTAACCTGAGCGCTCGCACTGTGGCAGGTGAACTGGCACAGCGTGCAGATTCCCACCCTGCCGGGGAAATCGTCATCTGTGGACTGTCACTCTCTGTGAACTGCCATTTTCTATGTAATGCCGCCAACCTTGAAATACCATTGAGCAAATGCACCTGATCGCTAAAGACCTAGATTTTCGTTTTCCCGGCCGCCCGGTTCTTTCCGGCGTGAGCCTGCGGGTTGCGCATGGGACTCGTCTTGCCTTGGTGGGTGAGAATGGCTCGGGAAAGACCACGCTTTTGCGGTTGTTGGCCGGTGAACTCCAGCCACATGCGGGTGCAATCCGCTTGCAGGGGTCATTTTCTTATGTTCCTCAGGAACTTGAAATTGTGGGTACTGAGACTATTGGCGACGTAGTCGAGCAGTCCCTGCGCACCCTGCGTGACGCTGTGGCCGAGTTGGAGCGTGTAACTGCGAGCTTTGATCATGAGTCTGGCTCGCTGGCTGAATTTACGGCGGCTCTTGCCAAGATTGAGTCTTTGGCGGCGTGGGATGCTCCGCGCCGGGTGGATGAGGCGATGACCCGTTTGGGTGCGGTCAGAGAGCATGACCGGCCGATGGCCGAGTTGTCTGTGGGGGAGCGTTATCGTGTGCGGCTTGCGTGTACGCTCACGGAACGCAGTGATTATTTGCTTCTTGATGAGCCTACTAATCACCTCGATGAGCAGGCGATTGGTTACCTTACACAGGTTATGAAGGGGTGGGATGGTGGTGTGGTCGTGGTGACCCACGACCGCATGCTTCTCGACGATGTGGCAACTGCCATTCTTGACCTCGATCCGTCTATGGATGGTAAGCCGGTGCTTTACGGCCAGCCTGGCTATATGTCTTATCGGTTTGCTAAATCTGAGGCGTGGCGCCGCTGGAATCAGCGGTATCGGGCAGAGCGCAAGCGGGCTATCGCGTTGGAGCAGCGGCTTGATACCTCATATGAGGGGCTTTCCGACGAGTGGCGTCCGCCCAAGGGGTCGAATAAGAACCGGCGTGGTACGCGTGCTCGGATCCATGTGAAGGCTGCAGATCGATTGGTGGAGCAGCTCAAGGAACAGGCTGTGGAGATTCCACCACCGCCTCCCGTACTCAATTTTCCGGATTTACCTACGATGAATCCGGGGTGGGATCCAGGCGCCCCGATTATTGACGTGCGTAACGTCAAGGTTGAAGGGGCAGGCCGGGTGCAATTGGATTTGCCTGGCTCACGGTTTACGATCACGCCGGCCTCGCGGTTGCTGATTACGGGCGCGAATGGCACAGGTAAGTCAACGTTGATGCGATTGTTGGCGGGTACGCAGGCTCCAACACGTGGCTATCGCACTGCGCTTGAAGATGCTCGTATCGGCGTGGTTACGCAGGAAAGTGACATCTTGCGTCTCGTGCAAGAGGACGAGAACCCGAGTTGTTTTGACCTGTATGCGCGCCTCGCACTTGAACTGTTGTCTGCTGGGAAACTCGATCCAGAAAATGTGGTTCCCGTGGCTTTTCTCGGATTGCTTTCTGAGGAAGTGCTCGACCGTCCGATCCGCGAGCTTTCAGTAGGGCAGCGTAAACGGTTTGAACTGGCGTGTGCGCTACTTGCTATGCCGCACGTGCTCCTACTCGACGAGCCCACCAACCACTTGTCCATCGATCTTGTGGATGATCTAACCCAGGCACTGCTTAAAACATCTGCTGCTGTGGTGGTAGCAACGCATGACCGGCGTATGCGCGCTGACTGCGAGGGCTGGCCAGAACTCAAGCTCTCGTAACTCTACTCAAGCTCTCGTAACTCTACTCAAGCTCTCGTAACTCTGACCTCGCCATACATACGAAAATTGCTGCACATACATCATTTTTGATGTATGTGCAGCATTTTTGTGTGGGGTGGGTTAGTTGATCAGGACGGGGCGTTTTTCGACGACGGTGATGGGGTTGGTGGTTTGTGTGGTGGTGGCGGTGCCTGGGATGGGTATCCAGGTGGTGCCGTTGGTGGTGGAGTAGGTGCCTTTCCAAGTGGTGGTCAAAGTGATGGTGAAGTCGCCGAGTTGTTGGTAGGCGTGGGAGGTGTCGAAGTTGGGGTAGGGGCCGCCGGGGTTGGTGGTTGTCAGGGGTGGTGTTCCGTCGCCCCAGTCCCAGGTGTAGGTGGTGGGCGTGGCTTTGATCAGGACGGCGGTTCCGAGCAGGGTGGTTGTGGTGGTGATGGGTGTATTGGAGGTGTAGGTGATCAGTGGCAGGTTGTAGATGGCGCCTTTGTTGGGTGGGGAGAGATTGATGCCTGTGGGGGTGAGGTTCATGGTGTGGAAGGCATGTTCGGCGAGTGGGGTGAGGTTGACGGCGGTTTGTGGGTCGGTAGGGCAGGCACCGGCGATGTAGGTGCCGTTTGTGGTGCCGTCGGGGTCGTATATGGTGACGAGTTCGCCGTTGACTTCCGTGCATACGTAGGCGGGTTTTATGGGTGGTGGTGTGGGCCTGCTGTGCTTCGCGGTATTTCTGTTTCTGCGATCCCTTTTTCCTCGAAAATCTTGAATTTCCGTGATGATCTGACTGTCTCTGGCGTATGACCTACCGTTCCACTGCTCGCCGTCCTGTGGGATTTCTGAAAAGTTGATAAAGGCCGAGAGAGTCAATGTTGCAAGGATCATTCGCTAATCTCCCGAATCTTCCACGAGTCATCAATGAATTCAAGAGCAAATACAGAGTCGTTGACGCTCCGATCTTCTTCCCCACTTGCGTTGGTCTGGAGTTCTGTGACTTCGGCTTCTACCGCCAGATATCCACTGTCGAGTCGACCCACCTGAATGATCTCGCCGAGTTTGAACTCGATTGAATCCGCTACGCCAGAACGTTCATCGATGTTCTCCTTAAAACCGCGACAGAATCCGCAATCTGGTGTGTGTAATTGTGTGAGGAGTTTCGAGTCTCGTTGGGCGAAGGCCAAGTTTGCGGCGTTGATGAAGTAGCGGACGGTGGCGATGGCGCCTTCGTCGGTTTCCTCGCTCATTTCTTTGGGTGGTGGTGGTAGTTGGGTTGGGGTGGGGGATGGGAATACTTCGGTTTCCACGGGTGCGATGGTGTGTATTGGGTCAGGCGATGGTGAGTCGTCCCCGCTCGAGCCTGCGCACCCGGTGGTGCTGAGTGTGAGAACTATGCATATGCCTGCCGCCGGTAGTTTCCACCCGCTGGTGTGTCGTCTCGGTTGTGCTGTTCGAACCATGTGCTTGAACCCCCTGATTATGAGTCTGTCGCGGCTTGTTGGTCGTGGCAGTTCTCGTTTTGTGCGTGTTCAAGTATTCATATTCGAGTGTGGTGCGGCTATGGGGTCCACTTCCCTGTGGAGGGGTCGGGTGTTTCCACGCGTTGATGTGTCCCTGGCCTCGCCATACATACGAAAATTGCTGCACATACATCATTTTTGATGTATCTACATCAAAAATGCGCGTCACGACGAGGGGGCTGGGTCGCGTTGGTTGGGGCGTGTGTGCTGGGTCGCGTTGGTCGGGTCGTGCTGGGGAGGGCGTTCGGGAAAGTGCGCTGAGGTGCATGTGTAAGGGAAGACGCTAGCGATTGTGCTGGGGAGAGAGTGCTGGGTCGCGCTGGGGGTAGTGCAGTGGGATTGCGCTGGAACCCAGCCGTATCGTCGAAAATCCGGAAGTGAGCTGGAAAATGGACTGACCTACAGAGAACTGCGGGCCGCACATCCGCATCGAATAGAATCTGGTCCAACAGATGCTTGCTACCCACGCCGAAAGGGACCTTCATGGCCTCGGGCTTTTTTGCACTACTAGACGACATCGCGCTGCTGGCCAAGGCGGCCGCATCCTCGCTGGATGACATGGCGTCTGCCGCAGTCAAGGCCTCGGCCAAGTCCGTGGGCGTGGTTATCGACGACGCTGCCGTAGCACCGCAGTACGTGCAAGGAATCGCCCCCGCCCGAGAACTTCCTGTGGTGCGGCGCATCACCCTCGGCTCGCTGCGGAACAAGTTCCTGATCATCCTGCCACTCGCGCTGCTGCTCTCCACCTTTGCACCAAAGGTGCTTCCGGTCCTGCTAATCATCGGTGGTTCCTACCTGGCGTTTGAAGGCGCCGAAAAACTGCTCGGTTGGTTTGGTATTCACCTGCACGGTGAAGACAAAAAGTCGGAGCTGGAACAGGTCAAGAACTCAAGCGAGTTTGAGGACAAACTGGTGGGCGGAGCGGTACGCACCGATCTGGTGCTCTCCACCGAAATCATGCTGATCGCGCTGTCTAACGTGGGCGAGCACTCGTTTTGGTCACAGGTGGGCATCCTTGCAATCATCGCCGTGATCATGACTGTTGGCGTGTATGGCGTTGTCGCACTGCTAGTCAAAATGGACGACGTAGGCCTTCACCTCTCGCGCTCGTCACTTCGCGGCACTGCCGCAGTTGGACGAGGGCTGGTTAAAGGTATGCCCTACGTTTTTGAGGTACTTTCCGTGGTGGGCACAATCGCCATGCTGTGGGTGGGTGGCCATATCTTTGCTAAGTCGCTTTCGGACCTTGGTTTCACCCCGCTATACGACGGCGCACACCACGTAGCGCACTGGTTTGTAGGATTCTCAGGAGGAATTGGGTCCTGGGTGGGAGACACGGTCTACTCTGCGGTGATAGGTACTGCGTGGGGATTGCTCATCGTGGGCGCAGTTACTCTCATTGGCAAGCTTACGCATCGGCGCGCTGCTCACTAGACCCAGCAGCCACTAGACCCACCGCCCACCAGACCCACACCAGACCCATCTGCAAAAACTCACCTGCTGGGCCGCAGAAGATCCCCCGTAAGTTGGATATCGCGCGCAAAATCGGCTGCCGTAGTACCTATGGCGGGTATTTCCTCGTCCTCACGTACCTATACAGCACGTAAAGACCGGCCACGTGCCGGATGAACTCGTGCATGTGAATTTCTACGCTATTAGTGTTCGACCGCATAGCGGCTCGCTCAACCACGCGTTTTGGTAGCCCAGCAGGGGGACACTGTTCGTGGGGGAGGTACGGGGTTACCAGGAACTCCAGCGAGTACTCCTATACAAAGCTATCGGTTGAACACTTTGGTGAGGAGTCCATAACCGATGGCAATCGAGTCCGTACCCCGAGCATTCGGGGCACACAACGTTTCGTCCCGTGCAGCAGGCGCTGCCGGGCCGATTGCGCGTATGCTCGATCGCCTGGACAGTCACAGCGGTGAGCATGGTTCGTTCCTCGGCGGAGAACGAACCAACGGCGATGCTACCGCTGCGCAATGGACACACCCACCGAGTGGTGTGCGTGCTGTAAAACCAGTTCAATTTGGTTTTACGCATGACGCTCCAGAGTTCGGCAGCCAGCAGCCTGAGCACTGGATCGAGGGAGAGTCACTCGCCATGGGGGAAAGAGTGGCTCTCCCCGCACCATTCGTTGCGTTTGCCGCACATAAGCGCTCTGGTAGCCAAAATACTCGCCAGCAACCCGCAGACAACGCTGTGAACCGGCTGCGGGCAGGATTTCTTGAACTGATCCGAAATGACGCCGCACTTATTGCCTGGCATGGTGGCTTGGCCCTGACGGAAGTGCACGTTCACACGGTTAAGGGTGCCTACGCTACTACCTGCCTGCACTGGTTGCGTCAGCAGGGCGGCAGCGTTCGTATGTTCCTTGCGCCGGCTGTGGGGAATTTTCCCGTGATTATTGCCGTCTATGAATCGTCTACAGGCGCTATGGCCGTTGGTGTTGGGTGTGAATTTGACCAGTATGCAGCTGCAAGTGAAGCGCTCGGAGCGTTGACCGCTAACGTCACCGCAATTTCCGACGAACCGGCCGGGTACCAGCACACGGAACCAGAATCGTCGAAAATCAGTAGCGAAAAGGCCGCAGGTGATGAGCAACTGGCGGTTCACCTAGCGGTGCACAGCGGGCCGATGGCCCGCGCGCACTACGGCGCTTGGCTGGATCAGGCACATCCCACGCTGTGCCGCTTCTCTGACATTTACAGCCCCATCGAGCTGGGAAGTGACCATTCGAGCAGCACACTCCAACGCAGCAAGAATGACGTTCGGATTATCGTAGATCGGCTGGCCGCGGAAGGCTTCGAAGCACTCACCGTGCAACAAGACGGTTCCTACAGTGCGCTCGTGCCGGGCTTGCTTCCACTGGAACTAGGATGGCCCGACCCGCACGCGCTGCACATGAGTCGGCTCGAACAGGCGGCTC